>Ga0226835_1000858_pt1 | contig 22752 bp, 19 predicted proteins | sample LAC_MetaG_1_FD_163627 | JGI IMG/M metagenome (GOLD analysis project Ga0226835, IMG submission 163627) | Anaerobic ammonium oxidizing microbial communities from anammox membrane bioreactor (MBR) in UC Berkley, California, United States -... | ecosystem: Engineered > Bioreactor > Anaerobic >...
CATGAAAAACGCCGTTATCGTTTCCGCCGTCCGAACCGCTGTCGGCAAAGCGCCGCGCGGCAAATTACGCACCACGCGTCCCGACGACATGGCGGGCATTGTCGTGCGCGAAGCGTTCCAACGCGCGGGCGGTTTGAAACCCGAAGATGTGGACGATGTTATTATCGGCTGCGCGATGCCCGAAGGCGAAGCGGGCTTGAACATGGGACGCATCGCCGCGCTGCGCGCGGGCTTGCCCAATACCGTGACGGGTATGACCGTGAACCGTTTTTGCTCGTCGGGTTTGCAAACCATCGCGCTTGCGGCGCAGCAAATCCGCGCGGGCTGGGGCGACTGCATCATCGCCGGCGGCGCGGAAAGTATGAGTATGGTGCCGATGATTGGCTTTCATTTCGCGCCCAATCCGTATCTCGCGCTCGAATATCCCGGCGTATATCTCGGCATGGGTCTCACCGCTGAAAATGTCGCGGAACAGTACGCCATTTCGCGCCAAGCGCAAGATGCATTCGCGCTGCGTTCGCATCAAAACGCCATTGCCGCAATCCAAGCGGGAAAATTCCAAGACGAAATCGTGCCGCTCGACGTGAATCTGTTTGAAATGGAAAACGGCGGCACGCGCGAACAAAAATATATTTTCAACGTTGACGAGGGGCCGCGCCGCGATACGACGCTCGAAGCGCTGGCGAATCTCAAGCCCGTCTTTCGCAACGGCGGCAGTGTCACCGCAGGCAACTCGTCACAAACGAGCGACGGCGCGGGCGCCGTCGTCGTCATGTCGGATGAAAAAGCGCGCGCGTTGGGCATGAAACCATTGGTCAAAATGATTTCGTTCGCCGTCGGCGGCGTCGCGCCCGAAGTCATGGGCATCGGGCCCGTGCAAGCGATTCCAAAAGCGTTAAAACTCGCGGGATTGGAATTAAAAGCGATTGACGTAATCGAATTGAACGAAGCGTTCGCCGCGCAAGCTGTCGCCGTGATTCGCCAACTCGAAATGGACGAAGCAAAGGTGAATGTGAACGGCGGCGCGATTGCGCTCGGACATCCGCTCGGCGCAACGGGCGCGAAACTCACCGCCCAAATTATTCACGAAATGAAACGCCGCCGCTTGCAATACGGCATGGTGACCATGTGCATCGGCGGGGGCATGGGCGCGGCGGGAATCTTTGAAAATATAGATTGAGTCAAACCCTAACGCGTTTCCGTCGGGGCTGCCCGAACGGCGGCATCCGTTGCAGAAACCGGTCAGGGTTCTAACTGATGAACACACGAAACTGGCAAATCATTTTAGCGGTTGGCGATATTATTATCTTGATCCTCTTTACCATCATTGGTCAAGCGGATCATCAAACGAATGATCCAAACAATCCGGTGGGCAGTCTCTTGCTGGCGGGCGGCCCCTTTATTGTGGCGTGGCTGGGCGCCGCGTTTTTGTTGGGCGCGTATCGCGCCGATGTATTCACGCCGCGCGTCATGTTCACGCGTTCATTGACCGCGTGGCTGATTGCGGCGCCCATTGGCATCATCCTGCGCTCGTTCGCTATGGGGCGCGTGGTGGTGCCGCTGAATTTTATCTTGGCGGCATACGGATTCGGCGGCTTGTTTGTGTTGGGCTGGCGCATCATCTTTGCCTTTATCGTACAATGGCGCCAACGCGCGCACGCGGCAAAATAAAAAAAGGCGAGTCAATGTGACTCGCCTTTTTTTTAGAGCGGTAAAACCACCGTAAAACGGCTCCCCTTCCCCGCTTCGCTTTGAACCTCGATGCGTCCGCCGTGCGCGGTCACGATATCGCGCGCAATCGCCAAACCCAAACCCATGCCTTGCGGAAAACGATTCGGGCTGCCAAACGGCGCGGTGGCGCCGCGATAGAACGGCTCGAAAATGTGGGGCAAATCTTTTGCCGCGATGCCCGCGCCGGTATCTTGGACCGCAATTTGCAATTCTCCCGCCGCGACCTGCGCGCGCAAAAAAATCGTTCCACCCGCAGGCGTATATTTCAACGCGTTAGCCAAGAGATTGCCCACCACTTGCGCCAACTTGTCCGCGTCCAGACGCATTGTCGGCAAATCCTCCGCCAACTCTTGGCGCCAAACCAGATTTTTTTCCTGCGCCGCTTCACGCCAAGTGACGCTCATGCGAGTCAACCACGCGTAAACGTGGACGGGCGCGCGCTGTAACGTAATGGCGCCATTCACTTCGCCGTGCAAACTCGCCAGATTGTCCAACAGCGGTTTCAAACGTTCGACCTGCGCGTCCATGCCCTGCAATAATTCTTGACGCAGCGCGGCATCATGAGCCGCGCCTTGACGCAACGCGCGAATCGCCGCTTGCAGCGCGCCGAGCGGTCGGCCCAATTCATGCACCAGATTGGCGAGCAACCGTTTGCGCGCGGCTTCGGATTCCTGCAAACGCGTTTGCAGCGCGGTCACCGCGTCGAACGTCGCGCGAAATTCTTGCGGCAGCGCGTCCGACGGCGCGGCGATGGGTTGCCCGTGCGCGACCTGGACGACGGCTTGCGTAACCAGATTCAAACGCCGCGTCATGCGCGCCGCCAAAAACGCGCCAATGCCGAGCGCCGCCGCCAACGCCAACAGCGTCGTCGCCAAAATCAAGAGCCGCATCTGCATCAAGCGCGCGGCTAAACGGTCAATGTGTTCGCTCACGCGCACGATGCCGAGCAACTGACGGCGCGCGCTCAACACCGGCACAAACGCTTCGACAGTTGTTTGCGCGGGGTCGAGATTGGCATAGAGCCGCGTTTGCGTTTCGGCTTGGAACAAACCATCCAACTCTACTTTTGTGGGCGCAAGCGTTTCGCGCGCGCCCGTTTCGGCAAGCGCGGTCACGGTCTCGCCGTCCGCCTGATACAGCGTGACGTCCTTGGCGTATTGCGCGCTCATCGTGCGCGCGAAAAATTCCGCTTGCGCGGCATCGCTAAAAACGCCCGGCTGCTGCCCCGCCAAGTTCGCCAAAACCAGCGCTTCCTCTGTCAAATCTTGGACCGCATTTTGCAAAACGATTTGCGTTTCGACAATGTACGCCAACAAGATTCCCAAAAGCGGAATAAAAATCAGCAGCGGGAGCAGGTGCGAGAGGACGAGTTGCGAATAAAGAGATTTCATGGCGGCGTACAAACAAAGCGCTTGCGACAATGTTCCGCATCGCAAAATGCTCTGGCTTGGCTATGGCATCAACTTGTATCCCACCCCGCGCACGGTGACAAGCCGTTTCGGATTCGACGGGTCATCTTCGATTTTTTCGCGCACCCAGCGCACATGCACATACACCACTTGCGGCTCGCCTGCAAATTCAATGCCCCACACTTGCTCGATGAGTTGGTCCACCGACAGCACCTGTTCGGCATGAAGCGCCAACACGCGCAAGAGTTCGAACGCTTTCGGCGCGAGGTCAAGCGGTTCGCCGCGCAACGTGACGCGATGCGCTTTGACCTGAATGACCAACTCGCCGCACACAATCTCGGCGGCAGCCGCCGCGGCGGGCGCGACCCATTCATTGCGCCGCAGTACGGTTCTGATGCGCGCCAACAAAACATCTTGGTTGAACGGTTTGGTAATGTAATCTTGCGCGCCGAGTTCAAGCCCCAGCACTTCGTCCAATTCACGACGGCGCGCGGTGAGAAAAATGACAGGAATCTGTTTTTCTTTTTCGATGCGTTTCAACGCTTCGAGTCCATCCATGCCCGGCAGGCCAATGTCGAGCAAAATCAAATCGGGCGGTTCTTGATTCAATTGCGCGAGGCCCTGTTCGGCGCTCGTCGCAGTGGTCGTGCGATAACCGTTTTGTTCAAGCGTGAACGCGAGCGATTTGACGAGCAGCGCGTCGTCGTCAATGAGGAGAATGTGTTTGGCCATAGCAGCCCCATTATAAACGCGGTTAGCTTTGCGCCAAGCCAAACGCCTTGCGCGGGCGCGTTGGGCGGACAATGGCTTGGACATCCGAAACCGGCGACGCATCCTCAAAAAAAATAGATTTCCGAATTGGAATACATTCGGAAATCCATTCTTGAAAAAGTGACTTTCCCCTGGCGTTTCTTCGGGGGGGGTGAAGAAACCAACAGGGGAAATGTCAAGGGCATTATAGGGCAGTTGCGCGCCCAAGCCAATGACGCTCTAGTACTATCAAAAGCGCAAATGCCAGCGCCGTCGCCGCCAGCAGCGCGGTCAGCGCCAATTCGTTCGCCGAAAGCGCGGGAACCCATTGCGCGGGCGCGCCAAACGCTTGGGCAATTTGGGCGTCGCGCGGGGCGAGCGCGTACGCTTGCGCCAAGGCGGCGTTAGCGCCTTTGACATCGCCGGACGCTTTGCGCGCGACGCCGAGATTATAGTACGCCGCGGCATTGTCGCCGCCGTTCGCAATCGCCTGCTGATACAATTGCGCCGCCATCGCGTATTGGCCGTTTTGATACAATTGATTCGCGCGCGCGAACGTTTCCGCATCGGTGGACGAAACTTGCGTCGGCGCGGCGAGTTGCAGCGCGCCCCACGCCATCACGCCCATTACAAGCAGCGCGCTGACTCCCATCAATAAAATCTTTTTCATCCGTTCAACTCCCTTGTATAATCGTGCGCCCGCGCCGAACACGCTGCTTCCATCGCGTTCGGGCTGCCGTTCACTTGGCTCCGGTATCCGCTGCGTTATTCCGCCCATTCCTCTTCGACGCGCGCCAAAATTTGGGCGACGTCGCGCGCGCGCGCATCCGCGCGTTGTTTGCCAAATTCAAGCGTTTCGCCGCGATGCAATAGGTCAATCGTTTGCATTGTCGCCTCGGTCGAGACGCCTTGCGCGATGAGAATTTGCGCGAGCTGGCTGTGCGCGACGCCCAACAGCGAACGATTCAATTTGTCTTCCAAGTAAGCCAAAACAATGCGCGCGATTTGAACTTGGTCATCCGAACGCACACGACGCAATTGTTTGAGCGCATTGCGATATGCGCGCGACGAACGTCGCGCGGCAACGCTGGAATCCAAATAGCGCCTACGCAAACCAAACGCGAGGTCAAAGGCGACGATGCCAATCGGCACAAGAAACATTGCCCAGAACAATGGTTGCGCGGTCAAAGGTTTCGGCGCGCCGGTGAGCGGCGCGGCTTTCAAAGTTGGCGCGGCGACATTCTTGGCGGGCGCGCTGGCGTCATTCGGATTGTTGGACGACGGCGCGATGTTTTGCGTCAGAGCCGGGTCGCCGGGCGCGACATTCACCTGAATTGGTTCAGTTTCCAAGACATGATACTGCGCGTCGGACGGGTCAAAGTACGCATAGCGCAGCGCGGGGATGATGAGGTTGCCCTCGCGCGTGGGAATCAATGTGCGCTCGATTGTTTTAGCGCCAACGAGTTTGCCATTCTGCACGTCGCTGGTCGTTTGCGCTTTGCCATTGTACGCGCGCCAATCCGCGCTGTCGCTAAATTTCGGGTCGGGCAGCGTATCAAAATTGCCCGCGCCGCGAATCTGATATTTTACCGTGAGCGGTTCGCCCACGCGCGTCGCGGTTTTATCCGGCGTCGCAGCCAAGTCAAATACGCCGACCGCGCCATTAAATTCCGCCGGCGCGTTTTGCGGCAGCGCCTTTACCTGAATCGCAATCGGTTCAGTTTGTTTTTCCAACGCGTCGGAAAAGAACCCACCATCCATACGAATCGTCGCGGGGTCAATCGTCAAGTTGCCCGCTTGCGTCGGAAACAAGAGCGTGGTGATTTCACTGCCATTCGCGCCGCGTTGAATCAGCGCCGGTTGATGCGCCCAAAAACCGGTGAACTTGGGTTGTTCGTAATCGGGTTCGCCCAATAACATCGCATCGCTCGAAACGCGCACGGCATATTCAAGCGGTTCGCCGACATATACGCTTTGCTTGTCCGTCAGCGCTTGCAGATTCAAATTCGCGCGGCTGTTGAACGGGTCGGCAAAAAATGGGTCGTTCGCAAACGGGTCGTTGCCAAAAAAATTGTTGAACGCGCTGCCGCCGAATATATTTCCGCCGAACGAATTGGACCCCAAATTATTTTGTTTGGACGGCGCGCCGTTGCCTTGCGTCACATTGACGATGAGAGGTTCCGTCATTAACGCTTGACCATTCAGCTCGAGGCGCAGCGCGGGTATTTTCAAAGCGCCGACGCGCGTCGGTTGCAGTTGAAACGCATTGACCATTCCTGCGCTGGCTTGGCCATTGACGACGCTAAATTGTGAAGTTGTTTGCGAGTTCAAAATGTTAAAGCCGTCGAGCGCGGGTAAATTTATGCGCGGCGCGGCATAGTCGGGCGTCGTCAACGTAATCGTCAAAATCACCGTATCGTCAGTGGTGATATGGTCGGCGTCCACCTGCGCGGTCAACCCGTACGGCGATTGCGCGTGCGCGGCGCGCGGCGCCAACGCGAACAAGAACGCCAGCGCGGTCATACCGCCGAGAACAATATACAAAATGCGTTTCATCTTGATCACCAATCCTTTGTCGGCGCGCCGCCCGGCACGTACAAAAATTGCTGTAATTTTTCCAAGAGCGTTTGCGAATTGCCGCCGACCGCCGCAAGCAATTGTTCCGCTTGCTGCGGCGTCAATTCGCCGTCGGCATACGCGTACCCTTGTTCATCGCCCTGTTGATCCGTTTGTTCGCCGGGCGTCGCGCCTTGCGCTTGCTGCTGTTGATTCTGTTGGTCTTGCGGTTGGCCGTTTTGCTGCTGTTGGTTTTGTTGACCTTGATTCTGTTGGTCTTGCGGCTGGCCGTTTTGCTGCTGTTGGTTCTGTTGACCTTGATTTTGTTGATTCTGATTCTGTTGGTCTTGATTTTGTTGGTCTTGATTTTGTTGGTCTTGGTTTTGCTGATCTTGATTCTGTTGGTCTTGATTTTGTTGATTCTGATTCTGTTGATCTTGATTTTGTTGGTCTTGGTTTTGTTGGTCTTGATTCTGTTGGTCTTGGTTTTGTTGGTCTTGATTCTGTTGGTCTTGATTTTGTTGGTCTTGCTGTTGTTTTTGCAGCAGCGCGAGTTCCAAATTGTGTTTCGCGTCAGCGTCGTCGGGATTCAGGCGCAAGGCGTCTTCGTATGCCGCAATCGCTTGCTCGAACTGTTGGGCGTTGTATGCCGCGTTGCCCAAGTTGTATTGCAAAAATTCCGCGATTTTATCGTTCGAACGCGTCAACGCTTGCTGCAACAGCGCTTGCGCTTGCTCAAACGCGCCTTGCTTGTAAAACACATTCGCGGCGTTATAAAACGGTTCGGCAAAAATCGGCGCGCTCGTTTGCGCGTGCGTATATTTTTCCAACGCGGCGTCGTACTGCTGCGCGGCAAACGCCCGGTTGCCTTCCGCAATCGTCGCGTCAGCCGTATTGAATTTATAAACGAACGTGCCAGCCGCGCCGACCAAAAGCAAACCCGCCACTGCCGCGCCAATCAAAAAGCGGCGCATTGTTTTTTTGCGTTCCCGCGCGCGGCGCTCTGTTTTTGTCATTTTCACATTTTGCGGCGGTGTCTTGCCGCGCCCATTCTGTCCTGCGGTCTTGATATTCATGCTGCGCCTCCGCGCCGAACCCACTGCTTCCAAAAGCCCAATTGATCTTTACCGTTTGCCGTTTGGCGTTTTCGTTCTGGAATCAACTCGCCCAAGACAAACAGCAACAGCGCGGGCGCGAGAAACCATTGAAACTGTTCATGTTTTTCCACCGTCTCGCGGCTCACAATATCGCCCTTTTGCAAACGGTCGAGTTCCGCCGCCAACGCGTCGAGTTCGCTGCCGTTCGCGGTCGCGGGAAAATAGCGTCCGCCGGTGACAGAAGCGATTTCGCGCAGCGCGTCCTCGTTCAAATCCGAACGCACTTGGTTGCCAGCCGCGTCGGTCATGTAACCAATTTGATTGCCGTTTTCGTCAAACTTGGGAATCAGCGCGCCTTGCGCCGAACCAAAACCGATTGTGTAAATGATGGCGCCATTTTTCGCCGCGTCCTGCGCCGCTTGCAGCGCGTTCGATTCCGTATCCTCGCCATCGGTCACGACGACAATCACTTTTTGCGAATTGCGTTTGGGGTCAAAACCGGTCATAGCCGTCCGAATCGCATCGCCAATCGCGGTGCCGCCGCGCGAGACAATCCCCGGTCGCGCCGTATCCAAAAAACTGCGCGCGGTGTTATAGTCGGACGTGAGCGGAAAAAGAATGAAACTTGCGCCGCTAAAAGGCACGAGACCAATTTCGTCGCCTTTGAGCCGATTCATCAAATCGCCAATTTCCATTTTTGCGCGCGTCAGCCGATTCGGTTTCACGTCTTCCGCCAACATGCTTTTGGAAACGTCGAGCGCGACCATCACCTGCACGCCTTGCTGCGGCGCGCTGGTTTTAGTTTCGCCCCACTGCGGCCGCGCGAGCGCGACGAGCAGTAGCGCGAGCCCGCCCACCCACAGCGCGTATTTCATCAGGCGCCCGCGCGTATTCACCAGCGCGGCGAGCCGCGCGACGAGGCGGGGTTGGCCGATTTTATGCAGCGCCTTGCGGCGGGCGCGCTCCGCCCACGCCAGAAATAAAATCGCGAGCGGAATCAAAATAATTGCGAGATATAAAAATTGCGGTAATGCGAATGACATGTTTATTTTCCTTCCCGCCCCTCTCTGTGACAGAGAGGGATTGAAAGCGCGGTCTTAGGGAATCCGTCGGAAAAACGTTTGGCTGAATAACTGTTCGCTCAGCAGCAGCGCGAGCGCGGGCAACACAAGCCAGCCCATCAATTCCACGTGTTGCGTAAAATTCGTGATTTCGATTTGACTCTTTTCGAGACGATTGATGTGCTGATAAATTTGCTGCAAATCGTTCGTGTCCGTCGCGCGAAAATATTGCGCGCCCGTTTGCTCGGCGATTTGTTTCAACGTCTCTTCGTCCACATCGCTCTGTTGGTACACCACTTGCTTGCCGCCGAACATATCGGTCACCGGCACCGGCGCTTCGCCCGGCCGTCCCATGCCAATCGTGTACACTTTGATGCCCAACGCCTTTGCCGCGTTCGCCGCCGTCTGCGGGTCAATTTGACCCGCGTTGTTCACGCCGTCGGTCAAAAGAATCACAACGCGCGATTTCGCGTGCGAATCCTTTAACATATTCGCCGCGTTGGCGATGCCCAAACCGATGGCGGTGCCGTCTTGTAATTTCAAATCGGGCGCGAGCTGCACCGTTTCCAACAAACGATTCAACACCGCGTGATCCGTCGTCATGGGCGATTGATTGAACGCTTCGCGCGCAAAGACGACCAATCCGATGCGGTCATACGTGCGCGCGCTAATGAAATCCGCAATCACGCGTTTCGCCGCCTCCAGACGATTCTGCGGTTGAAAATCGAGCGACGCCATGCTGCCCGAAATATCGAGCGACAATACAATGTCAAGCCCTTCGCCTTTGACGATTTCCTTTGCCTGCACAAATTGCGGCCGCGCGAGGCCCACAATCAATAAGGTCAGCGCGGCGAGCCGCGTCACAGTCAAGAACGGACGCAGACGCGCTTTCCAGCCGCGCGCCGCGCGCACCGGCGCAATATTCGCATATTGCAGCGCGGCTTGGCGCTGCGCGCGTTTTCGCATCAAGAGCCACGCCAAGAACGGCGTGAGCGCGAGCAGCGCTAAAAATAACGGATTTGCAAATTGAAAATTCACGGCTGGACTCCTTGCAAGGTTTTGCTGCCGCGTCGCGCGGGCGCCTGAATTTGCGGCGGATACGCGGTCACAATCTGGCGCGTCAAAGGCGTCAAGTTTTGAATCGCCTGCTTGTCGGAAATATCGTTCGCAAACTTTACATCGTCGCACACGCGCAGCGCCGCAATCATTTGCGCGGCAATTTCTGGCGGCACGCCGCGCGTTTTCAACTCTTGCGCCAGTTCGCCCGTCGTCAAACCGCGCGCCGAAATGCCGCAGCCGTCCACCAGATAAGCGCGTAAAATTTCAGAGACGCGCACGCTCAAAAATTTCACGTTCATTTTTTCGTCGAGCGCCAGCGCGTCCAACTCTTTTAACTCGTCGAGCGCGCGTTCGCGCGGCGTGCGCTTGTCTTGCGGCGGGCGATGTTTCCACGCCAACGCCGCCGCGCCAATCAAAATACCCGCCGCCAACACAACCGAACCGGCGAACGGCAGCGGCGAACTGGTCAATTGCCACAATTCGGCTTGCGCTTTAATGTCGCGCAGCGTCTGGTCGTCCGCTTTCAAAACCGATTGCACTTGGAGCGTCACCGGCGCGGCATAGACATTTTGAACCGCGCCCTGCGCGTCCGCGAGCGTCAAATTCAATTCGGGCGTCGTCGCGCTGCCGGGGCGAAACGCCGTCACATCAATTTCAGCCGTCGTCGTTTCGGTCCCGTCCGCGTTCGCCGTAATCGTCGGCGCGTCCTGTTTGCGAATTTCCAAATCGCCCCACTGCGTATCCAATTTCGGAAACGCCACGCGCCAGCCCTGTGGATGCGTCACCGCAATTTGCAGCGGAATCACGTCGCCGACGGTAATGTGGTCGCGCCCTACGTGAACGTCCACCTTGACGTCATTGTCCGCAAGCGCAACGGTAGGCAAAAGCGCTATCAACAACGCAACAGAAATAATCAGGATTCGTTTCATTCTCTATTTCCTCTCATTGCCCCGTGCCTAGCGCGCCATCCGCTTCATGCGCCCCTGAAAAAATCGCGTCAACGCGCCCACGTGGTCATCCGGCGTTTCGAGCGTGATGCGTTCCACATGCGCGCCGTTCCACACGCGTTTTTTCGCGGTCTCGTACGCGCGCAAGCGTTTGGCAAACGTATCGCGCCACGCCTGATCCGCAGTATCCACTTCGACGATTTCGCCGGTCTCGGCGTCTTGCAAAGCGAGCAAGCCCACATTCGCAATTTCGCTCTCCATCGGGTCGCGCAAATCAATGGCAATGACATCGTGCCGCTTGCCCGCAATGTTTAACGCTTGGCGATACGATTCCGGTTCGGCTTGAAAATCCGAAACGAGGACGACGATGCCGCGCCGTTTCATGGCGCTATTCAGATACTCCAACGCGACGCCCAAATCCGTCCCGCGGCCCTGCGGCTCGAACGCCAAGAGCTCGCGCAAGATGCGGAGAATATGGCGGCGGCCCTTGCGCGGCGGAATAAATTTTTCCACGCGGTCGGTGAACAAGAGCAAGCCCACTTTGTCATTGTTGCGAACGGCGGCGAACGCCAACAGCGCCGTCATTTCCAGCGCCGCGTCGCGTTTGAATTGCCCCTGCGTTCCAAAATCGTTCGACGCGCTCACGTCCACCGCGAGCAACATGGTCAATTCGCGTTCCTCGACAAAACGTTTCACGTACAATTCGCCCATGCGCGCGGTCACATTCCAATCCACGCTCCGCGCGTCATCGCCCATTTCATATTTCCGCACCTGGTCAAACTCGATGCCGCGCCCTTTGAACACGGACAGATAACTGCCCGCGAACAAATCCTCCACCAAATGCCGTGTGCGAATTTCGAGGCGGCGAATTTTTTTCATCAAATCAATCGTTGTCATTGTCGTTTGTGCCATGCTGACTCCTCCTTCAGTGCGCTTGATCTCAACGTTAAAACGTTCCGCGTTAAACGTTTTATGGCGCTTGAACTTTGGTCATGACTTGGCTGACAATTTGGTCGCTCGAGATATTTTCAGCTTCGGCTTCGTACGACGTCAGCACGCGATGGCGCAAAACATCCGGCGCGATTTCTTTGACATCATCGGGAATCACAAATCCGCGACCGTGCAAGAACGCATGCGCGCGCGCCGCTTCAATCAAATAGATGCCCGCACGCGGCGACGCGCCAAACGCAATCAACGGTTTCAAATTCGCCAAACCAAAATCGGACGGCTTGCGCGTGGCGACGACAAGGTTCAACACATAATCTTTCAAACGTTCGTCCACGTACACCTGTTTGACCATCTGGCGCGCGTTCAAAATCGTTTCCGGCGCGACGACGGCGCGCGCGTGCGGTTTTTGCGCCCCGGTCATACGGTCGAGCATATTGCGTTCGTCGCTTGGCGCGGGATAGTCCACCATGAGCTTGAACATAAACCGGTCCACTTGCGCTTCGGGCAGCGGATACGTGCCTTCTTGCTCAATCGGATTTTGCGTCGCCATCACCATAAACAGGTCGGGCAATTTATCCGTTTTCGACGCAATCGTGATTTGGCGTTCTTGCATCGCTTCGAGCAAAGCGCTCTGCACTTTGGCGGGCGCGCGATTGATTTCATCGGCAAGCAAAAGATTTGTAAATAACGGGCCGCGATGAATGGTGAAAACGCCCATCTGCGGGTTGTACACTTGCGTGCCAATCAAATCGGCGGGCAGCAAATCGGGCGTAAATTGAATGCGCGCAAAATCGGCGTGAATCGCTTCGGCGGTCGTTTTAATCAAAAGCGTTTTCGCCAACCCGGGCACGCCTTCCAGCAAAACGTGACCGTCGGCGAGCAACGCCGTCAACACGCGTTCGACCAGCGTTTCCTGCCCCACGATGACTTTGTTAATTTCGGCGAGCAGGTCATTGACAAATAACGATTGCGCTTCGATTTGATGCGAAAGTTCACGAGTCGGGGTCATGGTTTTTTTCTCCTTGATAAAGGGTGGGGCAAATTTGAAATTTGCCCCACGTTACAAAATATGTCCGCTTGACGTATCGAAACCCCATCGCTTCAGCCCGGACCGCATTTGCGAATGAGGTCTCGATACGGTGACAGGATAGCGGAAAAAAGGCGGGGGGTCTTTACGGCGAGTTACAGGTTAGCTTAAGACGAGCTCAAGCTCTCATTTGACCAATGCGCCAAAATCAACAAAATAGCTTTACCATGACACACTCACCCGATTGGCGCGCCTTGACGCGTCAAGCGCTCCTTGCGCGCGAACTCGACCAGTTTGAAGAGCAAGAACTCGTCGCGGGCAAAATGACCGACCCGCGCCGCATCGTCAAATATCAATTTAGCGCCGGCGGCCATGAACTCGTTCAAACGCTGCTCGCCGATGCGCTCACTCATCCGCACGACGCGGCGGGCGTGTATTACCGTTCGCGTCCCTTTCTCTTGGGCATCGGTCTCTCGGTGCGCGAAGCGTTGGCGGGCAGCTTGGGCCGCGTCGGTTCGGAAAGCGAGGGCCGCGACGCCGGCGTGATGCACAATCTTGTTTCGCGCGGCCGCGCCACCGCCCTGCCGTGCGGCGGCGACATCGGTTCACAGTATTCGCCATCGGCGGGCTGGGCGAACGCCATTCGCTATCGCGCGCGCGTTTTGGGACAAACGGATTGGGAAGGCGCGATTGCGGTGGGCATGGGCGGCGACGCCAGCGCGGCATCCAACGGTTTTTGGGCTGGCTTGAATATCGCCACCACGCAAAATCTGCCGATGCTTTTTTGGATTGAAGACAATCAATACGGCATCTCGGTGCCCGCGCATTTGCAAACGCCCGGCGGCAACATTGCGGCGAATCTTGCCGCGTACGGCAATCTGAAAATTTTCGATTGCGACGGCGTCAATCCTCCCGCCGCGGCGGCGGCGATTTATGACGCAGTGCGTTATGTGCGCGAACACGGGCCCGCGTTGGCGCGCTTGCGCGTGCCGCGTTTGCAGGGTCACACGTACGGCGAAGACCAACGCGCGTACAAATCCGAAGAGTTGCTCGAACGCGAGCGCGCCCAAGACCCCATCCGCCATTTGCGCGAATTTGTTTTACAAAACGGCATGAGCGCGGCGGAATGGGACGCGCTGCTAGCTGACGTACGCGCCGAAATTCGCGCGGCGTGGCAGGAAGCGGTCGAACTGCCCGCGCCCGATGCGGCGCAAGCTGCGCGTTTTGTCTTTGCCGATGAACTCGCGCCGCGGCAAGGCGGCTTGCGTCCCGAAAGCGCGCAAATTGCGATGGGCAGCGCCACGCCGCAACCCGAAGGGACGCGCATGAATATGCTCGACGCAATTCGCAAAACGCTCGAACACGAATTGCGCGTCAATCCGCGCATGTTGCTCTTTGGCGAAGATGTGGGGCCCCGCGGCGGCGTGCATCGCGCGACGGTGGGCTTGCAAAAAGAATTTGGCGACGCGCGCGTATTCGACACGTCGCTGAATGAAGAGGGCATCGTGGGGCGCGCGCTGGGACTCGCATGGGCGGGGCTGCTGCCCGTTCCCGAAATTCAATTTCGCAAATACGCCGACCCGTCGCAAAATCAACTCGACGATATTGGCACGACGCGCTGGCGCACCGCCAATAAATTCGCAAATCCAATGGTGGTGCGAATGCCCGCCGGGTTTGCCGTCAAACCTTTTAGCGTCCTCAGCGACCCGTGGCACAGCCCGACCAATGAAGCGCCATATACGCACATGGTCGGTTGGCGCGTCGCGTTTCCCAGCAACGCACAGGACGCGGTGGGTCTTTTACGCAGCGCGCTGCGCGGCGACGACCCGACGATTTTTATTGAACATCGCGCCTTGCTCGACACAAATCACGCGCGGCGGCCGTACCCCGGCGACGATTTTTGTTTGCCGTTCGGAGTCGCCGCGTGCGTGAGCCCGGGCGACGAACTGACGGTCATTACTTGGGGCGAGTGTGTGTACCGCTGTCTGGACGCGGCGCAAGCTTTTCCGGGTCGCGTCGAGATTGTGGATTTACGCACCCTAATTCCGTGGGACCGCGCGCTAGTTTTGGCGAGCGTCAAGAAAACGGGCAAGGCGATGGTCGTACATGAAGATTTGATGACGAGCGGATTCGGGGGCGAAATTATCGCAACGATTGCGAGCGAGGCATTTGCGGATTTGGACGCGCCGTTGGAACGCGTGACCGCCGCCGATACGCCGATTCCATTTCACCCGAATTTGTTCGAGGCGCTTTTGCCGACCGTCGAAAAAATTCGCGCGACGATGGAACGGTTGTTGAATTTCTAAACCGCGCCGTTGCGAAATTATTCCAGCGCGCGCTGCGCTTGCGCTTGCGCGGCGACAAAATTCAACCCGCGCACAATTTCTTTGGCATGCGGAATGAGCGGCGGCGACATGGACAATTCGTCCACGCCCAAACCGACGAGCAGCGGAATCGCGCGCGGGTCGCCCGCCATTTCGCCGCACACGCCAACCCACTTTTTACGCGCGTGCGCGGCTTGGACCACCAACGCGATGAGTTGCAAAACAGCCGGCTGCATCGTTTCCGTCAACGCGGCGACATGGGGATTGCCGCGTTCGGCGGCGAGCGTGTATTGCGTCAAATCGTTCGTGCCGATGGAAAAAAAATCCACCGCCGGCGCGAATTGCGCCGCCGATAACGCGGCGGCGGGAACTTCGACCATGATGCCCGTTTCAAGATGGTCGGGCACGCGGATCTGGCGCGCGCGCAATTCCGCACGCGCTTGATCCAATAAATTTTGCGCGTCGTAAAATTCTTGCCAAGTCGAAACCATCGGAAACATGACGCGCACGGGAAATTCATTCGCCACGCCAAGAATGGCGCGCAGCTGCGTCTTGAACAATTCCGGCTGAGCGAGACAGAGACGCAAACCGCGTAACCCCAAAAACGGATTCGCTTCGCGCGGCAATGCCACATACGGCAGCGGTTTATCGCCGCCGACATCGAGCGTACGCAATACTAACGCGCGGCCGTCCAGCGCGCGCGCGACGGCGCGATACGTCTCGTACTGTTCCTCTTCACTCGGCGCGTCCTGCCGTTCCAAAAATAAAAATTCAGTGCGAAATAATCCCACGCTTTCCGCGCCCAGTTCCACCGCGCGCTGCGCGTCCGAGAGCGAACCGATATTGGCGGCGATTTCGATGTTGTGTCCGTCTTGCGTCGTCGCCGCCTGATGACGCGCCCGGTCTGCGCGTCCAGCGGCGGCGCGCGCGCCTTGGACGCGCGCGTCGTATGCTTGCAATTGCGCGGCGTCAGGATTCACCAGCACGCTTCCGTTATCGCCATCCGCAATCAGCATCGTGCCATTGTCAATCGTCAAGATGCGGTCGCCCAACGCGACGACAGCGGGGATATTTAAGCTCTTTGCCAGAATCGCGCTGTGACTCGTCGGACCGCCGTACGCGAGCGCGAGAGCTTGGATCGTTTGCGGGTCCAGCGTCGCCGTTTCCGCCGGCGTGAGGTCGGGCGCAATCAGGATGCCGCGTTCCAAGCTGCTTGGCGGCGCCGCGTCAAGCAAATGTAATAAAACCTGATGCGTCACGGCGCGCACATCGGCGGCGCGCGCGCGTTGATATTCATCGTCCAGCGCGTCAAACCCGGCGGCAATTTGTTCGGACGCATCGTGCAGCGCGCGCGCGGCATTCTGACGGTCTTGGAAAATCGCGCGGCGCGCGGGTTCTTGCAGCGCGTCGTCTTGCAGCATCAAAATTTGCGCGTCAAAAATTTCGGCTTGATTTTTTGCGCCGCGCGCTTCAAGCGCGGCGCGCGCGCCGCGCAGCTGCGTCTGCGCTTTTTCGATTGCCGCCTGCAAGCGCGCCCATTCGCGCGGCGCATCGTCAATTTTATTTTCAGGCAGCGGGCCCAGCGCGGAACGATACAGTCGCGCGGGGCCCCGCGCAATGCCCGGCGCCGCCGCGCGGCCGCGAATTTCATTTGCGGTGGGCGCGGCAAGAGTTTGCGGCGTTTCGTTCGCGCTTGCGGCAGCGGGTTCTACGTCGCCAAAATTTTCGTCCGCCAATTGTTGCAGCGCCGCGAGCGCGGCTTTTGCGTCCGCGCCGGACGCGGTAATGGCGATGCGGTGATTTTGCAGCGCGCCGAGCGTCGCCACCACGCTGATGCTTTTGGCGTTGACGGGGCCACGCGGCGCGGAAAGATTTTGGACATAAACTTGCGCGGAAAAACGCGCGGCAGTTTGAACAAAACGCGCGGCGGGGCGGGCGTGCAAACCGAGCGGATTTTTGATGACGAGCTCTAGGCGCAGCGCGGATTCGTCGGATAAAGGATTTGCGTTGGGGGAAGCGGAAATCGTTTGCGGCGCGTCCATCTGCGGCGCGTCCATCTGCGCTAGTTTGGCGTCGAACGCGGCGCGCGCTTCTTGCACGACGGTATGAATATCGCTGCCCAAACGCGCTTGGACGCCGGCGGCGATTCCGCCTTCGACCAGCGCGGCGGGCGCGAGCATAATCCGCGCGCGCTGCGCGGGGGGAAACATTTCGAGCGCCATCTCGGTCGCCAGAATGGCGCTGCCCAAATCTACGAGAACGACTACGCCATCGTCCGAATACACCTGTTTGATGGCGCGCTGAATTAAATTGACGTCGGTGCCGAGAGGTTTATCGGCAAGGTCCAATCCGCCCGCCGCCGCAATCTGTACATCGCTGCCCGCCATCCCGCGCACGAGTTCCGCGACGCCGGCGGCGAGTTGAGCGCTGTGCGAAACAATCACCAAACCGACCATGAGAAAATAGGGTTGCGCTGAAAAGACGTCTTGCGCGGCAAGACGCCAAGCGGCGAGACCTCGCGGACAAAAATTTATTGCGGCGTCAACGCGTCCACATCGCTAGCGCGCTGCCCGTTTGCAAAATTGTGTACAAGAGCCAGACGCCATACGCCAGCGTTAAAGCGCCGAGCGCGGTCAAAGCCCACGTCACATTTTTTTCCCAACGCGCGTCGAGACCGAGGTCGAACAAAATCGAACGCACGCCGAGCAGCGCGTGGATTGTCACGCTCACGAGAAAGCCCAGTTCCAGCGCGATAATAAGCGGATTGCTCAGATACGCCATGACCTGATTAAAATCGCGCAGTCCGCCGGCGGCGATAAAATGATGCGCGACAAAATGGACGCCGAGCAAGAGCAGCAGCGCCAAGCCGGTAACACTTTGCCAGAACCAACCGAGCGTAGAACGTTTTGGATTCATAATTCATTCCATGAAAATTTTCAACGCGCCGGCGAGCAGCAAAACGGCGCCCACGAGCATCAACGCCACAAACAGCGGTTTCTGCGCGCGAACGCCAATGCCAAAACCGGTCAACGCCACGCGCACGCCGTTCAAACCATGAATCAACATGCCCGCGAGCAAAAGCACGTCGAGCGCCAAAAACATGGGCGAGCGCGCGAGCGCGACGAACGGGTCCCACTGCGCCGGCCCGCCCGTGAGCAGGCTCAACACCGCCAGATGAATATACAAATACAAGACGAGTCCAATCGCGGTGACGCGATTGAGAATGTACGCCAACATGCCGAGCCGCCAACTGCGAAAATCGAACCAACGCAGAAAGCGCATCTTTTTATTTTCGGGAAGGGATAAATTCATGGGTCAAAATTTGAAATGCAAAATTCAAAATTAGAACGCGCGCGGCGCGGCAATTTTGGATTTCAATTTCTATTTTCCCAAGCCGAATTTACGCGCGAGAATCGCTTGACGCAGCGCCATAATCGCTTCGGCGGGACGGACGTTCTGCGGACACGTTTCGGTACATTCCCACGCGCTGTGGCAGCGCCACACGCCCTGCTCGTCGTCGGCGAGGTCGAGCAAACGCGCGCGTTCCGCCGGGTCGGTCGTTTTGTCCAATTGACTTTTTAGCGCGGCGAGACCCGCCGGGCCGAAAAATTTTGTACTTGCCGCCATCGTCGGACACGCGCTGAGGCAGATGCCGCACTCGATACAATCCTCGAACCGATTGAACGGCACAGTTTCGACCGATTCGGGGTCCAGCCCTTGCGCAGACGCAATCGGTTTGCCGTCCAACTGATTTTCCACCGGACGCGTAATGACGAGCCCCGCCGTTTCTTGGCGCTGCAACAGCGGCGCGACATCCACCAATAAATCGCCCACCATCGAAAAATTACGCAGCGGTTCAATCGTCAACGCTTTGGCGCCGTCCAAATAATTTTTCACCGGCACGATACACGGCAATACTTCGCGGCCGTTGACGCGCACCGCGCATGTGCCGCATGAAGCGTGATGACACGCATGACGAAACATCAGGTCGCGGTCGTGTTTATCCCACACCTGTTCGATCGCATCCAGCACATTGGCGGCGTCGGGCACCGTGACCGCGTAGGTTTCAAAATGCGCCGCTTGCCCAGGGCGATAACGAAACATTCGCAAAGTAATATCGAGAGCCATAAGCGTATTCGCGCAACGCGCCAATTACACAAAAATTTTTGCGTTCCGCTTTGCGTAAGGCGCATTATGCGCGGGATGTAGAAGCAAACCTTCGCGGCGTCGTTGGCGTAATGATTCGGCGCGCGAACGAGCGTTTGCGCCTACGCTATACATAAAAATCGCGATACGAAATCAACGGCGTCGTTTTGGTTTTACATTCGGCGCTGACGCCCAACTCGGCGCAAACCACATCCGAAACTTTTTCCGCCATGCCGCGCGCCGTCGTCGTCTTGCCGCCCGAAATGGTGATGAGACCCGCCACGCCGCTTTGCTTGCGATGATTGAACGCTTCGAACGTGCGCGAAAAATCGCGCGCGTCCACATTCGCGCTCGCAATCAAGGGCCGCGCCACCGCCATCACGCCGCGTTGAACGCCTGCTTTGAGAATCGGCATGAGCAATTGCCCCGCCTGCATCATCTTGTCAATCTGGTCTTGCGGAATTTCAATCGCGTCGGGCTTGGTCACGCGCCACGAAGTCGTGCCAATGATGGACGTATTGCGAACCGGCACCACAATGTCGCCGTCATGCGGCAAGTGCATCCGATTGATGACCATGTTATTGAAGCGCTTGCCGATCGCGACCATGACGCCTGCGGTCGGCGCGACGGGGACATCCACCTTTGCCATTGCGGCGAGCATGCCCGCCCATGCGCCCGTTGCATTGACAACCAAGTCCGCGCCGATGGTTTCGGTTTTGCCCGTGCGATGGTCAAAAATTTTTGCGCCCGCGACCGCGCGGCCCTGAAAAACCAAATCGTTCACTTGGGCGAAATTACGAATCGTCGCGCCATTTTTTTTCGCGGTTGCCAAAAACGAGGTACAAAAACGCCACGGCTCGAATACGCCATCGGGCACCTGCACCGCCGCTTTGATTTGCGGATTCAAGAACGGTTCGATTTGCAACGCTTGCGGTACCGGAATTTCGCGCGCGGGAATGTGACATGCCGCGCAGCCCGCGAGAAATTTTTCCTTGAACGCATAATCCTCATCGTCGAGCGCGACAAACAAACCATCGTTCATTTCGAGCGCGTGCGGCAGGATGCGGCGCAAGATGAGATTTTCTTCGATGCACTCGATGGCGCCCTCTTGGTCATTCACGCAGTAGCGGCCGCCCGAATGTAAGAGGCAATGATTGCGTCCCGTCGTCCCCGACGCAATCTCGCCGCGTTCGACGACCGTGACGCGCAGACCGCGCAGCGCCAAATCGTGCGCCGTCGCGCTGCCGGTAGAACCCGCGCCGATGATGAGAACGTGAGGGGCTAAAGAATTGGTCATAACATATCATACGTGAACCGACGCGCGGATGCGAAATGTCCGCGCCGGTCAGGATAAACCTTCGAGGATTTTGAATCCTCGAAGGTTTTCAACCAACTATTCGACCCAATCGAATGTCCGCGTCACCGCTTTCTTCCAACCCTTGTACAATTTTTCGCGCGTCGCCTCATCCATCTCGGGAGTCCACTCTTTATCTTTGCCCCAATTGGCGCGCAGACCTTCGACGCTATCCCAAAAACCGACGGCGAGACCCGCCGCATAAGCCGCGCCGAGCGAAGTCGTTTCCGCGACGGTCGGGCGAATCACCGGCACGCCGAGAATGTCCGCTTGGAATTGCATCAGCAGATTGTTGTACACCATCCCGCCGTCCACTTTCAAAGCCGTGAGCGGCACGCCCGAATCCGCGTTCATCGCGTCCAACACTTCACGCGTTTGGTACGCCGTCGCTTCGAGCGCGGCGCGCGCAATGTGCGCGCGATTGATGTACCGCGTCAGCCCCACAATCGCGCCGCGCGCATCGCTGCGCCAGTACGGCGCAAACAAACCGGAAAAAGCGGGGACGATATAAATGCCGCCGCTGTCCTGAACCGTCGCCGCGTAATCTTCGATATGCTTTGAAAAATCAAACATGCGAAGATTATCGCGCAGCCATTGCACGAGCGCGCCCGTAATCGCAATCGAACCTTCGAGCGCATACACCGCCGGTTGACTGCCAATTTTATAACCGAGCGTCGTGAGCAAGCCGCTTTGGCTCGGCACAATTTTTTCGCCCGTGTTCAATAGCATGAAACAGCCGGTGCCGTATGTATTTTTCGCTTCGCCGGGCGAGAAACAGGTTTGTCCAAACAACGCGGCTTGTTGGTCGCCGAGATCGCCCGCGACGGGAATCCCCGCGAGCGAGCCGATGGCATTGCCATATTTTTCTGACGACGCGCGAATGGTCGGCAGCATCGAACGCGGCACGGACATGAGTTTGAGCATATCCGCGTCCCAATCCAGCGTTTTGAGATTCATCAACATTGTGCGCGAGGCATTGGAAACGTCCGTCACATGCACGCCGCCGTTGACGCCGCCCGTCAAATTCCAAATGACCCACGTATCAATGTTGCCGAACGCGAGGTCGCCGGCATCCGCCGCCGCGCGCGCGCCATCCACATTGTCAAGAATCCATTTGATTTTGGGGCCCGAGAAATACGTGGCGAGCGGCAGACCCACCTTTTCACGGAAACGGTCTTGGCCCCCCTCTTTGGCGAGTTCATTACAAATCTGGTCGGTGCGCGTATCTTGCCACACAATCGCGTTATAAACGGGTTTGCCCGTTTTGCGATTCCACACCACAGTCGTTTCGCGTTGATTCGTCACGCCGACGGCGGAAATATCTTTGGGGTCAATCGCGCCTTTGGCGAGCGCGCCGGCAATCACCGCTTGCACCGCGCCCCAAATTTCCATCGGGTCATGTTCGACCCACCCGGGTTTGGGGTAAATTTGCGTATGTTCTTTTTGGTCGTAACAAACAATTTTGCCGCTGTGGTCAAAAATCATAAAGCGCGAACTGGTCGTGCCTTGATCCACTGCGGCGGCATACTTTGCCATCTCTTGCCTCCTTGCAATAGAAAAAGTTCAAAGCGCCAAGTTCAAGCTAAAAGTCCATTCCTACTTTTAGCTCTTTCCTTTTGCCTTTTACCTTGCATTGTTCCACGTTTCCGCCGCCGTTTGCATCAAATAGTATGACGACGTGGCGCCGGGGTCTTGATGATTCGCGCTGCGTTCGCCGAGATAGCTGGCGCGCCCTTTACGCGCGACAAGCGGAATCGTTTCCGTCATGCCTTGTTTCGTCGCCTGCGCCGCCGCGTTCAAGGCGTCTCCGATAGCGGCGCCATTGGCGCGCGCCGCCTTGAGCGCCGCTAAACCGGGCAGCAACGCATCCACCATCGTCTTGTCGCCGGGCTGCGCTTTGCCGCGCATCACCACGCCGTCGTATCCCGCTTGCAGCGCCGCGACCCAATCGTCGAGCGTCAATTCCATTTTGCCCGCCGTCGCATTGCCCATTTGCATAAACATTGTACCGTACAATGGACCGCTCGCGCCGCCCACCGTCGAAACAAGTTTCATGCCAACCGTTTTGAAAATGGAACCAATGTCTTTGTCGGCAACACCGGGCAGCGCGGTGAGCGCCGCTTGCATTCCGCGATTCATATTCGCGCCGTGATCGCCGTCGCCAATATCGGAATCGAGTTGCGTGAGATACGCCGCGTTTTCATTGATTGTCGCGGCAAACGCTTTCAGCCAGTCAAGAACCGCATCGCGTGAAATGGTCATATTCGTTCGATAGTGCGATAGTGCAATTTAGTTCGATAGTTCGATAGTTCGATAGTTCGATAGTTCGATAGTTCGATAGTT
>Ga0226835_1000861_pt1 | contig 22683 bp, 22 predicted proteins | sample LAC_MetaG_1_FD_163627 | JGI IMG/M metagenome (GOLD analysis project Ga0226835, IMG submission 163627) | Anaerobic ammonium oxidizing microbial communities from anammox membrane bioreactor (MBR) in UC Berkley, California, United States -... | ecosystem: Engineered > Bioreactor > Anaerobic >...
GATTTTTCAGATCCTTCCAGCGGTTGGAATCGGGTAACTGCGGCAAGCGGCGAAACCGATTACCAGGATGGAGTCTATCGTATTTTTGTCAACGCGCCGAATGTGGATGTATGGAGTAAACCTGGCTTGAACTTCGGCGATGTGCGCGTAGAAGTGGATGCTTTCAAAGTCGGCGGTGATCGAGATAACCGCTTTGGCGTCATCTGCCGGGCGATAGATAACAATAGCTTTTATACCTTCATTATCAGCAGCGATGGTTATTATGGTATCGGTATGATCAATGACGATCAATATCAATTGTTAGGAATGGATGCGTTGCAGCCGACCGATGCGATTCACCTGGGGTCGGCGTTGAATCACATCCGCGCGGATTGCATTGGCGATACGTTGACTTTGTATATCAACGGCGTTCAGGCGGCGCAGGCGCGCGACTCCAGCTTTCCCGCCGGCGATGTAGGTTTGATCGCCGGAACCTACGATGCTCCCGGCACCGATATTCGCTTTGACAACTTCGTTGTTTATCAGCCATGAAGATCTATCTGGATAGCGTGGGTTGCCGACTTAACCAGGCGGAAATCGAGCTTTACGCTCGCCAGTTCCGCGCCGCAGGACATGAGCTGACCGGCAGCGCCGAAGAAGCCGATCTGGCGGTGATTAACACCTGCGCAGTTACCTCGGCGGCGGTATCCGACTCGCGCCACAAAGTGCGACAGGTTGGGCGAGCCGGAGTAGCAGAGATCATCGTTACCGGCTGTTGGGCTACCTTAAAGCCGCAGGACGCCGCGGCGTTGCCAGGCGTGGAGAAGGTGATTCCCAACACCGGCAAAGACCGCCTGGCGGCGGAAGCGCTGGATCTGCCGCTGGAGAGCTTCGACCTGGAGCCGATTGAACGCACGCCTCTGCCTGGAGCGCGTCTGCGCACACGGGCGTTTATCAAGGTTCAGGATGGCTGCGACAATCGCTGCACATTTTGCGTGACCACGCTGGCGCGCGGCCCGGGGCGCAGCCGCCCCGTTGCAGAAATTCTGGCGGATATTCGGGCGGCTGCGGAGGCCAAAGAAATCGTACTGACCGGTGTTCATCTCGGGTCGTGGGGACATGATCTGTCGCCGCGTATGCATCTGAGCCATTTGGTGAAGGCTATCCTGGAGTACACCGACGCGCCGCGTCTACGGCTTTCATCGCTTGAACCGTGGGATTTGGATGCGGAATTCTTCCGGCTGTGGGAAAACCCACGTTTGTGTCGGCATTTACATTTGCCGTTGCAATCCGGCTGCGCGGCCACCTTGCGACGGATGGCGCGTAAGACCACCCCGGAGTCTTTTGCTACTCTGGTCACTGCGGCGCGCCAGGTCATGCCGGATGTAGCGATCACTACCGACATCATCACAGGTTTCCCTGGCGAGAGTGAAGACGAGTTTCGGGAAAGCCTGGACTTTGTCCGTTCGATGCGATTCGCCGGTGGGCATGTTTTCACCTATTCGCCTCGACCGGGCACCGCCGCAGCGCGCATGTCGGATCAAATCCCTTTCGAGACGCGCAAGGAGCGCAACGCTCAGATGCGCCATGCGCTGGCTGAGGCGGAGCGCGCCTACCAGACGGGTTTTATCGGCGCGGTTTTGCCTGTTTTGTGGGAAAGCGCCGCCAGATTAGGCCCGAACGGTTGGGAAATGAGCGGCTTGAGCGGGAATTATCTGCGCGTTAACGCCACCGCGCCGCGCGCTTTGTGGAACCAAATTACCCCTGTGCGGGTGACCGGCCTGGCAGAGCAACATTTGCAGGGCAGCATTTTATCTTGTTGACCGGCGAGCTTGTCCTGGGATAATTCCTATGTCGAACTGTATATTTTGCCAGATTATCGCTGGAAAAAGCCCCAGCCAGATGCTTTATCAAGATGAGCAGGTATCTGCTTTTCGAGACATCCATCCGGCGGCGCCCACGCACATCCTGATAGCTCCTAACCGGCACATCGCTTCGGTGAACGATCTGACCGCGGAAGATGAGCCGCTGGTCGGTCACCTGTTCACTGTGGCACGCCAGTTGGCCCGCCAAGAAGGAATTGATCAAAGCGGTTACCGGCTGATCGTGAATACCGGGGTGCATGGAGGACAAACTATCTTTCATTTGCACATGCATCTGATCGGCGGTCAACGGATGCGTTTCCCAATGGGGTGAGGAAATGAATCGCACCGTGTGGGAGACCACTCTTCCTACCGGACAGAAGCTGCAAATTGTACATGGCGATCTTACAGACGAGCGTGTGGATGCCATTGTCAACGCTGCCAATCCCTACTTGAGACATGGGGGCGGTGTGGCTGGGGCAATTGTTCGCCGCGGCGGCGCGCAGATCCAGGAGGAAAGCAATGCCTGGGTGCGCAGACATGGGCCAGTGACTCATCATGCTCCAGCCTACACCCGCGCCGGCAACCTCGCCTGTCGTTACATCATCCATGCGGTCGGACCAGTGTGGGGCGAGGGCGATGAAGACGCCAAGCTGGCTGCTGCAATCGCTGGCGCTTTACGCTGCGCAGATGAACTGGCGTTGAGCAGCATCGCTTTACCGGCGATCTCCACCGGCATATTCGGTTTCCCTCTACCGCGTGCGGCAGAGGTGATTCTTTCCGCCTTGTTGGATTACTTTGCGCAAAACCGCGTTTCTGGCTTGCAGCAAACGCGCCTGGTGTTGCTGGATCAATCCGCTGTTGATTTATTCGTGAGCATTTGGAAAGCGCGTTTGGAGCAATCCAATGGACAATCAGGTCAGGACGAAGAAACTGTGGGATGATCTCCTCTTCGCAAAATCCTAAAATCAAATGGGTGCGCGCTCTGCAAGCGCACAGCCGCAAACGCCGGGAAGCGGGGGCGTTTGTCATTGAAGGTGTGCGCCTGGCGGAAGAGGCGCTGGCAGCCGACTGGGAGGCGTCTCTGGCGCTGTATAGCGAAGAATTGAATGAGCGCGGCCGCGCTGTGGTGGAGGCTTTTGCTGCACGCGGCGTACCGGTCGAGGCGGCGACGCCTCAAGTTTTGCGCGCTGCCAGCGATACAGAGACTCCGCAAGGTCTGCTGGTGGTTCTGGCGTTGAAACCTCTGCCGGCGCCGCGGGAGCCGGATTTTGTTTTGATTCCCGATGGGGTGCGCGACCCGGGAAACCTGGGGACGATGCTGCGCAGCGCCGCCGCCGCCGGGGTGCAAGCGGTTTTCTGCCCCCCAGAAACGGTGGACGCCTTTTCGCCGAAAGTTGTGCGCGCCGGCATGGGCGCTCATTTCCGTTTACCGGTGTGCGCTTTAAGTTGGGATGAGATTGCCGCCCGCTTGAGACCTTTAAGGGTATATTTGGCGGCGGCGGATGAGGGCGTGTCCATTTATCGGGCAAATTTTCGCTTGCCATTGGCTATCATAGTTGGCGGAGAAGCGCAAGGCGCAGGCCGGGAAGCTCGTCGCCTGGCGACGGAGGTTGTGCATATCCCGATGCCGGGCGGCGGCGAATCGCTAAACGCTGCGGCAGCAGCCAGCATCTTGATGTTTGAAGTCGCGCGTCAGCGCGCCGGTGCGTGATATAATTTTTGTATGCCCCAGTAGCTCAAAGGATAGAGCGAGGCTCTCCTAAGGCCGAGGTTGTGGGTTCGACTCCCGCCTGGGGCGCTCGATACGCTAAAACGCCAAATGAACGAGAAAATCCTTGCCGCTTTTACATAAAATATTTGTTAAACTTTTCCGAATAGCCCTTGCAAAAATTGAAATTTGTAGTACAATTTTAGAAGCTTGATCTCAGGGTGCCCCCCTCACTCTGAGATCAGGCGTTTTAAAGGCAAGGTTATATGCGGTTCTATGCCGTAAACAGCCAGCCCAATCACGTAGGGGAAGATCGTAGCCGAGAGGCGGGCAAAGGCGAAGACCAGTACACTTACCCCCATTACTCCTCCAATCGGAATCAATAAAATCCAGGCCCTGCCCGGGGCGCGGAATATGCGCCAAACGCCGAATAAAGCCAGCAGAACGAATGGAAATTGCAGCGCGGCGGTCGCCAGGCTTTTCGTTTGGTCAGCCGCCAGATACCAAAAAGTGAGGCTTTGGATGAGGATTTTCTTGACCAGAAACAGCGGTTGAGCGGCAATCTCTTGCCAGGCCAGGCGCAACAGGACACGATCGCGCTCAAGCGGGAGTGTCGGGGTTGCGGCGGAAGTCATAGATTGCAGGTCTTGCTCGGTCAAAGATTTCAGTTGTGTGTAGGACAACCGCGCCTGATGCCAATGGCGTGCAAAGCCGTTCCCCAAGTAAAAGTTATAGCCGCCGTCGGTGTGGATTGGCAGGAACGCGCCGGCAAGCCGATAATTCCGCCATGTCCAGGGGGCGACCCATAACATTGCAGCGGCGATAAACAGAAACGCGAGGCGCATTCCTGCGCGGCGAAAGCGCGCCAGGATCAGGATGATCGTCAGGGGGATGAAAACCAGCGCCGTGCCCTTGCTCAGTGCAATGAATCCAGCCGCCAGGCCGCAGAGCGCAGCGTTTATAAAAGTGGGTTGCTCTATTAAGCGGGCGATTGTCCAGGTGTACAGAGCCAGGCCAAAGATTAAAAACGTTTCAGTCCACAAACGCGGAATGTACCACAAGGTCAGTGGATATACCGCGCAGGCCAATCCGGCGATCCGCGCCATGTAGCCGTTTGTGTTCAGGGCGCGCCGAAATACTGCCAGGAGCAATATCACAGCGACTGAAGAAAGCAAGCATTGCGCCGCCTGGATTTGCCAAAGAGAATAACCGCCCAAAAGCCAAGCGATCAGAGCAATGAATGCCGGATAGAGCGGCGCTTTTTCAATCGAGTCGAAGCGGCCGGTTGTGTACCATAATTGACCCAAATGCCCATAGCCGTCGGGGTCTATGCCCGAAGTGGCTTCGCCGATCCGCGGAAAGATGACAAAACAGAAGATCAACCCCAGCGCCAGGTGGAGGCCGAACAACGCCAGATCCCAGGAGCGGCGTCGCAGGGCGACCTTTATCATCTCCGGCGCGGAAGAATTCATGTTCGATTGGGCGTCGCCGCGCTAAGTTCGGTGAAAACCCCCTCGACCACGGCCATTACCTGCGCCAGGCCTTGCGCCAGCGGCGCGGTATTGATGTACTCGTTGACGGTGTGCGCTCCATAGCCGGTGGTCAGGCCGATGCAAATGGCTGGCAACCCTCGACTGAGGGGGACGTTGGCGTCGGTTGAACCGATCGTCAGATTGGCCTGTAAGCCCTGTTCCTGTAAGGCGCGCTTTGCCAGGCGTACCAATGGATGTGAACTGGCCAGTTTGCCCGCTGGTCGCTGGCCGATCAATTCCAATGAAACGGAGACATCCTGACGAATAGCGGCTTGCGCCAGGTTTTCTACCTGAGAGACCAGCGTTTGCAAGGTTGTAGAGCTTTCAGAGCGCAGATCCAGTTCCAGGTGCGCTTCAGCCGCGATCGTATTCACGCTGGTGCCGCCAGAAATAACTCCTACGTTGAGCGAAGTGCGCGGCTGCGATGGCGTAGGCAGGGCGGTAATTTGGTTGATCAACATCGCCAGCTCGTGGATGGCGGAGGGTTTGCCATAATCTACCCAGGAATGTCCGCCGCCGGTGCGCACCGTAATGCGATAGCGCTGCACTCCCAAGGCGCGGTGATACACCTGCCCCAGCGCCATGCCTTCCAGGATCAGATAGGCGCATGGCGCGTCTCCGAAGCGATCCACCACGGCGCGCATACCGCGCAGATCGCCCAGTCCCTCTTCTCCCACGTTCGCGACGAACCATAGATCGCCCGGAAGAGATGGGGTCCCGTTCGCCTTTTGGCACAGCGCCCATAAGACGCCAAACAGCCCCGCCAAGCCAAGTGAATTATCCCCGATGCCAGGGCCAAAGATCTTTTCTGCCTCGCGCCGCACTTGCAAATCAACGCCGTAAGGGAACACCGTATCCAGGTGCGCAGAGATCACCAAAGGGCGCGCGTTTTCTGATCCCGGAAGACGTCCATAGACGTTGCCCAGGTCATCCACACTGATATCTTGTAAACCTTCAACCTGGAAGCGCTGGCGCACAAAAGCCGAACGTTGATCCTCGCCGAATGGCGGCGCAGGAATTTGTTGAATGGCAACCGCCAGATCCAGCACACGTGCAATCAAAGCAGCGTCCATATCTTGTCCTTTACTTTTTATCTAGATTCCGCGTACATTCTGGCGCAATGCTTCCAGGCGCGCTTCAGGCAAACCGGGCAGCGTGTCCAGGGCGTAGGTGGCTTGATAGCCTTCCACCACTAAGGAGGCAGAAATGTTGCCGTGCAGCGTTGCTTCGAGCGGGTCGTAGGAACGGTAGTAGCCGGCTAAAAACCCACCGCAAAAAGCGTTGCCAGCGCCGATGGGGTTCACCAAGCGCGCCGGATAGGCCGGCACTTCCCAGCGTCGTTTGGCGGCAGCGTCGTAGAGCAGTTGACCGCGCTCGCGCGTCTTGATGACCACGATCTCACACCCATAAGCCGCCACTGCTTCGGCCATCTCCCAAAGATCGGTGGAGCGCCCCTGAAACAGAGAACGCAAACTCGCTTCATCGGGCAGGAATGCGGTCAAACCGGTTAAGAGCGCTGGCGTCTCTGCCCAATAGGTGGGATTCATGTAGCCTGGCGAGGGGTCGAGGGTAACCGTGGTGAACTCAGCCTGGCGCAACACGGCTGGCAACAGGCTGTGGGTCATGTAATCCAAAGGACATAGATGAATGGCGCTGGCATCCATAAATTCCGCCGGTATATCGCTTTGGCGCAGCGAAGTGGGCAATAATCGAGTGCGGCTGTCCACAGTGAGCGGCGCAGGGTGATACCCCAATAGCGCCTTTGGGAAAGGCAGCCCCAGGCGGGCAAAATGAGCCACCGGATCATCCATAGACTGTTGGTTGTGATCTACGATGGCCGCAAAGAAGCGCAGATCCATCGCCTCTGGCAAGATGCGCACGCCGCGCACATTGATACCCTTACGGGAGAGATCATCCAGCCATTCCTGAGGATAGTCCTCTCCCACGCGGGCCAGAATGGCAGGCGGCGGGTTACGTTCCCAAACCGCCAGGCCAACCGCGGCGTACAGGGCATTGCCGCCGGGCGCATCTATCAATGGTTCGTGCGATGGGAATACGATGTAATCGCGGGTAAGCTTGCCAGCCAGCAGAAATCGAGGGACGGCGTTTTCCATCCATCCCATTATACTCAAATCGCCAACGCCAAGAAGACATCTTCCAGGGTCGGCTCCACCTGTTCGACGCGAAAGTCTTGCACACCTAAGGCTTCGAGCTGCTCGCGCAGCGCTGAAGCATCAATTTCGCGTGGTGTGATGGCGCGCAGATGATCGCTGACCAGACCGGCGCGCAGCACGCAGGGACATTGCTCCAGCGCGTTCAAGGCATGAAGCAAGGGGGTGTCTTCCTGCGCCTGGCCGTTAACCGGCGCATAAACGCCCAATGGCCGATCCAAAATCACATCCCAGGCCAGCCCTGGCAAGGCCTGTGATTTCAATGCAAGCGGTGTATCCATTGCCAGCAAACGCCCGTCGCGCATGATGCCCACTCGTCCGCAGTATTCGGCTTCGTCCATGTAGTGCGTTGTAACCAGCGCGGTCACGCCGCCCTCAACCAGGGTATAGATCAGGTCCCAGAAGGCGCGCCGCGCCCGCGGATCCACGCCGCTGGTTGGTTCATCCAGAAACAGCAAGCGCGGTCGGTGGACGATGGCGGTTGCCAGAGCCAGCCTTTGTCGCCAGCCGGTGGAAAGCTCGCTCACCATCTGCCGTTCTGTGCCTTTCAGCCCCACTAATTGGAGCACTTCTTCCAACCGGGAACGATCATGGATGCCATACACACCAGCATAGAATGTCAGGTTCTCGCCAACGGTCAAGTCGTGATAAAGCGCGAACTTTTGCGACATGTACCCCACCTGGGCGCGCAATTGCTCTGCCTGACGCAAGATGTCAAAATCCAGGACGCGGGCGCTGCCTTCAGATGGGCGCAGCAACCCCAGCAACATGCGGATAGTGGTCGTCTTGCCGGAACCGTTGGGTCCCAGGTAGCCCACCACCTCACCGGCATAGACAGTGAATGAGACATGATCCACCGCCAAAAAATCGCCAAAATATCGCGTCAACCCTTCCGCCTGGATGACAGTCTGGCTCATGACTTGGCCTCCAGCAGGTCCATGAAAACGTCCTCTAATTGAGGAGCGATGGGGCGTAATTGTTTAACGATATATCCTTGCGCAGGCAGGCTTTGCGCCAGGCGTTCCAAAGTCGGGGCGAGCTGACCAGGCCAGGCGCGCAAATGCAGCCGATCGCCAAACATTTGCACGCCACTGACCCCGGGATCGTTTTCCACGGCGCGCCGCAATGCGGGCAACGGTTGACCAACCAATTCCGCCACGCGGCCTTCCAGGTTGGCGCAGAGTTGCGACGGTGCGCCTTCGAGGATCAACCGTCCGCCGCTCATGAAGCCGATGCGAGTGCAACGAGCCGCCTCGTCCATATAGGGAGTGCTGACCAGCACGGCAACGCCGCGTTGGTGATCTTTCCCCACCAGGCGGATGAGCAATTGCCAGAAATCTTGCCTTGTCACCGGATCTACGCCGGTGGTAGGCTCATCTAAGAGCAAGACCCTTGGGCGGTGAACCAGCGCTGCCGCTAACCCTAATTTCTGTTTCATTCCGCCGGATAGATGGCCGGCGCGCCGGTGGATATATGCGTCCAGCCCAACAAAGGTCAGAATCTCCATGCAGCGAGGCAGCCATTCTGTGGTTGAAAGCCCGCGCACTTCGGCGAAGAAGCGAATGTTTTCCAGGACGGTCAGATCTTCGTAGAGCGAGAAGCGCTGCGGCAGATAACCCAGGACCAGACGAGCGTCTTCAGTCTGAGTCAGCAGATCGAAGCCGGCGATGTTGATTTCCGCCGACGAGCCGTCATCAAACGGCGTTGGGCGATACGCTCCGCATAACAGACGCAGGGTAGTGGTCTTGCCGGCGCCGTCTGGACCAACCAGACCGAAGATTTCCCCCGCGCCCACCCTCAGGTTGACCTCTTCAACAGCAACCGTTGCGCCAAAGGTGCGGCGCAGCTTCTTGGCTGAAATTAGATCCATTTCTTTACCGTTCTAAAAGCGCACATCTGCTGGCATGCCGGGTTTTAACTGCCCATTTGGGTTGCTGATGGCTAACTGGACGGCAAATACGGTGGTCTTGCGTCCTTCAGCAGTCTGTACATTGCGTGGGGTGAATTCGGCTTTGTCTGCAATGCGGACGACTTCCGCCTGGAAAGTTTTGCCGGGAAAGGAATCGACTGAAACCTGGGCTTTTTGGCCCAGCTTGATCTGCCCATAACGGTCTTCAGGGATGTAGACGGTGATTTTCAATTGGTCGAGCTGGCCTAAGGTCATCACCGCCGCGCCGGCTTGAATCACCTCGCCTGGTTCCACATTACGGGAAAGCAGCACGCCGGAGACAGAAGCGTAAACCGTCAGTTTCTCGATTTGAACATTGATCCAGTTCAACTCGGCTTGCGCCTGCGCCAGGGCGGCTTCCGCCTGGCTTACTTTGACTCGCGCCTGCTCCACAGCCACCCGCGCCTGATCCACAGCGGCCTGCGCCTGTTTGGGCGCTATCTGGATCGCTGCAATGCGCGCCTCCAGTTTGGCGACCTCATCCGGGTCGGGGCCGTTTTGCAGCTTCTCTAAATCGCGCAGCGCCTTCTCCAGGCGCTGCTTTGCTTGCAGCACGCCCGTCTCCAACTCCATGCGGCGTACAGCCGTGTCATAATCGCTCTGAGCTTCATCTAACCTGTCCTTGAGCGTCTCACGAGTTGGGTTGCCGCTGCTTTCGTTCTTATAGGGTTCGAAGGCTGCGCGCGCTTGATCGAGCTTTTGTTGGGTCATTGAAATAGCTTCCATCGCAGTGAGGTTTTTCTGAGAGGCAGGAATGGTGAAGTTATCCCACAAGTATTGGGCGTCGCGCAGCAGGCGGTTGGCAGCCGCCACGTTGCGCTCGGCTTCGGCGCGGGCGACCGCCGCATTTTCGTAGAGTTGATCTAACGCCTGTTGAGCGGTGAGCAGTTCAGCCTGGGCGTTAGCGTTGGCTGTTTCCAGGGCAGCTTCCGCCTGGCTCAGCGCGGCGTTTGCCAGCTCTTCTCCCACTTTCGCCGCCGCAAGATTTTCCTGCGCCGCGCGCAGCGCAGCTTCAGCCCGCTGACGCTGAGAGACCAGCAAGGCGTCATCCAGCCGCAGCAGGGCGTCTCCGGCGTTTATTGGCTGGCCTTCTTCTACCAGCACCTCAACCACGCGCCCGGAGAGTTCAGCCGCGACAGCCACCTCCACTGCTTCGACTGTGCCTGAGGCTTGCAGCGCGCCGCCCAGCACAGGTGAGCCGTTACGAGTGAAGTACCAACCCGCCAGGCTGCCCAGCAGAAGCAGGATAATTACAGGGATCAGGATGCGTTTGCGATTGTGCATGAGGGACCTCCCCATATAGGATGGACATTAATCCAGTCGTTTGCGAATGCGTAACGAAGCAATGGTCATCAGGGCTAAACCGAAGATCATCAAGGCGATGATCTCTGTTCGCAGCTCGGCGACGCCGATGTCTTTCAGCAAGAGCGAGCGGATGATGACCAGGTAATAGCGCAGAGGCAAGAACAATGACACCCACTGCAAGACTTTAGGCATCGCCTCCAGTGGGAAAAAGAAGCCGGATAAGAACAGCGCCGGCAGCAGCGTCATCCAGACCACCAGCATGGCTTCTTGCTGTGTATTGGCGAAGGTGGAAGCCAGCAGACCAATGCCCAGACTGGTGAGGAGGAATAAACCGGATAGCGCCAGAATGAGGATCAGGCTGCCTCGCACCGGTACGCCGAACCACCAGTGGCCAATCGCCAGCACCTCCAACATATTCAAAAAAGCCAGGATCACATAGGGCAAGATTTTGCCGATCACCAGTTCCCAGGGCCGGATGGGGGTGACAATCAACTGCTCAATGGTGCCGCGCTCTCGCTCGCGCACTACCGCCGTGGCGGTGAGAATCGAGGTCAGCGCAAACAGGATCATCCCGATTACGCCGGGGATCATATAATACGCGCTGACCAGGTCTGGGTTGTACCAGACTTGAGTGTGAACTTCCACCGGCAATCGAAGCGTTGTTTGCGCGCGCCCAACCATGCGCTCAGCCTGGATGCGGGTGGCGTGTTGCTGACCGATTAACTGCGCTGCCGAAAGCGCAGTAGAAGCAACCGTGGGATCGCTGCCATCCAGGATAAACATCACCGATGCGTCTCCGCCGCCCTTGACTTTACGGGTGTAATCCGGTGGGATGATCAATCCCACGCGCGCCTTGCCAGCGTCAATCAGCTTGCGCAACTGTTCCTCAGAGTCGACATCGAAAGCAATGCGAAAATAATCCGCTGCCCGATAAGCATCCAACAATTGGCGCGCGGCTGAGCCTCGGTCCTGGTCATATACTGCCAACGGCACATTGCGCACATCGTTGGTGGCTGCGTAGCCCAGCAGGAATAACTGCATGACGGGAATGACCAACACCAGCACCAGGGTGCGCGGGTCGCGCAGGATCTGGATAAACTCTTTTCGGATGAGAGAAGTTAACCTTGAGTTAAACATTGTGTCTCCGCTGAGTCTATCAGCCCGTTGAGGGATTCAAAATGCCGTGCAACAAGACATCAATGAATTGGTCTATTGCACCCTCGCTGAATTCCGGCGGGGCGACAGGCGCAAAAGCCGCTTCTGTCAGGTAGTAGCCCAGAAATGACCCAATGAAAAGGCGAATCAACATGATGGGTTGAATGGGGCGCAACTGGCCGCTGCTGGATTGCATCAATTGTTGGATGATCTGCATCACTTGCGGCATAAGGATCTCATACAGCTCGCCGATATGGGCGCTTTTGAACTCCACAATCTCAATGAACATTAGGTTGAGGAAATCCGGCTGGTCTTTCATGGCCGCCCATATACGGTAAACCGAGGCGCGGATAAATTCCTCCACGGTCGTTCCTGTGCTTTCCAGCAGCGCGGGGATCACCCAATGATAGGGGTGAAAAGTAAAAAATACTTGGTGAAATACTTCTTCCTTGCTGCTGAAATGATTGTAGAGGCTTCCCAGGGCAATGCCTGAGCGTTGGGCAATTTGGCGCATTGAAGTGCCGTGATACCCTTGCTGCACAAACAGATCGTGCGCGGCCCGAATAATTTCGAGACGGGTGTTTTCCCCACGAGGAGGCGTTTCTTGCGTCATGAGTCAGACTTCCTTTATGAACGAACGTTCGTTCAAATTTTCTCACACAAAATTTTCCCTGTCAAGATCAAAACTCCCCTCCTCTACAGCAGGTGCGACGTACTTTCGAAAGTACGTCGCACCTGAGTAGCTGATTCGGACGATTTAGAGGTTATGACATATAGAGCTGGTCGGTTTTGGCTGCCATGATGAAGTCGTTGCGGTGTAAGCCGCGGATTTTGTGCGTCCACCAGGTGACGGTTACTTTACCCCATTCGGTCAAAATCGCTGGATGGTGGCCTTCTTCTTCGGCGATTTGTCCCACTTGATTGGTGAACTTCAGCGCCTCCACGAAGTTCTTGAATTTGAAACGTCTTTCTAATCGCAAAATTCCGTCAACCTCAACCACATTCCACTCCGGCGCTTCGGGTCTCAGCTCGGTGATTTCGGCTTCGCTGAGCGGTGGTTCGTCGCCGCGACAGGGGACGCATCGAAACTTGCTCAATTCAGACATCGCAGATCGCTCCCAAGGCTAAAGCGTGGCAATGCTGCGCAACAGCCCCAACACCAGCACACCGATCTTTACGCCTTCGCCGGCGGAAATCTCCAGTTTTTGCTCTTCCTGCGCTCGCTGGATATATAAATAGGCGGCCGCGACGCCAACCAGCGCCCCCAGCACGCCGCCGATCATCAAAGCGCGGGACCTCCAGTTATCTGTCGCTGTCAATGCTTTGGTTTCTTCGCTCATGGACGATTCTCCATCAATTATTATCGCCTCTTCCGTTTGACGGATTTCCACAATTGCCGCAGAGAGGCGTTCCAGGCTTCAATTCGCAGAACAGGTTCCACGAACCCGTCCCCCAAGCGGCCCAGGCGCGCGCCGATCAAGATCAGCAAGCCGTGCAGACGATAGAATTGACCTGGCAACACCTGGATCAATCGCCCCATTGCGTAAGCTCCCGCCGCAGTAAAGGCCATGCCCAAGAGCGAAAATAATCCGGCGGGGATGATCAATGAGATCAATGAAATGTCCGCCCATTTGCGCATGGGCATCCCGGCCAGGCCGGTCGCCAGGATGGCAAAGATCAGCAGCAGCAAAGCAGCCGCAAGGGTCGGGATGGTGATTTGCCAAAACACCTCCCGGCGATGGCGCTGGTGGGTAATTGGGTTGCGCGGCGGCTGTATGGCTGGGCTTTGACTCTTCATCGCAGCTTATTTTAGCATGGTTTGAACTTATCGGGTGTACGCCTCGCGCTTCAATTCGGCGACATACGGGAGGGTGCGGAATTGATCGGCAAAATCCAGCCCATAGCCCACCACCCAGACATCCGGGATGTCGAAGCCGATGTAATCGAGGGGCACATTCAAACGCTCGCGCTGCTTACGCACCAGAGCGCAGGTATGCAAAGAAGCGGGTTTGCGCCCCTCCAGAATGTGATACAGGTAGCTCAGCGTGTGCCCGGTATCTACGATGTCTTCAACGATTAAGACATGTTGATTTTCGATCGGCTCGCGCAGGTCCATCAGAATACGCACTGCGCCAGACTCGGTGGACTTGCCATAGCTGGAAAGAGCCATGAAATCCACCACATGCGGCATCGAAAGTTCGGATAACTCGCGGGTCAGATCGGCCAGAAAAATAAATGCGCCTTTGAGGATGCCCACAATATACAGCCGCTGGGTGTCTTTAAAATCACCGCGGATCTGCTTGGCCATCTCTTTGACCCGTTTCTCGATCGCATCTTTCGAGATCAACACGCGCGCCAAATCGGGATGCAGGTCGCCCATAACAAACGCTCCTTTGAGAAAGATTGATGGGAATGTCGTTTTGCGGTAATCATAGCGCAGCTAACCGGATTACCGAAAACCTTCCACCCTTGACCTATTTTACCCCATATTATTTGGTATACTGCCTGAAATAGTGCAAGTTGGTTGCGTTCCAAGTCCATTAGATTTTTACACAGAGTTTCCTGCTTTTCCAATCCAATCCGAGAGGAGATCCTTCAATGGCAGCATCCACCCCGGCCGCTATGCGGTGTTTCACCAGCAAAGATGCCATTCCCAATGCCCTGAACGGAGAACGCATTGCTGTGATAGGGTATGGTCATCTGGGACGCCCATTTGCTTTGAATTTGCGCGATTCTGGTGTTACATCATTAATCGTCGGAAATATCGCCGATGCTTACGCGCAAACTGCGCGTGAGGATGGTTTTCTGGTTGTGTCGCCCGAACAGGCAGTGCGGAGCGCCGACATCGTTTTAGTCCTGTTGCCGGATGAAGTGATACCGGAAGTATTTAAAGACGGGATCGCACCTTATCTGGCGGCTGGCTCTGCCATCGTTTTCGGATCTGGCTATACCCTGGCTTATGGCCTAATCGCCCCGCCGCCCAACGTGGATGTGCTGTTGCTGGCGCCGCGCATGGCTGGCGAGAATGCCCGCCAGCGGTATCTGGATGGCCGCGGCTTTTACGCCTATATTTCTGCGGAGCAGGATGCCAGCGGTAAGGCGATGCAACGCCTGTTGGGTTTGGCAGATGGCGTGGGTGTGCTGCGCGCCGGCGCCCTCGAGCTGGATGCCCGCAAGGAAGCCGATCTGGATTTGTTGGTTGAGCAGACCCTGGGGGCAGCGCTAGGCGCAGCGATTATGAACGTCTTTGCTTTGGGTGTAGAGGCTGGCGTCCCGGCGGAGGCGATGGTGTTTGAGATGTATATGTCGGAAGAGATGGAAACCGTGTGGCGCTCGTTTCGGCAGGAAGGGTTTTTGCGCGCCTCCAACGCTCACGGCCCCACTGCGCTCTATGGCGGTTTTATTCGCACCATGCAGTTTCTCAGCTCGGATCTACCGGTGAAATTCCGGCAAATCTTCGATGAAATTCGCAGCGGTCAATTTGCGCGTGATTTTCAAGCCGAGCGGCGGGCCGGCTATCCAATGCTCTCTCAGGCGCAGGGCATGATTTTAGAGGAACATCCCATCAGCGAGGCTGAAGCCAATCTGCGCCGCGCCCTCTTGACAGAGTAGATACGAATGGCGGTATTATTGGTTAGCGGTGAGGGATAAGGTGATGATCGGAAAAGAAGTTGCTGAACGGCAAATGGTTGGGTTGAGTGCTCAAATGCGCCTGGCGGATTTTTGGCAAATTCCTCCTCCGTCTCGGCCAGAAATCTTGTTCCAGGCCATTCAAGCCTCGCATGCCTGGCATTTCACTCATAATCCGGCTTATCATGATGCCCTTTCTGCGCGTCGGGTCGGTGCGGAAATCAGTCCGCAGGATTTACCTCGTCTCTTGCGCCCCACTTCTCAAACCTTCAAATCGTATATTGACATCCTGGGGACGCCCTTCCCACAGGATCAGCCGCGTCGTTTCATGGCCTGGCTGATAGATCATCTCTCGCTCCAAACGACGGGCGACCTCGCGCCAGGCGAACGGATTGGACAATTGAAAGAGCGTTATCCGTCGTTGGAGGCGTTGCTGCGGGACATCGAATGCCTATACACCGACCTGGGCATTGAGATCATCACCTCCAGCGGCACCTCTGGCCGCTCGACGATTCTGGCGCGTGATCAACAAGCCATCGAACGCACCGTTGAGAGTTTTTATCTGTCCTTTCAGCGTTACTTTGGGATGCAGTTGGACCATCGGGCGATCTTCATCATGCCTCGCCAGACGCGCATCGCCATGGCGCGTATGGTCGGTTTTAGCTTGCGGCAGGTTGGCATTCCGCCGGAGAACACCTTTTTCACCATCCCCTTCCCGGCTTACCCAGATCAGGTGCGCGTTCGCAGCGGGCGCGCCTACCGTTCTGGCTGGCAGGGTTGGATAGAGCGCCGTGCGCTCAACCCCTTCATGAATTGGATGAATGAGCATATTGTCTCCCCGCAGGCGGTTCGCCGGGCGGTGAATTTACTGCTCCAGGCGGAAGCCGACGGCGTAAAAATCCTGCTCTTTGCCTCATGGGTGCATCTGCACGGCGTCGCCTTGGCGCTGCGCAGCCAAAAGAAGGTTTTGCAACTTCCACCCGGCAGCTTGTTGGGTACGGGGGGCGGCTTCAAAGAGTTTTATCCCTATGCTCCCGATCAAATCCGCCACGATCTGGCGCAGAGCGTGCGCACAACCGATGGGCAGCCGGCGCCGGTGCGAGATGTGTATGGCATGGCGGAGGCCAACTGGGCCGCCATGCAATGTCGGGCGGGCAATTATCACATCCCGCCCTGGGTGTACGTTGCTGTATTGGACGCAGATGATCGCTTTCAAACCACGCCAGATGCGACCGGAATCCTGGCTTTCTTCGACCCATTGGGCGGAGGCGATCTGATCCCTGCTTTTTATAAAACGGCTGACCAGGCGCGGCTGATCAATGGGTCAACCGCTTATGATCCGGCGTTGGATTGTCCCTGCGGAGAATCAGGAGCATATCTTGCGCAGGCTTCTATCCAACGCGTGGATTTGCTGGATGAGGCGGGATGCGCCGCACAAATTTGAGCCAGACGGGTGCGCGATGAGTATTCCACCCATAGAAGGTTTCTGGCTGCCACAGCAGGTTCATTCCAACCTATTGACGCCCGAAACCGAATTTGAGGAACGAACTTTCGCCAATGGGCAGCCGGCCTCGGAGCAAGCCCCTGGCGCAGTGACTGCTCGCTGGCCGCGTTTGAATGGCGCTCAATGGGCAACACTTTTGGAGGCTTTGGAGCGCAATCGTTCTCGCCCGCCGCAAGGCGGCGACTTCTGGCGACGCTTCCAGGCGGCGCTCCATCACGCCGGACGCCGCCTTGCTAACCCATCCGATGCTCTTCATCAAAAGGCTATTCAAACTTTGCCGGGATACACCGGCTACTCTCCGGCCATGATCCGCCTGGCGTTGCGAGCGTTGGATTTATTCTCGCTGGAACAATTACCGGCGGCTTTATCATTTGTTCCCACCTGGCAGGCAATGGAGAGATGGCAGCCGATGCCGGGCATCCCAGGACGGGCGCGTTTTTATCCGCAGCAACCCTGGCGCGAGATATATGGGTGGTCGCCAATCCTGGCGCGACTACCTATCTATAAGCGTTCTGCGCCTTCTCAGTTGGTGATTGGATACGGTGCGGGGAACGTGCCTGGGGCGGCGCTGCTGATCGCGCTGCTGACGCAAGCAGTTTCGCTGGCCATTGCCACGCCGGTCATCGTCGTGCGCAATTCTCGGCACGAGCCCATCTTCAGCTCGCTGGTCTTGCAAGCGATGGAGGAAGCTGACCCCGACCTGGTTTGTACCACCGCATTGCTGGTCTGGGACTTTGAGGATCAGGCGTTGCAGAAAGACCTCCTCAGCCGCGCCGACCTGGTTATTGCTGCGGCCAGCGATGAAACCATCGCCGACCTGCGCGGGCAGTTCGACGCTGCCCGACGATCTCGCCCGGCAACTGGGCAAGCATCTCGGTTTCATGCGCACGGTCATAAGGTCAGTTTCTCTGCCATTGGCGCTGAAATGTTGACCTGCACAGAAGGCGACCCAGATAGCGGTAAATCGAAAATGGAGATCGCTGCCCGCCTGGCAGCATTGGATTCGATCCTTTGGGATCAAAACGGCTGTCTATCTGCCCGGGTGCATTTTGTTGAGGAGGGTGCTGAGGGTGATGTGGGTGCCGAGGCGTATGCCGATTGCCTGCTTGATCAGTTGCGTCTGCTATCCACCTGGTTGCCATTGGGCGGCTGGCAGCCTCGGCGATTACATGAACGCTTCGACCGCTATAAAAACCTGGAGCGCGCGGGTCTGGCAAAGGTGTTTTCGGATTACGATGACGAATTTTTGGTTATCCTGGATCGCCGCCCGCTGGAGGCAGACGCTTTCCGCCAGCAGGTCAATGATTGTCAGGGGCGTGTGATCGTCGTTCGCCCGGTGGCGCATCGGATGGATATCCCGCGCAGGTATCTGCGGATGATCCCCAAAGAGAATCTGCAATCCTTGAGTGTGGCGATAGGGGAGCCGGGGCAGGCGCTCGAGGATGGGTTTCTGCAATTCGCCGCGGAATGCGGCGCGTGCGGCGTAACCGCCATTCGCACGGTGGGGCGCGGGGCTTTCCCGCAACTGGCTTATTCGTGGGATGGATGGATCCCACGAGACTTGATCGGCGAGCGCCCGCCGGGCTATTTTTGCACCATCGAATTCGATCAACCCTACGAACAAATCCTGTCCACTTACCGTTTGATGGCGATCATTTAGAGCGAAGCAATTGCTTGATCTCTGCGCCTGTCAATCTCGCAAGTCAACCTGTGTTTTTCTTACAGGTTGTTGTAAAATCATTCTGCCATGCTTGCCCGGGTCTTCTCTTGCGCCGTCATCGGATTAGAAGGGGTCATCGTCGAAGTTGAGGTGGATACCGGAGAAGGATTGCCAGCGGTAGCCATCGTTGGGCTGCCCGATGCAGCCGTTCAGGAAAGCCGCGAACGCGTTCAGGCGGCCATCCGCAACGCCGGGTTGTATTTCCCCCGCAAACGTATGATTGTCAATTTAGCGCCGGCTGCGGTGCGCAAGGAGGGTCCAGCGTACGATCTGCCCATTGCGTTGGGTGCGTTGATGGCCAGTGGGCAAATTTCCTGCGACGCGCTGGAAGGCAGCCTGGTAATTGGCGAGTTATCGCTGGATGGCGCCGTTCGTCATGTACGCGGCGTGCTGCCCATGGCGGCCCTGGCGCGCCAGCAGGGCTTTCGGCGCATTTTCACTCCTGAAGCAGACGCGGCTGAAGCCGCCCTGGTTCCGGGTCTGGAAGTCTATCCGGTGGCATCGCTGACCGCGCTGGTAGCGCATCTGGAGGGCGCTATTCCCATCGCCCCATATCCGACGATTTCCCCGGATGATGCGCCCATCCCGCCAACCACGGACTTTGCTGAGATTAAAGGTCAAGAACATGTCAAGCGCGCCCTGGAAGTGGCTGCAGCGGGCTCACATAACCTGTTGATGGTTGGCCCGCCGGGTTCCGGGAAGACTCTGCTGGCGCGGGCGTTGCCGGGCATTCTGCCGCGCATGACCATTGACGAGGCGCTCGATGTGACGCGCATCTATTCCGTGGCCGACCAACTACCGCCAGATGTGCCATTAATCCGCAACCGGCCTTTTCGCGCGCCGCATCACACCATTTCCCACGCCGGGTTGGTGGGCGGCGGCAATATGCCGCACCCCGGCGAAATTTCTCTGGCGCATCGCGGCGTGCTTTTTCTGGACGAATTGCCGGAGTTTGGTATGCGCGTACTGGAGGTGTTGCGCCAGCCGATTGAGGATAAGGTGGTGACCATCAGCCGCGCCCAGGGCACGTTGACCTTCCCTGCCAATTTTCAACTTGTCGGGGCGATGAACCCCTGTCCCTGCGGTTACTATGGCGATCCGGTGAAGCCTTGCACCTGCTCGAATGTGGTCGTCACCAAATATCAAAAGCGCATCTCTGGGCCTTTGCTGGATCGCATTGATATTCATGTTGAGGTGCCCAGGGTGGAATATGAGAAGCTGAGCGACCATCGCCTGGGCGAACCGTCGGAGGTCATTCGCCAACGTGTGGAAGCCGCCCGTCAGGTTCAGCGCGAACGGTTTGCCGGTACGGGGTTGGTCTGTAACGCGGATATGCAGCCCGCCGAAGTGCGCAAATATTGCGCATTGGACGAGACCGGGCGCGCCTTGATGAAAACAGCCATGAGCCAATTGCAGCTCACTGCCCGCGCATATCACCGCATCTTGAAGCTGGCGCGCACGATAGCCGATCTAGCCGGTGCAGCGCAGATCGGGCCAAACCACCTGGCGGAGGCGTTGCAGTATCGGCCGAGGCTGAGAACGGACACTTAACTCGGATTGCACGGAGGGGGAAAAGCTAAACTGGAAAGTTTGTGCCGATGCAAGTGAATCCCAGGCAGGTCCCCTGGAAGCAGCGTTCGAAACTTGTGGTCAATTGTTCATTCCAAACATTGAATAAATATCTAACGACCTGATAGTTTGCAAAATGTCCTTGCGAAGGAGCGCAGCGACCGAAGCAATCCCCTGCCAAAGTCTTTTTCTGGCTGCGGGAAGATTGGATCCTCCCTTGTGTGGCGTTGCTGACCAATGGGATTGATATTTGAGCCACAGAGAGCACAGAGAGCACAGAGAGAATGGAAGGAAATCTTCGCCTATGCTGTGTCTGAGAGGAAAATCGTCTCTCGGTGACCTCTGTGAACTCGGTTTTGAGCCACTCGGTTTCGAGCCACAGAGAGCACAGAGAGCCAGAGAGAATGGAAGGAAATCTTCGCCTATGCTGTGTCTGAGAGGAAAATCGTCTCTCGGTGACCTCTGTGAACTCGGTTTTGAGCCACAGAGAGCAAGAGGGAACGGAAGGAAATCCCTGCGTATGCTGCGTCTGAGAGGAAAATCGTCTCTCGGTGACCTCTGTGAACTCGGTTTCGAGCCACAGAGAGCCAGAGAGAATGGAAGGAAATCTTCGCGCATGCTGCGTCTGAGAGGAAAATCGTCTCTCGGTGAACTCTGTGAACTCGGTGGCGATATTTTCATCCTTCGGGGCAAGAAACACTCCTCGCATGACATCGCTCCGCGGAGAGGTGAAACTGTCAGGTCGCTAGAATAAATATCAGGTAGAATCAATTTAACGGTCCCTCGCGCCGACCGAGGGCGCGCACAAGGACACCCGGCGCGCTGCTTGGATCGAAAGAATGAAGGATATTGGTTTTTAGCAAAAAAACCGATGGCCGCTCACCCGGAACATTCTCAGGACGCCTGGATGCGCCATAACCGTGAGTTGCGGGCGGTAAATGAACTGGCTGAGGCTCTCACGTTGGGCAAGGGCGTCGAGGCAGTTATTGCAACGGCCCTGGCGCGCATCACAACGCTTATGGATGCTGACGTGGGATTCATCTATCTTTTGGATGGGGAGGATCAATCTCTCAAGCTGAAAGCCTCTCAAGGGATTTTTTCGCCTGATTTGGAAATAGCCATGGCCAATCTGAGCAAGCCGGGGAACCCCTTGCAATGCGTGCTTGAAACCGGTCGCGCCATTGCTATTGGAGATGTGCGCAAATCGCCTCAGCCATTGACCGAACTTGCGCCTTTCTTGATGCAAGCAGGCATCATATCTTGGGCTTGCGCGCCTCTCAAAATGGAAGGCGAAGTTATCGGGGTTTATCATCTGGGTGCATACAAAGCGCGAGAGTACAACTCTCACGATTTGGTTTTGTTAGAAGTGATCGGGAATGTGGTTGGAACGAGTCTCTCCAATGCTCGGTTGCTGGTTGAACTGCGACATAAGGAGGGCGAGCTTCGTCGCGCCTTGCGCAGGGCGGTCGAACTTCAAGAAGAAGAGCGTAAGCGTTTGGCGCGCGAACTGCATGATGAAATTGGCCAGGCTCTAACTTCTATCCTGATTCAGCTTAAGTCTTTATCAGAGGAAACCAACGTCCCCCATATCAACGAGCGAATAAACGACCTGCGCGCTTTGACCTCTCAAACTATTGAAGAATTGCGCCGGTTGGCGATGGATCTACGCCCTGCCGCGCTGGATAACCTGGGAATTATTCCGGCCCTGCATTGGTACGTCAAACAATGTGCTGAGCGCACTGGTCTCGACATCCAATTTCTGGCTCCCGAAAGACACGAGCGTCTTTCTCCAGAGATTGAATTGACCCTGTATCGGGTTGCTCAAGAGGGGGTGAATAACGCCATCCGGCACGGCAAAGCGCAGAAGATTGTGGTGCTTCTGGAGCGGGATCTACGTTCGAGTCTGGTGAGGCTAACCGTCAGCGATAATGGGGTGGGTTTCGACGCCGCCGCCCTGGATCGCGGCCTGGGCCTGGTGGGGATTCGAGAACGGGTGGAATTGTTGAGGGGAAGTTTGCAGATCGAAGCTGCGCCAGGTGCAGGCACACATCTCAGCGTTGAGATCCCGCTGAAGAGGTGAGAAGGCGATGATTAACGGTGTGCGCATCCTCCTTGTTGAAGATCATACAGTTGTGCGAAGCAGCCTGGGAATGCTTCTCAAATCTCATGGGGGAGAAATCGTCGGCGAGGCTTCGGATGGCAAGGGCGCAATTAGCAAGGCGCTTGAACTGCGACCGGATATTATTCTCATGGATCTCAGTTTGCCAGATATGGACGGCATTGAAGCAACTCGGCAAATTTATAATGCCTGGCCAGACGCCAAAATACTCGCTCTCACGATGCATAGCGAGGACGTTTATTTGGTTCCATTTCTCGAAGCAGGAGGCGCTGGTTATGTGCGAAAATCCGCCGCCGATCGAGATGTTCTGGATGCTATCAAAACCGTTATGGCCGGCGAGTCTTTTATCAGCCCCCTGGGATTAGAGACGCTTTTGCGTCAGCACCGAGCTTCCGCGGCGGATCGCGCGCAACCACCCGGGCCAGAAGTGCTTTCGGATAGGGAGCGATTGGTGTTGGAGAAAACCGTCCGGGGATAT
>Ga0226835_1000862_pt1 | contig 22640 bp, 16 predicted proteins | sample LAC_MetaG_1_FD_163627 | JGI IMG/M metagenome (GOLD analysis project Ga0226835, IMG submission 163627) | Anaerobic ammonium oxidizing microbial communities from anammox membrane bioreactor (MBR) in UC Berkley, California, United States -... | ecosystem: Engineered > Bioreactor > Anaerobic >...
CCAGGTTATATACGTTCACCGACCAGTTCTGGATTGTGGTATAGCGCACCCTGGCGTTCTTTTTGACCACGATCTCGATCACGCCGGAATGAAAAGAGTCCGTTGTATAGATCGGCGCGGTGCAGCCCTCGACATAGTGAATTTGCGCGCCTTCATCCGCGATGATCAGCGTGCGCTCGAACTGGCCGATATTCGCTGCGTTGAGGCGGAAATAGGCTTGCAAAGGTAAATCAATTTTTACGCCCGGCGGCACGTAGATAAACGAGCCGCCCGACCAAACCGCGCTGTTCAAAGCGGCAAATTTATTATCCTCGATCGGGATAACGGTGCCAAAATATTCTCGGAACAAATCTGGATGTTGTCGAAGCCCATCTTCAATACTGACAAAGATAACGCCTTGCTTCTCCAAATGCTCCTGAACGCGGTGGTACACCATCTCAGACTCGTACTGCGCGCCCACGCCAGCCAGGAACTTTCGCTCCGCCTCGGGAATGCCCAGCCTGTCAAAGGTGCTTTTGATCGCCTCGGGAACGTCATCCCATGAACGGCCTTCACTCTCGGCAGGCTTTACATAGTAATATATGTCGTCCAGGTTCAAGGTGGATAAATCGCCGCCCCAGGTAGGCATTGGACGCTTCATGAAGTGATCCAGCGCTTTCAAGCGAAAATCCAGCATCCATTGCGGCTCACCTTTCATCGCCGAAATCTTCTCCACGATTTCTCGGTTCAATCCCTTGTCTGACTTAAAAACATAATTCTCTGGGTCTCTGAACCCATATTTATAATCGCCAATACCTTCCAAAATTTGCGCGTCACTCGACATTGGATACCTCCAGCAAGCTCTCGCTATTCATTCGTCCTTGAGGAAAAATGATTCGCGAAGCCAATCTAGCCGTTAACCGTCTCAGCGTTCTTTTCACGCAGCCAATCATAGCCGTGCTCTTCAAGATGAAGAGCCAATTCAGCGCCGCCCGACTCCACAATTCGCCCATCCATCATGATGTGCACATAATCGGGTTTGATGTAATTCAAGATTCGTTGATAATGGGTGATAACCAACACACCCAGGTCCGGGCCGCGCAAGGTATTAACGCCTTCTGAAACAATGCGCAAGGCGTCAATATCCAGCCCCGAGTCTGTCTCATCCATGATCGCGATCTCGGGACGCAGGACAGCCATTTGCAACACTTCAGCGCGCTTTTTCTCTCCGCCAGAAAACCCCTCATTCAGATAGCGGCTGGCAAAAGTAATGTCCATCTTTAACAATTCCATAGTTTCCTTGAGCATACGGCGAAACTCCGGAACAGGTATGCCTTTGTCTTCGGGGTTTGTCGCCCGCCGTTTGGCATTAATCGCCGAGCGCAGGAAATTAGCTACCGAAACGCCTGGAATTGCCACTGGATACTGAAAAGCCAGAAAAAGCCCCAGATGAGCCCGCTCATCTGCTTCTAGCTCAAGAATGTTCTGACCCTTAAACCAAACTTCACCTTCGGTCACTTCATAATTGGGATGACCCATCAAAGTGTACGCCAGCGTGGACTTTCCCGTGCCATTCGGTCCCATCAAGGCATGCACCTCGCCCTGGCGTACAACTAAATTCACCCCTTTTAAGATTTCGCGTCCTTCAACGCTAACATGCAAGTTGCGAATATCAAGTTCTGACATGTAAAAAACTCCTCGCGTATGAAATCACAGGTTCGAAACACCTGTCTGATTTGCCCAGATTTTAGTCCCCTGCATTATAACAGAGGCTGATGACAAAGTCAATAATATTTAGGATAATAATCTTAAATATTGACAAAATTCTAAGGGTATGCTATACTGACCACTATCAGGGAGCAGGAAGATGTTAGCAGAATTAGAAGTCAAAAATACTCGAGACCGCGTCCTGCACACGTTATTGGTACGCGAGCGATGTACGATTAACGAACTTGCGGAAGCGGTGGAGATTAATCCAATTTCCGTGCGCCATCATATTGTAAAGCTGGAAGCGGATGGATTGGTCAGCTCGGAAGAGGAGCGGCATGGCGTCGGTCGGCCGCGGCGCTTGTATTTTCTCACCGAAAAAGGCCGAGAGCAGTTCCCCACGCGCTACATTCGGCTCACTGTTCGTTTGTTGGAGCAACTCAAAGATATTCTACCCGCGCCGGTTGTCAACCGCCTTTTCACACAAATGGCTGAAGAGATGGCCTCCGATTACCGTAATGAAGCCGAAGGTTTGACGCCCGAAGCCCGCCTGGATTTGGTGCGCCAATTACTCACTTCTGAAGGGTTCAATGTCGAAGTGGTTAGAGAAGGCGACGCCTACTTGATTCGCGAATCGAACTGCCCATATTATCATGTTGGGCAGAATCACCCTGAAGTTTGCTCTGTGGACCAGACGTTAATTTCAACTATTCTGGATGTGCCTGCACAGAAAATCCAATGTATGCTGCATGGCGACACCCATTGCACGTATATTATCCCCATCAACTTGATCGCCTCCACAGACATTTCAACTGTCGAAACTTAGTCAACTATTCTTGCAATAGCTATACACGCAGTATATCAGAATACCTCAGGAGTATAAAATGAGCCAGGAGACAACCTCTAACAACCGACCTGTTTGGGACATTGAAAATTCTCACCCAGAAATTGTTGACCATGTAAAAACCAAGCTACGAGAGGTTGTGGATCCAGAAATTGGCCTGGATATTATTGCGTTAGGACTTGTACGCAATGTCCGCATCGAAGACGGCGATGCCAATCTCTACATGATCCTGACGACCCCTTTCTGCCCCTATGGTCCTGCCATGATCGAAATGACGCGCAAGAAAGCCGAAGAAGCACTCGAACGCCCAGTGACCATTGAGTTGGGCATGGAAATGTGGGATTTCTCCATGATGGAAGAAGGCGCCATGCCCGAATGGGGAATGTGGTAGCGCTCTAAAGAAGTTTTAGAAAAATTGAATTTATCTGACATTAAACCTCTCAAAGCTTTTCGCAGTTGGGAGGTTTTTTGCTGTTAATACTTGACAAAGTTATAATCATCCTGTAATATGTAGGTGAACGACATGTTGCCTTACGCCATATCAAGGATTTACCATGAATACTTCTACTGACATTCAAACTCAACTTCCCCTAACAGAGGTTACTTATTTCATCCTGCTTAGCTTGGCTCCTGAACCTCGTCATGGCTACGCGATCATGAAAGACGTAGAGCGATTGAGTCAAGGGCGTGTATTCCTCAGTACAGGTACACTTTACGGGGCATTGAAACGACTGCTCGAACTGGGTTGGATTGTTCGGACACAGGATTCTAAAGAGAGCGAAAACAACCGGGAGCGTAAAGCTTACAGCCTGACAAATTTAGGTCAAAGCATATTACAGGCCGAGATCGAAAGATTGAGCTCCCTATTAGATGCAGCCAGCATTAAAAGATTGGGGAATTCAAAGGTTATTTACCCCAACCAGACAAACCATTAAGGAACTCTACTTGCTTTGTCCAGGTGCATCAAGATAGCTCGGGAACAGTAGCAACCAACTTGAAGGTTTCATGGACATCGAAATTATCGAGCAAATCTACGCTGTGTTGATACATTTGTACCCACGCCGTTTCCAAGACGAATTCGGCGAGGAAATGCAGCACGTTTTTGCTCAGTCTATCAAGGAAGCTCAGCTTTCGGGTTGGCGTTCTGTTTGGGTGTTGATCTGGCGCGAAATCCGCGACACTCCGATAGCCGCCATCCGAGAACGCTGGCGCGCCCGAGGACTGCCGCCCTATGTCTCGCCCAATGAGTCGCAACCGGATGAGAAACCTGTTCAGCAATGGATTGCAATTAGCTTTTTCATCATCCCGGCTTTACTCACTTTGGTGGATGTTTTGCTCCCAGATGGCGCACTCCTGGTTCTTGGGCCGCTTTTGGTAGGGATCATTCTCTTTTCGATCATTGCCGGTTTTATAAAAGGTATGCCACGCTGGACTCTTCCTTCCATGGGAGCTTTCGCTGGCTTTTTAACCATACTGGCTTATCAAGAAGCGAATACGCTCTTGCAGCCCTGGATTGCGCCAAGCTATCGTTTGATCGTCGGTGATGAGAGCTTGGTATCTCGACTTATGTGGCAATTCATTCAGACCGGCGAATTTATTTTATGCTTGCTTTTTCTATCGTTTGTCATCATTGGCGCGCTGGCTTTGCTGGATCCCAACCGATCTCCAATTCGATCTCTGAAAGAAGATTGGACTCGACTATCTTTTCTTTTCTACGGAGCAACAGCCATCATCGTTTTGGTTGACTTCGACGATTACCATCACGAAGAATGGGCGCAAATCGCCATTTTCATCATCCTGGCTTGCGGCGCCTGGGGATATTTATACAGCTTCAATACCTTTGGCCGCATCGCCTCCTTACTCAGTGCGTTCACCATCGCGATGGGTATTCTAGGGATCAGCAAATGGCTTCTCGCTCCATCACAGGAATGGTGGTTCGCCAATAACCCATCCACCACCGATCGTTGGTTTGCCGTACTCGACACAAGCTGTATTTGGTTCTGGATGATGCTGATTCTGATTGGGCCAGGCCTGCGCAAACGCAAACCGCCGAATATCGTCCTTAATTTGATTCTATTAATTGTCTGGATATTCCTCTTTCGCCCAATCTTCCCCTATCTGTCTATCATCTTCACTCGGCAAGAATTCCGCCTCAATCAACTGGCGCTTCTTGGCGTGATTGGCTTGATCATCTACCAGGCGCGCCGGGGCGGAATGCAAGCGCGCTTCGGGTCTGCGCCAATGTTATACCCACCCGCTTTGGTGATGTTGTTGGGCAGTTCAATCGCCTTCGTTCTTGCAGAGAGATTGGTGGATATTAACACTTTCTCCGCCAGTTTGTTTGGGCTGGCCTTTTACGGACTGCTTGGCTTGTGGTTAAACCCCACGACATGGAGACAGGGGCTACCCGCCTCGTTATTGTTGATCGCTACGCTCCCATTTAACGAACACTTGCAAACCTTCGTGGGCTACCCACTTCGGTTGTTTACAGCCACTTTGGTGCGAGACGGGTTAACTGCTTTTGGTGTACCTTCGATTGGTATTGATACGATTCTGGTTTTTGAAAATGGCATTTCTCAGGTTGATATACCCTGCAGTGGAGTTAAAAGCCTCTGGACAGGCGGCATGTTCTTGCTCGCCGCCACCTGGATCGAACGCCGCCGAATAGGTAAACGCTGGGGTCTTGTCAGCCTGACTTATGCTTTTATGTTGATTGCCGCCAACCTGGCTCGAGTAGCCATTCTGGTTACTGTCGGCGAAGTGATTCACTGGAGACTGCTGGCTGAAATGCTTCACGTTCCGTTGGGCGTGCTCGGCTTTGTTGCCGCGTGCGTCGCCCTGGTATGGATGCTCCGCCGCTTCGTACCGGAGACCGTGTCTGAGAATATAGAAGCATCTCGCTCCGATGAACAAAGCAAGCTACGCCATCCAAACTGGCTGACGCCGGCGTTGTTGTTTTCTATTTTAGCGCTTATCCTGCTTTATTCGCCTCGACCACAAGTCGCGGCGGCGCAATCCAACCAGCAGATGATCTTCTCCCAGGAAGCAAACGTAGAACCCTGGCCGCTCTCCCCAGGTGAGCTGAATTGGTTATCCGCCGATGGACCGTTAGCCGCCAGCCGCTGGCGCTTCGACTGGCATGGGCATCGGGGTTCGTTGCTATTGATAACCAGCGATACCTGGCGCGCCCACCATCGCCCAGAACGATGCTTCGAAACCTATGGTCTGACAGTTGATCGCTCCTACAGCTCTTTAATCAACTCAGACTTTCCACTACGCCTGGTCTCATTGAGCGCCGGACAAAAACGGTTTCGTTACACTGCCGTTTATTGGCTACAGACACAAGATCGGATCACCGATGATTACTCAACTCGTATCTGGTCAGACCTGACGCCTGAGCGCCAGACCTGGGTGCTCGTCACGGTTCTATTTGATAAAGCGGAAGAACCGCTGGACGGCGATATGCAGGCATTTTATCTGGAGTTGCGCCAGGCGGTTGAGCGCAGCTTACAAGGAGGATCCGGGCAATGAACGAAAATAAGATCACGCGCTCACGAAGAGAGCGTATCGCCGGTGGACTTTTTTGGTCTTGGAATATCATCTTTCTCACGTTTATGGCGCTGGGCTTCGCGCCGCGCCTGCTCCCCGAGTTGGTTGTTGCCATCCGCACCGGTATAATCCGCTGGACGTTTCTGCTGTACGCTGTGTTGCTGACCTCCATTCCCATTATATCTGTGATCTTGGGATATACAATTTTACGCCGCGAACCCAAGAAGCTATTTGCTTTGGGTTATGTCGTGGAAGGGCCGTTGATGCTGATGCTCGCGGTGCGGTTCTTTCTTATTCGCCAGGCATCCTCAGGGCTTATCTTCTTAATGCTGGTCGCGGGTTTTGGGATGGCGGTATTTCTATGGGACATTTTGGACCGTCAAATCGAGCATCGCCGCGCCTGGGTGGTCTGGCTGCGTTTATTGGGTCTGACGATCATGTTGCTTGTCAGCTTGTATGCAGCTCTCTGGGTCGCGTTTTACGCCTTGCCGATCACCGCCGAAGCATTAGAATGGTTTGGTCGAATCCTGAGCAATCTGGGTGGATTCTTTCGGAATCTTGCCAACGATCTGATCCAACTGTTCGGAGTTAGCATTCTCTGGGCGCCGTTTGCCGTTTTGGGTTTTTGCTTGTTGCTCTTCACCGCTACCCTCTTTGTGCTTGCGCCAATTGCGGTGCCCATCCTCGCTTATCGTTCCTGGCGACGGGCGTTGACCTCCGCCACAGTTCAATTTGCCTCTCCAGCGCCAGCCATCTTCTCTACACTGGTTATCATTCTCACCCTCCTGGGAGCGGTTCTGACCAATCGCCAGCCGCAGATTCGGGTGTTTGAATTGGTCGAAAAGCCGCCCGATAGCGTCCAGGCAGCCGCCCGCCTGATGGAACAACAATCTGTCATACGTAAAGGCTTGCTCAACGCTTATTTGGCTCCCTTCCGATACATCAGTGCGTTAGGAGAGGTGGGGCATATCCGGTCAATTTATGCAGACAGCCTTGGGCTGTCTGCCCCAGCAGCCGTTGAGGTGGAACGTTTCTACGAGGTTGTGGCTCGTCCTTTATTGTATCAACCAGTGCATTACACCAGGCCAACGGCCACTGACTGGCAACGCGGCACCCAAGCGTTGCAACGCGAACCTGTCGAAGCTGCCCGGTTGTATCAACGTATCTTTGACCAGACCATCGTAGATGGCGAACATGAGGCGATCCTCAACGCGGTCCAATCTACCTGGCTATCCGATCAGGCGCAAGCTGGCTTGCAAACGCTTGAAGAACGCGAAGTTCATCTGGATCGCCAAGAATTAACGGTTACTGAACATGGAGATTGGGCAGATATCGAACTTTTTGAAGTTTATCGAAACACGACTTCCGAAAACCAGGAAGTGATCTATTATTTTTCGTTGCCCGAATCGGCTGTAATAACAGGATTATGGCTGGGGAATACGCCCAATCGAGAAGAGCGTTTTATATATCATGTGGCGCCGCGCGGCACTGCGCAGGCGGTTTACCGCAACGAGGTGCGTCTTAATCTCGATCCGGCTTTAATTGAACAGATCGGACCGCGCCAATATCGCCTAAGGATCTTTCCTATACCCCCGGTTTCGCTAACTTTCGATGATCGAACTGCTCGTACACAGATAGGCGAAGCGCCGCCGTACTATTTGTGGTTGACCTGGAAAACACTGTTGGATTCACAAGGGTGGCATTTACCTCATTTGACGCTAAAGCAAAATATCTATTGGGATAAAGACACGGTGCGGTTGATCAACGGCACTGAATCTGATAAGACCCTTGATGACTGGCTGCCGAAATCCTTATCGCCATCGGCGCCTGTTACCTCTGAAAGACATCAAACTTATTTTCCCAGTGGCTACAGCGTAAGCGCCACGCCGATATCGCAGGTGGAATTACCAAACCTCCCCTCTGACCTGCGCCTGGCGATTGTTTTGGACCGTTCGTACAGTATGCGGCTGTATTCAGAGGAAGTGAATCGCACGTTGAACGACTTGAAGAATATTCCGCTCGAAAATGCCGATGTTTATCTAACAGCTTCATCCTACCGCGGTGAGGAGCCAACGCTCATTGACCTTGACCAATTAGACCCTCACAGCTTGACCTTCCTGGGCGGGCAGAACCCGGCCGAACTCCTGGCACAATTCGAAGCGCTGCGCGAGGGTCGAAGTTATGATGCTATTCTCGTTATCACTGATAGCGCGGGGTACGAATTGGGGAATACCTGGATTGATCTAACTGTTCCAGATTCGCCGGTTTGGCTGATCCACCTGGGTGACGAGATGCCCATCGGTTATGACGATAAGACTTTGCAAGCCCTGCAAGGTTCAGGCGGAGGCGTCACAGGAAGTCTGGATGAGGCATTGGCTCGCATTGCTGTTGCACTAGATGCTCCACCCGATAACATGGAAACGACAAACCAGATCTGGGTCAACCAAGACATTGTGGATGGTTATCTCTGGGAAACTCGTCTGGACAGGTCTTTAACGAATGCAAATGCTAATACAGAGGAGGGTTTTGCACCTTTAGCAGCTCGCAGGGTGATCCTGGCTGAAATGCAACGCCGCAAGGGGGATTTGAGCGATCTCCAGACGCTGGACAATCTGCATTCCCTGGCGCAAGGACAAAGCATCGTCACTCCTTATTCATCCATGATTGTACTGGTCACCCCACGGCAGGAGGAGTTATTAAGAGGTCTCTCCAAGCTGGATGATCGTTATCAACGTGAAGTTGAGTCGCTGGGCGAAACCACTCCAGCCACGCAGATCCCCCTTTCTGGCGTGCCTGAGCCGGAAGAATGGCTTTTGATTGGAACTTCCCTAATATTGCTGGCCTATCTCCTGCACGCCCGTCGCAAGGAATGGCTACCGGTTTTGCGTGCAAGTTGGTCCAGAATTCGCTAGCACATTGGAAAAGTCATCCCCACGAGAAAACAGGTCTTGGCGCCCAAGGCAACTGAACAGAAAAAACAGAACACTATCAAAACGCATGCAATTGCCTTTTGAGGACTTCAAAAGTCTTTCATATTTAGGTAAAATAGCCTCATGAAAAAAATCCAACCTAAGCAAATACTTTTTCTCCTGCTGGCGATTTCATTGACCGCCTGCAATTATCCGGGTGGCAATCCGTTGGTTTCTCCTACCCCCACTATCGCCCCCACCGCTACGCCCACCGAAACACCCCTACCGCCCACCGACACACCGCCTCCCCCGCCCACGGATACGCCGCCTCCTCCGCCGACACAGCCACCGCCGCCTACCTTGCCGCCCACTGCAACAGCCACCAAAGTCCCCACCGCTGTGATTGTAACGCCGATGCCAGGGGCGAAGTTCAGCGCCTCGTTCACCGGGGGCACGTTCACCTTCCGCATCAACCCGCCTGGGCGTATGATTACGCTCAAGGAAATTACTCTCAGCAAGGCAACTTGTTCCGACGGTAAAACCGTCAGCACGCACTTGACATTTGAAGACATAAAATATTTCCCCATCGAGAACGGTAAATTCACCATCACCTTCGACCGCACAACCATCAGCGGGCAGTTCATCACCCCCACCACCGCGCGTGGGCTGATCTCGATCAAGATCAACGCCAACAAAGGCGTCTGCCAGATCAACACGCTGCCCTGGACGGCCAGCGCTGTAGAGTAACCGCTCTTTCAGGCTATTTCGTTAAGACTACAAAAGTCCAGCAGGCTTTTGTAGTCTTTTTTTCACCTATTGCGTCGGCAGCACAAAGTGGAATATCGCCTGCATCACCGCCGCGTTTTGCGTTAAAGCTACGGTAAGAGCTGGCAGCGGAGAGTCGCCAGGGAAATAGAGCTGTGTGGTCAATCCGCCGCCTGCGGGCGGTAAGACCTTGACGTGAATGTGACGCGGGCGACCGCCATAGATCGCCGGCAGGATGGTTTCCAGGCGGTAGTAACCATTGGCATCGGTGAAGAGATGACCGCGCAGGCGATAGCCTTGCAGATCATATTGGCCGTTTGCGTCGGCCTGCCAGAACTCCAGGCGCACACCGGTCAGCGGAAGGCAATTAACTGTCAACACATAACCGCTCACTATTAACCGGTCGCCGCTCATCCCCGGCTCGACCAATGAATCGCGCTGCGGGGTATTGTCCAAAAAATACGGACCTTCGGCATCCGGCGGTGTGGGGAACAAGCCCGCGCAATCCGGCGTCGGTAGAACGGGCAGTGCTTCACTGACACCAGTCGGGCCAGGTTGAGCCGCTGTCTCGGTCGGCTGCTCTGCTGGCTCAATCGGTTGCACGGCAGGCTCCGTTGGCTGCTGTATCTGAATTGCGCTGGGCGAAGACAAAGCCGTAGCGCCTGCGGTGGGAACCGCGGTCGTCACAGCGTCGCCACATGCGCTCACCAAGAGAGCCAGGCTGGTCAACCCGGCGATCAGACAGAGGAAAGGTGAATTCATCCAGCAAATCTCCAATCATATAGGGGGTTCGCATTTGGCAGTCGCCAGGCAAAGATGAGTATAGCATATAATTAGACCAAGTCAGTCGTAATTCTAAATGCGCCTTTGAGATGGTAGATTGGCAACAAATACCTTCAAAGTCTCTCGCGTCTAAAAAATCTCGAGCGCGTTGAGTGCCTCCTCAATAAAGTTTGCGCGTTTTATGAAAACATGACATTTGTCACTTGCATCAGATGCGAGCTTAGTGCTATAGTAATGCACAAATCAACGTAAAACAATCCAAACCAGTATCAATCTAATCCATTGATTCAATCTATCATCTGTTGGGGGCCATCTCACCCAGATAGCCCAGTTTTATAAAAATCCAAATCATCGAGAGAATTCGACGCAGTGTTCAAGGCAGCGAGGGGATTTTTCAATGAACAGCGACTCAACAGATTCGGAACCAGAAACGCAGCCGGTCGTTGCTGCGCCCGGTTTGATGCGCCCTTTCCCAACCCTGTGGACAGTTGAAGATGTCGCTGCTTATCTCCGCCTGGAAGTAGAAACGATCCGCAGCATGGCGCGTCGCGGCGAACTGCCGGCTATCAAAGTCGGGCGTGTTTGGCGTTTTCGGCGCGAGCAAATCCAATCCTGGTTACAAGAAAAACCTAACCGCTTATGACGCTCAGGGAGAAGTTCTATGCATCGTCCCATTCCTTTCTTTCGCCCCTCTGCTAAGGCGCGCCTGACAGGGTGCCTACTGCTCGGGTTGTTGTTTCTGGCATCATTGACGCCGGCATTCGCTCAGAGCAGCTCCATTCAAGCAACGGTGGATTCGTCCAACACAGCCGCTTTCCCTGAAATCGAGCTTGCCGTCTCAGTATATGACGAGCAAGGGTATCCGCTGCGCGACCTGACTCAGGAAAACTTCACCCTCACTGAAGATGGCGCTTCAGTCGTTTCGCTTAGCGCCGAAGCAACCTACGAACGACCCATTCAGATCGTCTTCTTGATAGATCGCTCAGCAAGCATGGGTTACGGCATCAGACCAACCCCACTGGAGAACGCCATCGCTGTATGTCGCTCCTTAATTGGGAACCTGGCGCCCGAGGATCAGGCGGCGTTGATAGCATTCTCCGAATCGGTAGACTGGCTGCAAGATCTGACCCCCGACAAATCTATCCTGCAAACCAGGTTAGACTCGCTACGGACCAAAGGTCAATCTACTTTATTGAACGACGCCTTTTTAGCCGCCGTGGAACGCCTCGAAAAAAGCGGCGCGACGCGGCCGGTGATCATCCTGCTCACCGATGGGGTAGATTCCGGCAAAAGCCGGTTGGACTGGGATGAAACTATTGATGCTGTCGTCCAGGCTTCTACGGTAGTTTATACCATTTCCTGGGGTGGGGCTAAAGCAGAGGACATGAAAAAATTAACCGGCCTGACGCGCGGCCGTTCTCACATTCTGGCTGCACCACCCGGACAATATCCCGACGCCAAAGCCTTTCAAGTTGCCATCAATGACATCAGCGATGATCTCAAGAATTCACGCTTGCAATATCACCTGGCCTATCACTCTGCGCTGCCCATGGATGGCAAAGAACATACCCTGAACCTGACCATCAACTCGCTAGGACGTCAGGCGCAGGCAACCACGATGGTTATCGCACCGCGCAGCGAGGTGCAAATCCTGCTCAGCGACCCGACGGATGGAGCGAGCGTAGGCGGGATCGTGCCGTTAGCGCCAAAGTTCTCGGGGCCAGAGGACATCGTTCAAATGCAAGTTCTGCTAAACGGCGACCTGCTGGAGACGCTCAACCACCCACCGTTCGAATATCGCTGGGATACCACCACATTGCCTGCGGGCAGCTACACTCTCAGCCTGATTGCTGAGGATAGATCCGGCGCTACTGCCCGCAAAGATGTGGCTGTGAATGTGCGCCCGGCGGTGCTGGTGACCATCTCCAGCCCAGCTCTGGGGGCAACGCTCAGCATGCCCACTCTATTGGCGGCGCAGGTAGACGCCCTGGCGAGCACTGCCAAAGTGGAGTTCATCCTGGATGGGAAGACAACACTCAAGACCTTAACCACCGAACCCTATGAGTTTTCTTGGGACCCGCGAAACGCTAGCGATGGACCGCACGAAATAACTGTGCGCGCTTGGGACGTCAATGGAATGAACGGCGAAGCCAGTTTGAAGTTCCTGGTTAGCACTACGGGCGATGGCGGTGGATTGGGCGGTGCAGCGCTCGTCGCCGCAGCAGCCGCGGGAGTGGCAGTGCTGGCACTGGTTTTTGCTTTGCGTAGCCGCCAGCGCAGGAGCGTCAAAGCTGGCAGCGCTCGACTGACCAGCATCCCCTCTACCGGTGGGCAGTCTATCCATGTGGGCGGTGGAAAAGCGGGCGCAGGCGCTTTCCTGCTCGAATCCAAAGGGCTCAATCCCGGTCATGTTTGGGAGCTGCCGCCGGGCGGAGAAGTACGCCTGGGTCGTAAGAGAGACGAAAACGATATTCCTCTAATTGGCATCAGCGCCTCGCGTCGTCATGCCCTGATCCGCTATCAAGATGGGGCGTACGTCATCTATAGTTTGAAGCCAGAAAACCCCACCCTGGTTAACGGCGTAGGGGTGCAACAAAAAGCGCTGCAAGCCGGCGATGTCATCCAGCTTGGCGATTCGATCTTTCAATTCCAGGGGTAGATCATGGTGGACATCCTGCAAGTTGAGGTTGGCGTCTTATCCCATCCAGGGAAAAAACGCGCCAACAATGAAGATTTTGTCACCTACTTCGAACCCGCTACTCCTCAGGATTTACTTGCCAGCGGGCGGTTGTACATTGTGGCAGATGGCGTTGGCGGGGCAGCGGAAGGCGAACGCGCCAGTAAATTCGCCGCCGAGCAGGTGAAATTTCTCTATTACCAGAACCCCCAATTGCCGCCAGGGGAGCGCTTGCGTTGGGCAATGCGCCAGGCCAGCCAGGAAATTTACCGCTACGCCGAGAGTGATGGAAGTCATCGTCGTATGGCAACAACACTGGTCGCGGCAGTAATCCTGGGCGATCAATTGACTGTGGCGCATGTCGGCGATAGCCGCGCGTATCTGATCCGTGGCGGTCTGGCACAGCAACTCACCCAAGACCATACCACAGTGGGCGAGATGGTGCGCAGCGGATTGATGAGCGAAGCCGAAGCCATGCGCTCCAACGCCAAGAACCGCCTGACGCGCAGCCTGGGCGGCGACGAAGATGTGAACGTGGAGGTTGTTTCGGGGATTCCCTTGCAAGTTGGCGACCGCGTGCTGCTCTGCACGGATGGGCTAACGCGTTACACCAATCGCGCCGAGATCGCCCGTCTGGCAACAGAAGGAAATGCAGAAGAAGCTGCATTGCGCATGGTGGATTACGCCAACGAGCAAGGCGGAGCGGACAATGTCACCGTGGCGCTGGTAGCTGTGACGGGCGTGGAAGCTGCCCCAACCGTAATAGCCGCCGAAGCGCGAGGCGCTGCGCCGGCGCCCATTGACCTGGAACTGCTGGAGACGCAAGCGCGCGCCGAGCGTGGGCTACCCCCGCGCAAAGCGCGGCACAAGAAAACCGCGCCTGCTCCATTGTTGAAAAACCTGTCATCTCAGGCGCGGGTATATGCGCCTTTGGGCGTGGCAATCATTGCCTTTCTATTCGTGGGCATGATTATCGGAATAGGAGTTATCCTTAAATTGCCGCCCCCCACTCCTACCGAAAACTCGGCAGCGTTGTTCGCCGCTGCCACAGCAACCAATGCGGCAAAAACCGCGACAGCTCAGACAGCCCAAACCGCTCAAGCGCTTCTCGCAGCCACGAATGCTGTCATTACCCAGTCGAAAGAAACTGAAATTGCCCTCCAGGCGACCCAAACCGCGCTTGCTCTGATCCAGGCAGCGCAATCCCAGCCCACCGAGACACCCGCACCTGCAGAACCGCCCCTTTTTACAAACACCCAAATACAATATGGGTGCTTTGGCAGAATAAACCAGGAAACATTAGCCAACAATATTTTGAAGGATAATGCAAATACCACTCAACCATTAAACGTTTACGGGTGTGAACCGGATGATAAACCCACCGAAGCCAGGAAGACCGGACGATGCTGGTTTGAGAATCAACTTCTTGCAGGCTGGGAGAACGATCAACAACCGGGTCAATGGATTCGCATCCCAGACATAGAATCGGAGCAAGCTTGTTTTAACTACTCCTATACGAACTCAAACGGAACACTTACATTGTATGGTGTGTGGGCGAAAATCCTACCAACGCCGCCATCTCCAACCGCTACGCCATACCCTGCCGGAGCTAGAGAACCGCCCAGGTAAGATGGACCACCGCCTGGTCCAATACAACCATCCGAATCGCCCGAATCGTCTGGACCGGAGGAACCACCACCAGGGTCGCCCGAACCGCCTGAACCATCCGAGCCGCCACCTCCCAAACCATTTGAGGAATAGTCTGAGTATTTCGACCATGAGAATCTGATCAACCGTGAGCCATGAGACAGTTCTAAGCGTAGATTTGCATTCATGCAACGTTTTCATAATATTTAGGAGGCAGTCATGACATTCTATAAGTGGATCATCCACATCTTCAACGCTCCCGTTTGGCAAGCGCCAACCGGCACCAATCAATTCTTCGATTGGTACTATTATGGCTTAAGCGGCATGGGCGGCTGGGTCATTTTCCTGCTGTTGGCAGTGATCGCAGTTATGTGGTTGTTTTATGACAGCCAAAAGCGCCGCCTGCCGGCTATTGGTTGGCGGCTGGCAATGATCGTGATGTTGCTGCTGTTGCTGCCCACGATCGCCTTTCGCTTCACGGTCAAACCAGATGATTTTCGCGTCTATCAAAACATCAAAGCCTTGGGCGATGCCTGCACGGTTGAGCTTATTATCGCCGGCTTCCCCAACTATCAAATGCAGGGAGCTTTTACTTTATGCGACCAACTGTTGCGCGTCTTACCTCCCCTCACCGCTCACGGTGAACTGATCTTCTACCTGGGACTGCTGGGAGGCGTGCTGGCGCCCGTGCTGGCCGCCGGCTATTACATCACCTTCCAGGGCATGGTGGGCTGCAATAACGGTCACGTGTACGAAGCCGTGCTAGGGCGTTGCCCGGAGTGCGCCGCGCAGCAGCAGCCCAATGTCATCAGTGGCATCGCCCCGCCCATCGGTTACGTGGGGTATATTCCAGGCAACGCGGGCCCGGGTCCAGGCGGCGGCCATGTCGCCCCACCACCTAAACCAACGAAACCCACTGTCCAATACGCCTGGTTGGTAGATCTATCCAATAACCGCCGATTTGACCTGTGTGAAGGGACAACCTACATTGGGCGCTCGGCGGAAAAGACCGACATTGTGTTAACCGACCCGGCCGTCTCTCGTCTGCATGCCCAAATTCGCGAGGCGCACGGACATTTCACCCTGTCTGATCTGGATTCTAGCTCTGGCACATTGCTCAACGGGCGGCGCATCCGCGCCCCTCAGGTGCTGCAAAATGGCGATCGCATCACGTTAGGAGACACAGTGCTCCAGTTTGTGACCGTGCATTAAGCGCCATCACGAAAAATGTACACATTGTAGCAATTGGAGGCTTTTATGAGTGATGAATTATTCTGCTCCAAACACGGCCCATATCCTGCCAGCTATGGCACCTGCCCCTGGTGCGTCGCCGAGATGGGCGGACGCCCGCCAGCGCCGCAGCCGCTGGATGCCGAAGCGACCAATCGCATCCCACCGCAGCAGTGGGGCGGATACGCTGATGATGACGAGACTGTATTACCGGGCGGCAAACTCACCCGTCGCATCGAAGGCTTAGGCGGAGTTGAAGATGAAACCCTTCCCCCGGCGCGCGGCGGCGGATTGCTGGGCGGGTTGGATGACGAGACACAATTGCCAGAACGCAAACGTCGGCGCATCCTCGACCCCGATGCACCCATCGAAGATGATATAGACGAAACCGTTCTGGATCGAGAAGAAACCTCGCTGATGGGTTGGTTGATCGTAAAACGCAGCCCATACTTGCGTCGCGGCCACCTGATCAAGATTCGTTCCGGCGCTATTCTGGGGCGTAACCCGAAAAAAGCCGACGTGGTGATAGATGATGACAAAGTGTCCAGCCTGCACGCCCGCATCCAGGTGAAAGAGAACAATTTCGTGTTGATTGACCTCGGCTCGGCTAACGGCACCTGGGTGAACGGCGAAGAACTCAATGGCCCGCGCGCCATTGTGCAAGATGACGAGATCAAACTGGGCGATACGGTCTTCGTGCTCAAGACGCTGTAAAACATTGCTGAATGTCAGGTAGCCGGAAAAGATAACTCGATCTTCATCCCTTTTGATGCAGGAGGTTCGAACTTGAAGCCTCTCTTAAGACATGTCGGGACTTTTCTGACAGCGTTTGTTTTTATGCTGCTATTGTTCGGTGAGACCCAATCGGCAATTGGCGCGCCGCAAGAGCAATCTGCCTCCCCTACCCCTTCCTCATTATCCTTCCCAATCCACGCGCCCTGGCCTGCTGGAATTATCTTACACGCTGGAGGTGATGGGAGTTATTACAATGACTGTGACCATGCCCAAAAATGGCACTGTGATAAAGATGCATATGCATTGGATTTCAATGGCAAAGGCGACCAGGTTGAGAAGAATGATGCTGGGATGATTGTATTATCGGTTTCCGATGGTATTGTGACAAAGGCTGAATGTCTTACTCAGGGATATGGATGCTATGTTGTTATTAATCATCGGGATGGATACCAAAGCCGTTATGCACACTTGCGTCAGGAACCATTTGTGAAGGAAAACGAACGAATACCTCAAGGCACACCACTGGGTTATGTGGGTGAGACTGGAACCGAGGGTGAGCATTTGCACTTTGCCATCTACCATTGCGATCCCCACCGCATCGAAAATGGTCAATGCGGTGAAAATAATAAATTCTTACGACCCGTAAAACCGGAACCGTTAGATGGTCATACGAATATAAGAGATGGAGAGCAGATCCTAAGTGAAAATTATGGAGTTGGGTATGATGCCTACCAGGATTATTACGACGCTTCTAAACTGCATAGGCATAGTTCATTCATAAACACTTACTGGCTGCTCGGAGGAGAATCCATTTTAGGATTATCAAGTTCACCAGTGAACAAATGGGGAAGCACAAATTACATATTTCAAGAGTTTAAGCCGCTAAATTCTTCCACACCATCTGCACAGCGCTCAGCTTTAGTTGGAGATGACAAATCCGCTTTCTACATACACGAGATAATTTGGGATAAATACAAACAAGAGGGAGGTCCTTCCTCAGCGCTAGGAATGCCTCTATCACATTCCTATGATTACTATGTTACTGGTTACTCTGGTCAAAAAGCCCATTACGTTCGTTCTGATTTCAAGAATGGATCCATCGTAGGTGACACATATAACAATAGAACCGAAATAATTAACAGTCATAATGCTGACTGGCGGGTGCGCATCTATTCCGATTGGCAATTTAAAAATTTAATATTGGAACGATATGACAAATACATTGATTTCGAATGGCAGCCACTCCCGATATCCAGCCAGATTAGGCCAGGCTACTTAGGTTCATCGGCGATTTGGTCTGGCAAGATCGGTGGTTTCATATCTTTTTACCGAATTGATGCCCAGGTTCAAGGCCACCTCCAAATCCTTGTCAACAGCAGAGAGGTCTTGAAGATAGATAGTCCAGATGAGGTAACAATTGGCCGGTCTACGCAAATTGGTTTTCTTGAAGATGATGTTGAGATTCGATTTTGGCAAGAACCACATAAAACTGCAAGAATCTATATCACATCTCATGACCTTATCAGGCTTATTGGAACTGTACGGGCGTTCGAGTCTGAAGGGACTATCTATTACGAACAACCGTCTGCGCCACCCGGAGATTTTCCTTCATATGAACCACCCCCATTCCCAGGAAGTGCAGTTTTGCCACCACCTCCACGACCCAACCCCACTGCTCAAACATCCACGGTTCTTGTTATGGATATTTCCGGCAGTATGAGGGATTACTGGCAAGGGGGTGTGAAAATTGAGTCGGCAAGAGCGGCGGCAAATCAGATTCTCAACATGTTAGAGCAAGATGATCAAATCGGCCTAACTAAACATCGAGTAGGATTGGTCAGTTTTTCTTACGACGCTTTTATCAACCTTGACTTGACTTCAGATATCAACCAAGCCCGCTCCAATCTATCTACAATCATGCCCCTGGCTTCAACTAACATTGGTGCTGGGTTAGAGGCTGCAAATGATTTATTATCTCATGCTGCGCCAGATGAATCCAAAATCATCATTCTGTTGAGCGATGGTTTATCCAATGTAGGTTTATCACCAAATGAAATCCTCTCCGGTCCAGTTCAGGATGCTGCGCACGCTGGTAGCTGTATCTATACTGTAGGCTTCGGCGACCCTGGCAATCTTGACGAGTCTCTATTGCAAGAGATCGCCCAAAATTCCGGTTGCGGGCAATATTATTATGCTACAAACATAGCAGAGTTGGAAAAAGCCTATATCAAAATCCGTCATGAATCTATTGGAAAAATATTAGCAGAGTTTTCAGGCAATATTTCGGAAGGTCAAACGGTTCAAGCAGGAACTTTCACCGTACCACCAAACCAAGGAGAGTTGGCTGTAAGTTTACATTGGCCTGGATCAAGGATGCAATTGATCCTTCATGATCCGTCGGGTGCAATCATTGCTCAAGATTCTGCCAATGTAAAACTAGTTGAATATCCCAACATGGTCTATGCATTAATTTCCAAACCTATGGCAGGAAGTTGGCTGGTAGATGTAGTTGGCCGTGAAGTTCCAAAGCTCAACGAACAGTACTATGTAATTATTTCCTCAAGAACTGCGCCAACAACACAAACGTCGCCTACTTCAACTCCTGGCAAAGACGAAAAAGGAAATGGTGGAGGCGGCATGGGCATTGTTTTCATCCTCATTACGCTCAGTATGGGCGGAGTGTGGATCTATGTAACCAACCAAAGACGTCGTCCTGCTAGAACCGCAGGTACGTTGAAGCAAATAGCGCGCCAGAAACCCTCAGGACAGGCTGCCTTGCGCGTCCTCTTCGGAGCATCCACCGGACAAATCATTGTTCTGGGGCAATCATCCCTGCTGATCGGCCGCTCTCGGATGTGCAACATCGTCCTGGCAGATCCAACCGTCTCGCGCCAACACGCCCGATTGCAATTCATGAATGGCTATTGGTATTTGCAAGACCAAAATAGCAAAACCGGCGTTTTTGTCAACGGGCAGCGCGTCAGCGCCATTGCGTTGCGTCCCGGTGATCAGATTCGTATTGGTGAAACTGTTTTCGAATTCCGATTGACTTAATCTTATGGCAGATCTGGAAGGCGTTACAATCTCGGGACGTTATTTCCTGCGCCGCAAAGTTGGTTCAGGAGGCATGGCGGATGTTTACGAAGCCTGGGATCAACTGCGCAACACGCAGATGGCAGTAAAAACCTTGCGCTACGACAAGGAATTCAGCCCGGAACGCATCGAAGCCTTTGAAAAAGAGGCCGAGTGGCTGGAAAAGCTGGAACATCCTTATATTGTTCGCCTGTATGAATTGGGATACCTGGACGACCTGGTTTATCTGGTGATGGATTGGGTAGATGGGATGGATTTGCGCCGTCACATCCGCCTGCGCGGCAAACCCTTCCCGCCGGATGAGATTGCCCGCATCTTACACCCCGTCTGCATTGCGCTTCACTACACACACCAACGCAAAGTATATCACTGCGACGTAAAACCCGCTAATATTCTACTTGCTCAAGACGGGCGCGTACTGCTCACCGATTTCGGTGTGGCGCAGCTCTCCTATGAACGACGCGGCGGCGGCACGCCGCTTTACATGGCGCCAGAACAAGTATTGGAAAAACCTGTGGACGCACGCAGCGATGTCTATGGATTGGGGGTAACTTTATTCGAGATGCTCACCGGCGGCGCCCTGCCCTATCGTGGCGAGAGCCAGCAAAGTCGCGGCGTCAGCGATAGCCATCACGATCGCATCCGCTGGGAACACGTTCACCTGCCGCTGCCGCCAGTAACAGACTTCAACCCCGATGCGCCTGCTCCGTTAATCCGCGTCATTGAACGTGCGCTTCAAAAGGATCCCGACCTGCGTTACGCTTCCGCCATGGAATTCTGGATAGATTTGGAGCAAGCCTGCGCAGAAGCTATTACTCAAATCAAGCCGCCTCCGCCAATTTTCCCATCTTCAGTCGAAAAATCGCCCCCTCTCCCAGTTCCGCCAGCGTCGGTTGCGTCGCCAGTTAAACAGTCCATCTCCCCCTTCCGACGTTTCTTGATGCAAGCTACGCCGTTGATCATCACCGCTATTGTAGGCATTATTGTTTTAGGACTGCTGGGCATATCGTTCATCCCGTCGTTGATTCAAGCAGCCTCGCCTGCCTCCAGCAGCCAACAACAGGCGACAGAGATGACGCTAAGCACTGCCATCGCCGTCGTCCATGCGACTCAAACCGCCTTCTTGCGCTTCACACAGACCGCCGCCGCGCATTTAAACGACCCAGGCAAAATCGGAAATGGCGTCATCACGGCTCAAGATAACACGGTTTTCGCTTGTATGGGCAAAATCATGGAGGATACCTTCATCGCCGATATACTGCGAGAACGCTTTCGCATGGTAGATACATATTACCTCTATCAATGTCAGGCAAGCACTGAAGGCGCTTCACTGAAATGTTTGTATTCTCGTATGATTGATTTAGAGACTTATACCACCCAACAACCCGGCGAGTGGGTGCTGATCCCGGGAATTGGCACGCCGTCGGAATGCGATGGGTATATCTTCTCCGACATGACAGGCAAGATATTTCGCAAGGGCATCTGGGCGCAGATACATGGCAACGCGCCTTAAGGATGGAGGAAGTAGGATCAAACCATCATGCGAAGCCGAAACGATGCACCAAATCTGGAGGGCAAAACCCTCGCCGCACAGTATTTCCTACGACAAAAGATTGGTAGCGGCGGGATGGCGGATGTCTATCAGGCATGGGATCAACTGCGCAATGCCACAGTGGCGGTGAAAATCCTGCGGGATGACAGAGGCATCACCCCGGAACGCATTCAGTCTTTTCGCAAAGATGCAGAGTGGCTGGAGGAATTGGCGCACCCCAATATCGTTCGCCTGTATGAATTAGTGCATAAAGAGGGCTTATTATTCATGGTCATGGACTGGGTGGATGGCGAAGACCTGCGTAAAAGGATTGACCGCCAGCGTACTGCCTTTCCTCCTGCGGAGATTCTACGTATCCTTAAGCCGGTCTGTACTGCGCTGCAATATACGCATCGCAGAAATGTCTTTCACTGTGATATTAAACCCGCCAACATCCTGCTCGCCAGGGACGGGAAAGTGCTACTTACCGATTTCGGCGTGGCACGCCTGGCCACTGAAAGCCGCGAAGGCGGCACCCCGCCGTATATGTCGCCTGAGCAAATTCAGGGCAGATCGCTTGATGCCCGCACCGACATCTATTCTTTAGGAGTCACATTGTACGAAATGCTTTCTGGCGGGGTATTGCCTTTCCGCGGCGACAGCCGTGAAAGCCAGAGCCAAGGCGACACGCCGCGCAAACGCGTGGAGTGGGAGCATTGCCATCTGCCCATTCCACCCATCCAGCAATATAACCGTAATGCGCCGCCGCAAATCGTGAATGTGTTGATGATCGCTATGCATAAGGATCCTGCTCGCCGTTATACAAGCGTTTTAGATTTTATGAACGCCTTAGAAGCGGCTTGCTCCAGTTGCGAAACTCATACACTCGCCATTCCCCCAGATCTACTCAGCACGATCAATGAAACACAATTGACCAAACCTATTGGATCACCCTCCATTCCGCCGCGGATTGAACCGCAACCTCCATCCCCACAACCCGATCCGCCCACCATCAAGGCCACGCGCCGACAAATTATTTCAGCCGCGGCATATCTGGTATGTATCAACGGTGCGTCGCCAGGGCAAATGTTCCCTATATCCCAATCTCCATTTTTGATCGGCAGAAACCGGGATTGCCACCTCGTTCTAAATGACCCCAGTGTATCGCGACGTCATGCCTCTATTATCATA
>Ga0226835_1000864_pt1 | contig 22555 bp, 18 predicted proteins | sample LAC_MetaG_1_FD_163627 | JGI IMG/M metagenome (GOLD analysis project Ga0226835, IMG submission 163627) | Anaerobic ammonium oxidizing microbial communities from anammox membrane bioreactor (MBR) in UC Berkley, California, United States -... | ecosystem: Engineered > Bioreactor > Anaerobic >...
GGTCTGTCCCCATCTACGGCGGATCAGCCCTCTGCACAAGACATCTTGGATAGCATTGATCGCGCAGTGCAAGACTTTATCGAACAATCGCCGCTTTCGGACGACCTGACGTTATTGGTGCTGCGCCGCAAACCAAATCAGAATCGCATTGAATAGCACAACGATAGCAAAAACGGCGATTGCCGAGCGTGTGTAAATACGCTCGGCAATCTCTAGGAGGGCCACCGGATGCGCAACACGGGGGGGACGTGCTGAACGCTTTACGCCGGCGACAGGACACCTAATATACCAATAAAGGGGGGCAGGTGTCTGCACCTATAATATACACTAATTGGGTCTTATTTGGATTAAAAACCTCTTAGAGTTGGTTCTAACGATCCAACTATTCCCCCGCTTCGTCATCACTGAACAATTTCAACCACTCGTCCACTTCTTCGGGCGCTAACTCCGCTTGCGCGTTTTCCCCTGCATCCTTTCCCCTCTTTTCCAATACCTGAAGAAGCAACTCTGCGAATGCTTCGGAAGAGAGATAACGCGCCTGGGAAGCGCGGGCTGACGCCTGCACCGCCAGATCTGAACTGACCACAGTCCAGTTGCGGGCGGCGCGCCCCAGGTTGATCAGCCGCTTGCGGATCGCCTCGTCGGCGCTGTTCCCCTGGCGCACAAAGCGCGCCGTCACCAGCCCAAAGCTGCGCGTCCGCATTCCGCCCGGCGGAGCGTTGTCAAAAAATACTTCCGCTTTCTTTCGCTGCCAACGGCAATATTCTTGCAACATCTCCAATAATTGTTGTTCATCGTCAACATCTTCCAGGCTCAGCCCAGGGATTTTGGGGATCAGGTTATGCCCATCAATCAGGTATGGCATAAGTTCATTTTATTGACAAACACTCTCCCCGTCAATCTAGAATTTGTGCTATCATTTCTTTGTCCAGGCCTCCAGGGCGGGGCGTTCTATTTTAGCTGTAAGGGCGCAAAGATATTGAGATGAAATCCTGGAAAAGACTGCTCTTCTATCTTCTACTTAACATTTTCGTATCCGCCTGTACCACTGTGACGGTGCTTTTCCTGTGGGATCAAATGTATGGCCCCATGCCCAGGAATCTGCTGCCCAAGGCGCTCAGTCGGCTTTCATCGCCCGCCACGGCCACGCCCAAAGCCGCAGCGACGGGCGCGCCCCAATCTGAACCGGCGCCCACGGAAGCTTTTATTGTTTATCAGGTGCAATCTGGAGATACCTTTGAAAGCATCGCCGCCAACTATGACATCAGCGTTGAAGAATTGGTAGCGATCAACGGTTTTACTCGCTCGCAGCCGTTGGGCGCAGGCGAAGTGTTGCGTATTCCGCTTCATCCCAGGGGCAGTGTGGCGATTGACAGCGTCATTGGCGCAGGAGATCTGGATACGGAACGAGTGCTACTCAAACACCGCGACGGCGGCGAGATCTCGCTGGTCGGTTGGCGGTTGGAAGATGACCGCGGCAATGTGTTTATATTCCCGCAGTCGCCGCAACTCAGATTATTCCCAGGCGGCGCAGTGAACATCTATACAAAAACCGGCGTTAACACGGTGGTTGATTTGTTTTGGGGCTTGGATCATCCGGTATGGTCATCGGGATCTACGGTGATTCTGAGAGATGCGCAGGGCAACGTCCATGCGACTTACGTGGTGCCTTAAGGGTGAGTTTGCATGTCTGATATAGAGAACTCGATTGAACAAGCAATGCGGGAGGGCAAGTTTGATCACTTGCCGGGAAAAGGGAAACCGCTCAAGTTGGAAGATCATCCGCACGAGGACCCGGAATGGCGTCTGGCGCATCACGTGCTGAAAAACAGCGGGTTCACTTTGCCCTGGATTGAAGCTCGGCGGGAAATTGAAGCGGAGATCGAAGCTGCGCGCCAGGCGTTGCGGCGCGCCTGGGAATGGTATAAAGAGACATCGAGTCGCCAGCAGCCCAATCCTGCATCTGAGGCGGAATGGCAACGCGCTTGCCGGGACTTCAGCGAGCAGGTGGAGCGGATTAATCGGCGGATTCTTGACTATAATCTGCAAGCGCCGACGATGGGCTTACAACTCAGGAAACTCAATCTCGAGCGCGAACTTCGCTCCTTGAGCGACGTATAAGTCCGTAAGAAGCCGGCGCAAGGCGTTTAAGTCGAATTAGGATGAGACCGGCGACGAAGATTTTAGCTGCTTCCACTGCGGAAGCGCGTCGCGCCTTGATCAATTTGATTGACCGTCGGAAAGCAATCTGATACACTCTAGCCATGTCTCAAGCTCTGTATCGTAAATGGCGTCCACAGACCTGGGAAGCGGTTATTGGTCAACCGCATGTGATCAGCACCCTGCGCAACGCGCTGGCTGCAGGGCGCGTGGCGCATGCCTATCTATTTGCCGGTCCACGCGGCACAGGCAAGACCACCACGGCGCGCCTGCTGGCAAAAGCAGTCAATTGTCTGGAAGAAGATTTATCCATTCGCCCGTGCGGAAAATGCGAACCCTGCCTGGCGGTCAGCCAGGGGCGTTTTCTGGATCTGATCGAGATAGACGCCGCCTCGAACACCAGCGTGGATGACGTGCGCGATCTGCGCGACAAGATCAATTTCGCCCCTAACCAGGGGCGTTACAAGGTCTATATCATTGACGAAGTTCACATGCTTTCGACTGCGGCGTTCAACGCGCTGCTGAAGACCTTAGAAGAACCGCCGCCTCACGCGATTTTCATCCTCGCCACCACCGAAGTGCACAAAATCCCTGCCACAGTGCTTTCGCGCTGCCAGCGCCACGAATTCCGCCGCATCCCGTTGCAAGAGATCGTGGCGCAATTGACCCAAATGAGCGCAGAAGAGGGAATTCAGGCTGAACCGGAAGCCTTAACCTTGATCGCGCGCCAATCCACCGGCGCGATGCGTGACGCCATCTCCCTGTTGGATCAGCTCGCTTCCACCGGTAAGAAGATCACCCTGGAGATGGCGCAGAATGTGCTGGGCGCTGCCGCCAGCCAATCTGTGCTGGCAGTGGTTGAGGCGCTGATCGCACGCCAGGCCGGCTCGGGTTTGGACCGAATCCATGAAGCCCTGGACGGCGGAAGCGACGCACGTCAGCTAACCCGCCAAATCGTGGATTATTTGCGCGATGTCTTGCTGATCAAACTAGGGGATGTCAAACAGGTGGATGGGACGGCAGAGGTGAAAGCCCTCATGGAGCAGCACGCCCGGCAATTGAGCGCCAGCGAGCTGTTGCGTCTCATCCGAATTTTCAACTATTCGGCGGGCGAAGCGCGCAACGCCTGGCAGCCGTCTTTGCCGTTGGAACTGGCTTTCGTGGAGGCTCTAGAATCGCTGACCAATGCCGCAGAGAGCGTTCCGACAGGCCCCACTACGTCGGGGCAAAATTTATCGCGAGCATCCACAAAGACCGCAATTTCCCCGCCCACCAAGGCTCAGGCGACGCCCCCTGCCAGCGAAACCTCGGACGAGACAGCCCCCGCCAGCGGTTCAGCCGATGCGCAGGCAAATAAGCGGCTGGCAGAAGCCTGGCCGCAGATCCTTCATCTGGTGCGCCAGCAAAGTCAGCCAGCTTACGCCACTTTGAACTCATCCACGTCGCGGCTGCTGAGCGGCAATCACCTGACCCTCAGCTTTGCCAGCAATTTGCTGAAAGGGAAGATGGAGAGACCGGAGAACCTGAGCTTGCTGCAAAACGCGCTGAAACAGGTTTTGGGACGAGAATTGATGATCCGTTGTGTGGTGGATACGACCCGCCGGGATAGCGTTCCTCAAGGAGTAGATGAAGATGGAATGGTGGCTGCGGCGCTGCGCGACCTGGGCGGAGAACTGGTAGATATCAATTAGTTTTGCGGAGGATTTTATGGCCAAAGGATTTAAGGCCCCCAAAGTGCAGAACCCGATGAATATGATGGGGCAGTTACAGAAACTTCAGGAACAGATCCAGCAGGTGCAAGATCAGCTAGCGCAAGAAACGGTGACCGCCTCGGCAGGCGGCGGCGCAGTGAAGATCACTGTAACCGGCGATCAACATTGCAAAGCAGTGGAGATTGACCCCGCTCTGCTCCAAGATGCAGATGTGGAAATGCTCCAGGATTTAATCTTGACCGCTTTCAACAATGCCCTCGAAGCTTCACGCAACCTGGCGGCGGAGCGTTTGGGGCCTTTGGCGGGCGGTTTGCCGTTTTAATCTTAAGGCTTTTTTAGCCGTTCATCGGCAAAATTCTTGAATGCTGCTCCCAGAACCGATCCAGAACCTGATTAACGCCCTGGCGCGTCTGCCCGGAATTGGTCCCAAGACCGCCTCGCGGCTGACGTTTTTCCTGCTGCGCGCCCCCGAAGATCTTTCCCGTGATCTGGCAGAGGCGTTGGCGAATCTAAAATCGGGCACCGGCTATTGCCAGGTATGTTATAACATCACCGCCGCCAACCGCACCGAATGTGAAGTATGCAGCGATGCCAGCCGCGATTCTTCCTTGATCTGTGTAGTGGAAGAGCCATTGGATGTGATCGCTTTGGAGCGCACAGGCGGTTTCACGGGGCGCTATCACGTCTTGCACGGCGCTCTCTCGCCCATCGAAGGCATTGGTCCCGAACAGTTGAAGGTTCGTGAGCTGATCGCCCGCGTGGAGGCAGGCGGCGTGAACGAAATTATCCTGGCGACCAACCCCAGCCTGGAGGGCGACTATACCGCGGCCTACCTGCGCCAGCGTTTGCAGCCCTACAGCATTCGCCTGACGCGGCTGGCGCGCGGCCTGCCGGTTGGCGGCGACCTGGAATACGCCGACCAGAATACTTTGTTGCGCGCTCTGGCTGGGCGGCAGGAGCTGAACGACTAGCCGGGCGGAATAACCTCACGCTGCGTTGACCGGGCGGCAAATACGTCCGGTCAACGCAGCGATTTTTCCTCTAATTCTCTGCTTTTCCGGCGTCAGCGAAAAAGAGTGGCTCTCCATAAGTGTCTACCCCAAACTGGGCGATGATTTCTTGCGCCTGGGGGGAGAGCAGAAAGTCAACAAAGGCTTGCGAAACAACGGCGTTGATTTTTGGCGAGCGGTCTGGGTTGCCGGTGACCACGTGATATGGATCGGACAACGCCGGGTCGCCTTGAAGCAAGATCACCAGTTGCAAGTTCCCCTTGTTCTCCAAGAAAGTAGCGCGATCCGTAAGCGTGTAAGCCTTTTTATCTGAAGCCAGCTTCAACACGCCGACCATCCCTGCATCCACAGCCGGGATATACCAATCACCGGACGGGTTGATGCCGGCGTCTGCCCAAAGCCTCTTCTCGCGTTTAACCACTTCCGATTCTGCGTTGCGGGTGATAAATTTTGCCTGCGCGCCGGCGATCTTCTTGAGTGCCTCAACGGCGCTGGGCAGACCTTTTATCCCCGCCGGGTCATCCGCGGGGCCGACGATCACATAATCGGTGTGGAATACCAGGACGCGGTCTTTGCCGTAACCATCGCTGATGAACTTGATTTCGCTGCCCGGTTCGTTGACCAGCAAGACATCGGCCACGTATTTCTCGCCCAGGCGGAACGCCCGCCCAGCCCCGCCCAACTCAAGTTTAACCCTGTAGCCAGTTGTGTTTTGAAAGGCGTCAACCAGTTTACCCAAAAGACCGATTTTCGCCAGACTTTCGGTAGAGGCCAGAGTGATTTCTTTGTCAACCCCTTCTCCGCCAGCGACAGGGGATGCTTCAGGGCTTCCCTGCGCTGGGGGTTCTGTTTCGGCGGGCGTGGGCGCAGAGCCAACCGCTTCTGTGGGCGGTTGAAAACCCGCGTCGGTGGGCGCCGGCGTCGCTTCGGGGGTTGTAGCCGCCGATGGCAGACCGCACGCCAATATGCTGACTACCAGCGCCAGGATCGGCGCCAGGAGTGTAACTTTTCGTTGCATAAATGTCTCCTTCTTATCCTGACACGCCGCTTGGATGGAGGTTCGAGCCGCGCCAGAACGTTCCACGTCGGGCATGTCCGATTTTTGAAATAACGTTGATCGTGGAAATACACTACCCACGATTGCTTGTTGCACAGGCTCTTATTTTACCTAAAGTTTCACCCCAAAAGTTGGAGATTTTCTTTTGTTAAGGAAAAGGCTGCTCGTGATCAGAACGTTGGCTTTGTTGCGATTGCGTTTTTTCCTTTGACATGCCCAATTGGGCGTGGTAAACTGACCACTCAAATCAGATTTGTAATCATTCCTTCGGATAGTGGTTTTCATGATGGATTTAAAATACACCAATCGGCGTTACCTGGACGCTTTGCAGGAACGAGTGTTGATCTTCGACGGGGCTATGGGCACCAACCTGCAGGCACAACATCTCACCGCGGCGCACTTTGGCGGTGAGCAGTTCAACGGCTGCAACGATTACCTGGTCATCAGTTTCCCGCAGGCGGTGGAAAAAGTTCATCGCGCCTTTCTGGAAGCTGGCGTGGACGTTCTGGAGACGAACACATTTCGTTCGAACCGCATCACGCTGGCAGAGTACGGCTTACAAGAGCGGGTCATCGAAATCAATCGAACGGCTGCGGCGTTAGCCCGCCGCCTGGCAGACGAATATTCCACTCCCGATCACCCGCGCTTTGTCGCCGGTTCAATTGGCCCTTCGGGCAAGCTGCCTTCTGCCGATGACCCGGAATTGTCCAATATTACCTACGACGAGTTGGCGGATGTATTTCGCGAGCAGGCGTTGGGGTTAATCCAGGGCGGCGTGGATCTGATGTTGATTGAGACCTCGCAGGATATCCTCGAAGTGCGCGCCGCCATCGCCGGCATCCGCCAGGCGTTTGAGCAGGCGGATGTTTACCTGCCCATCCAGGCGCAAGTCACCCTGGACACCACCGGACGGATGTTACTAGGCACGGATGTCGCCGCCGCTCTGGCTATCCTGGAAGGTCTGCCGATTGCCGTGATCGGTCTGAATTGCTCCACTGGACCCGAACATATGCGCCAGCCAATTCAGTATCTGGGCGAGAACGCCGCTCTACCGGTGTCGTGCATCCCCAACGCCGGGCTGCCGATCAACGTGGACGGCGAGGCAGTGTATCCGCTGGAAGCAGAGCCGTTCAGCCAGGCGCTGGTGGAATTTGTGGAAAAACATCACATCAGCGTGGTGGGCGGCTGCTGCGGCACCACGCCGGGGCATCTGAAGCTGCTAGTGGAGGCTCTCGGCGGAGCATCGTTCAACACTCGCCGCCGACGCGCGCCGCGCCCGGCAGCGTCTCAACCTCGTCTGGCTTCGGCTGCTCGCGCTGTCGCCATGCACCAGGAACCGCCGCCGCTGCTGATCGGCGAGCGCTGCAATGCGCAGGGCAGCCGCAAGTTCAAGCGCCTGCTGCTGGCCGAAGATTACGACGCCATCCTGGAGATCGCCCGCGAACAGGTGGAGGGCGGCGCTCATGCGCTGGACATCTCTACCGCGGTCACTGAACGCCCGGATGAACTGTATCTGATGCGCCAGGTGGTCAAAAAGCTGGCTTCCGGCGTTGAAGCGCCTTTGGTCATAGATACCACCGAGCCGGAAGTGATGGAAGCCGCCTTGAAAACCGCTCCGGGGCGCTGTCTGCTGAACTCGACGCATTTGGAAGGGGGGCGAGCAAAAGCGGAGCGCGTCTTCGATCTGGCGCGTCGACACAACGCTGCGGTGTTGTGCCTGACCATTGACGAGAAAGGCATGGCCAAGACCGCCGAGGAAAAGCTCAACGTGGCGCGCAGAATTTACGATATGGCGGTCGGCGAATTTGGATTGTGCCCTGAGGCGCTGGTTTTCGATACGCTGACTTTTACCCTGGCGACCGGCGATCCAGAATTTGCCAACTCCGCTATAGAGACGCTGGAAGGCATCCGCCGCATCAAGCGTGAATTGCCTGGCGTGCTGACCTCTTTAGGCGTCAGCAATGTCTCTTTTGGCCTGGAAGCAGCCGCCCGACCGGTGCTGAACAGCGTCATGCTCTATCACGCCGTGCAGGCCGGGCTGGATATGGCCATTGTCAACCCGGCGCATATCACGCCGTATGCAGAAATACCCGCCGAGCAGCGCCAGATCACCGAGGATTTGATCTTCAATCGCCGTCCGGATGCTCTGCAGCGTTTCATCGAATATTTCCAGTCAGAAGCCAATCAACCTTCACGCCCGGAAACCAGCGGCGATCCATTACAAGGCATGACGCCCCAGGAACGTCTGGCATGGCGCATCCTGCACCGCCGCAAAGATGGTGTGGAGGCAGATATTGACGAGATTCTGGCCGCGCGCGGCGATTTGTCTCCCCACGAAGCGGCGATCGCCATCCTTAACCAGACGCTGCTACCGGCGATGAAAGAAGTCGGCGACCGGTTTGGCGCCGGTGAGCTGATCCTGCCCTTTGTGCTGCAATCGGCGGAAGTAATGAAGAAAGCCGTCTCGCATGTCGAGCGTTTCCTGGAACGCAAAGACGGCGCCAGCAAAGGCACCGTGGTTCTGGCGACGGTCTATGGCGACGTGCACGATATTGGCAAGAACCTGGTCAAGACTATTCTCTCGAACAACGGATACACCGTACTGGACTTGGGCAAGCAGACGCCTGCCGAGACGATCATCTCCAAAGCCGTGGAAGTGAACGCCGACGCCATTGGGCTGAGCGCGTTGCTGGTTAACACCAGCAAACAAATGCCCTTGATTGTCAATGAGTTGCAGCGCCGCGGGTTGAAATTCCCGGTCTTGATCGGCGGGGCGGCGATCAACCGGCGCTTCGGCTGGCGCATCGCTTTCGTCGAAGACGGCTCGTTTTATGAACCCGGCGTGTTTTATTGCAAAGACGCCTTCGAGGGATTGGCGACGATGGACGCCTTGCTAGACCCGGCACAGCGCGAGCCGCTGCTGGAACAGTTGCGCCGCGAGGTTGAGCGCGAGGCCGGCCGCAGCGCTGCCGCGCCGGGCAAAGCCGTCGGGAACTCGCGTTCGGCGGTGCAACCGGCGCCGATCTCGTTGCCCGAGGGTGTTCCCTGGGGGCCACGCGTGGCGCGCCAGATGCCTTTGGAGATGGTCTTTCAGCATCTTTTCAAAAACGAGTTGTTCCGCCTTTCTTGGGGGGCAAAGAACGCGCATGGAGAAGAGTGGCAGCGGTTGAGCGCCGAGTTCGAACGGCGTTTAGAGCGCATGACCCGCCAGGCGCTGCGCGAGGGCTGGCTGCGTCCGCAGGCGGTGTACGGCTATTGGCCGTGTCAGGCGGGTGGAGATGAGTTGATCGTGTACGACCCTGCCAGTCTGATAGACGGAGCGCAGAGCGCGCAGGAATTAACCCGTTTTGCCTTCCCGCGCCAGCCGGATGGCGAGGCGCTGTGTCTGGCGGATTATTTCGCGCCGGTGGAGTCGGGGGTTTATGATGTGGTCGCCTTTCAGGTGGTGACGGTGGGGGCGGAAGCCACGCAGCGCTTTGATCGCCTGCAAGCCGCCGGCGACTATTCGGAAGCGTATTTCCTGCATGGATTGGCGGTGCAGACCGCAGAAGCCGCCGCCGAATATTTGCACCGTCACATCCGCCGCGAACTGGGGCTGCCCGAAGGACGGGGCAAGCGCTATTCATGGGGCTATCCGGCCATCCCGGCTCTGGACGACCACCGCAAGGTCTTCGACTTGTTGCCTGCCGAGAGCGAGCTGGGCATGTCTCTCACCGCCGCCTGCCAGCTTGTGCCAGAGCAGTCCACCGCGGCCATCATCGTGCATCACCCGCAGGCAAAATACTTCAGCGTGGGAGAGAGCCGGGTGGAACAGTTGATGAGGGGATAAAGAGGAGTCAATGCACGAAGAATGAGAATATGGATCGGCTGCCTCAGGATTTCTTTAGCTGATCCATGAAGCGAAATGCCAGCTTTTGGAAGTCTGCTTTTAATTTTACCGGATCAAAGCCGCTGATCATTTTGACTGGCCAACGATCTAGCTCATCCGGGAATTCGGAGCTGCGATTCAACGCGATTACGAACCAATACAGGTCAAAACCTGGATCCTTCGCCCTGGCTTTCTCTATCAAAGCTTCGATTGAACTATTTTGAAGAATGAAATAGAGATCTACTGCATCTCGCGGTTCTGCTCTGCCGTAATAGGCTAGAAGTTTATCAATGATTAGGTCTTGATAATTGTTGACCCAAATCCCTTCAGTAGATGGAACGGGAGGTTCGAATCTGAAAGGAGAATCAAGCGCCAAGTCAATTTTCAAGCTGTCTTGTTCATCGCTAAGAAGAAATTCGACGTAGGTTGCAAAACGACGAGTCACTGTGATTTGCAATCCATGTGCTTCAGCCCGTTTCTCAATTTGATAGGAAGCCGGCAAGATTAATCCATCAACGCCTGTAAAAAAATCCAGATCAAAGGAAAGCCGGTGTCCAAGATAATACTCGGCTAGGGCCGTACCACCGGTAAGATAAAATTGATTTTGATCTTGAAGTTGAGAGAACAGCGTCAGGAACGAGCGCTGAGTTGAGGTGAGCAACCCTTTGCCGGTGATCGGGGTATTATTGGCACTCATTTTTATTGTTGAAGTAGGAACGCCAGAGACGATCAATCGCTGGAGGCAGGCGTAGTTGATCCAGCACGCTTTCGATTTCGTCGAAGTCGAGCTTTTGGATGTCTTCAGCGCGACCGTGCATTAATACCTGGCGCAACCACCAGCGGCGCTGAAACGGGTCATCGAGATCAACGTGGTCTATGCTCCAGACAATATAGCGCGGAATATCTGTATCCATGCCACGTACTATAACATGGAATTATACCGCCGGGCGATCCTTTTTTAACCTGGCCTGGATCGCTTTCCACACTGGACAACGGTCGTGGACGGCGCTGAACATCACCAGGCCGCCGACCGCCGCCAGCAGCAGATAGAGCCCCTCCAATCCACGCGTATAAGCCAACAGCACGATCGCCGCGCCAGTGGATAACCGCAGCAAGCGGTCGAACAAACTGATGCCAACTGGCTGCGGCTTCTCTCCGCTCAGGGCGGACTCAAACAAGGCGCTCAACGCCTCTGAAGAGGTCACGCCAGTCTGGCGGGCGACCTCCTGATCGCCGCGGAAGCTGATGAGCGTGGGGATGCCATAGATACCCAGTTGGTGCAGCAGCTCGGGGTGCTCGTCGGCGTTGATGCGCCACACGTCCACGCGTCCGACGTATTTGGCGCTGGCCTTTTTGAGCATTGGTTCAATTGCGTGGCAGGGTCCACACCATGGCGCCCAAAAATCTACCACCACCGGGCGGGGGTTTTGCAGCAGTTTGTCGAAGAAATCGGTTTTGGTCAAAGGGATGCTCCAGTAATTGGATTGAACAGACTCGGCGGATCAATCCACCACCCTATTGGACGCGAAATCGCGCCAGAGGTTACAAAGATTGTCAGCCATTGCCGACCGGTTTTTAGCCGGCGCAGGCCGGTTTCGTGCAGTTTGCAGATGCAGCTCCCAAATACCCTCGGCTCTTGTGTGCACACCCCCAACCATTTCCTTCATCGCCAACCATGTTCAAGGGCGGCTATGCGTAGCCGCCCTTGAACGCGATTAACAGCTTACTCTTCCACCACCTCGCCCTGCAACACGCGGCTGAACTCTAATCCGTCCTCGCCGCGGTCGACGCGGATCAGGTCGCCTTCGTGGAATTCGCCGGACAGGATGCGCAGCGCCAGTGGGTCTTGCAGCTCGCGTTGGATGGCACGCTTGAGCGGGCGAGCGCCAAAATCGGGATCGTAGCCGACTTCGGCCAGGAATTCACGCGCCGCCTCGCTGACTTCCAGCGTGTAGCCGCGCTCTGCCAGCAGGTCGCGCACGCGGCGCAATTGGATGTCCACGATCTCGGCGATGTGCTGGCGGGTGAGCGGATGGAAGATCACGATCTCATCCACCCGGTTGAGGAACTCGGGGCGGAAATGGGCTTGCAGCACACGGTTGATCATCTCGCGCGTCACCGGCGCGTGCCCGCCCATCCACAGCTCGTTGCCCAGGTTGCTGGTCATGATAATCACGGTGTTGCGGAAATCCACCGTGCGCCCATGCCCATCGGTCAGGCGACCATCGTCCAGCATTTGCAGCAAAACATTGAACACTTCGCTGTGCGCCTTCTCGATCTCATCGAACAACACCACGCTGTACGGGCGGCGGCGCACCGCTTCGGTGAGTTGACCGCCTTCCTCGTAGCCGACATACCCAGGTGGCGCGCCCACCAATCGCGAGACAGTGTGCTTTTCCTGATACTCGCTCATGTCAATGCGCACCATGGCGCGCTCATCATCAAACAGGAATTCCGCCAGCGCCCGCGCCAGCTCGGTCTTGCCCACGCCGGTTGGCCCCAGAAAGATGAACGTGCCGATCGGGCGGTTGGGGTCTTGCAAGCCGGCGCGCGAGCGGCGCACGGCGTTGGCTACAGCGCGCAGGGCATCGTCTTGCCCCACGATGCGCTGGTGTAGACGCTGCTCCATGTGCACCAGCTTTTCCATCTCGCCTTCCATCAGGCGCGAGACGGGGATGCCCGTCCAGCGCGAGACCACGTTGGCGATCTCCTCGGCGTCCACTTCTTCTTTCAGCAAAGCGCCTTCACGTTGCAACTCTTTCAACCGTTGTTCGCCCTGCGCCAGTTGCGCTTCCAACTCGCGCATCACGCCGTAGCGCAGCCGACCGGCAGTCGCCAGATCGTTGTTGCGCTCGGCGCGCTCCAGCTCCAGGCGCGTCTGTTCGATTTTCTCCTTAATGGAGCGCAGATTGGCGATGGCTTCTTTCTCCATCTGCCAGCGGGCGTTCAATTGATTGGAATGCTCTTTCAGATCGGCCAATTCCTTCTCGATCTTCTCCAGCCGTTCTTTGGAGGCTTTGTCCTTCTCTTTTTGCAGCGCCTGGCGCTCAATTTCGAGTTGCAGAATCTGGCGATCCACCTCGTCCAGCGCCTGCGGCTTGGAGTCGATCTCGGTGCGCAGACGGGCGGCGGCTTCATCAATCAGGTCAATGGCCTTATCCGGCAGATGGCGGTCGCTGATATAACGACTGGATAACGTCGCCGCGGCGATGACCGCCGGGTCGGTGATGCGCACGCCGTGATGCACCTCATAACGCTCTTTAAGGCCGCGCAGAATGCTGATCGTCTCTTCCACGCTGGGCTCATCCACAAAGACCGGTTGGAAGCGGCGCTCCAACGCCGGGTCTTTCTCGACATGCTTGCGATACTCATCCAGCGTGGTCGCGCCGATCATGTGTAGCTCTCCGCGCGCCAGCATGGGCTTGAGCATGTTGGAAGCGTCCATAGCGCCTTCCGCCGCGCCTGCGCCGACTACAGTGTGCATTTCATCCACAAACAGGATCACTTCTCCGGCGGCGTCGGTGATTTCTTTCAACACAGCCTTCAACCGCTCTTCGAACTCGCCGCGGTATTTGGCGCCGGCCACCAGCGCGCCCATGTCGAGCTGCACCAGGCGTTTGCGCTTGATGCCTTCCGGCACGTCGCCGTTGACGATGCGCAACGCTAGGCCCTCCACAATGGCAGTCTTGCCCACGCCTGGGTCGCCGATCAGCGCCGGGTTGTTCTTGGTGCGCCGTGAGAGGATCTGCACCACGCGGCGAATTTCCTCATCGCGCCCGATCACCGGGTCCAGCTTACCCTGGCGGGCAAGGGCGGTCAGGTCACGTCCGTACTTCTCCAGCGCCTGGTACGTGTCCTCCGGCGTGGCAGATGTGACACGCTGCGAGCCGCGAATGCTGACCAGCGCCTTGAGGATGGCGTCTTTGGTCAGGCCATATTGGCTCAGGCGCTTGCCCTCCACGCTTTCGGTCAAGCCGAGCAAAATATGCTCGGTGGACACATATTCGTCCTGCATGCCCTTGGCGTAACGCTCCGCCGCAGCCAGCACGTCTGCGGCTGGACGCGATAGCCCCACCTGGGCGTTGCTGCCATATACCTTGGGGCGCTTGTCCAGATCCTGGCGCACCTCTTCACGCAGCGCCAGCACGCTGCCGGCGACTTTGGTCACCAGCGCCGGGACGACGCCCTCCTCCTGGCTGAGCAATGCCAGCAGCAAATGCGCCGGTTCGATGGATTGATGATTATAGGATTGCGCCAAATGTTGGGCGTTGAGAATTGCTTCTTGAGATTTTTGTGTATATTTTTCCAGATTCATACTTCTTTCTCCTTACACCAATAAAATATTGTTGCGTTCACGATCGTTTTCAGGCTTTTAGGTTATCCGGTTCGAGGGCAATAGTCGCCCATTGTGCGCCGAATAATCGGCTGGCGACATCTACAAACATCTTGAGCAACCCATATTTCTCGCCGACCAGGCGGCTGATGCGCGCCGCGGTTGCTGGGTCAGTCACCAGAGAAGCGCGCATTTCCACCCAATCGCCAAGCAGTTTACCCATGCGATCGCAGGGCGCCACGCGCGCCCGACCGTTGTTGCGAATGCGCTTCACTTTTCCAGACCCGGCCGACGTGCGAACATAGATGGCGGCGTTGTCCACGACGAACCACACCGGCGTTTGGACGCCCAAGCCGCTCTTGCGGAAGGTTTCCAGGTTCAAATATTTGTGCGTTTGAAAGTTTGCCCAAGTTGTCTCCATGTAACATTCCTCGCCAACCGGAAAAGAGTTTGCGCAGACTGAACGCATTTTCGATTATACGTCGAGCGCGTTGGAAAATCGTAAACGATCTATTAACCGGATGTTGGAAAAAACCAGCCACCTGACAGTTTTACCCCTCCACGGTGCAATGTCATTGGGGATGGCGAGGAGCGTTTCTTGCCCCGAAGCAATCTTCCGGCAGCCAGAAAATGACTTTGGCAGGGGATTGCTTCAGTCGCAGCGCTCCTTCGCAATGACATTCTGCAAACTATCAGGTCGCCAGCTAAAATTTTTTTGCAATCTGACATGTTGCTGCAGAAAAAAGCCGTAATTCTGGATGGTATACTATGCAACATGAACCCCACCTGTTCTGTTTATCGTCTGGGGCTGATGCCTTATCGGCTGGCATGGGATTTGCAAAATCGGTTGGCGGAGGAAATTGCTCGCGGCGACCATCCAGCGGCGCTGCTTTTATTGGAACATCCCCATACCTACACATTTGGCCGCCGCGGTCACATCGAAAATCTATTGTGGGATCAGGATGAATTAGCCCGCAGGGGTGTCAGCGTGTATTGGGTGGATCGCGGCGGCGATGTGACCTATCATGGGCCAGGGCAATTGGTGGGTTACCCCTTGTTGCCGCTGGCGCCGGGTGGGCTGTTCGCTGCGCCAGCGACGCCAGCGGGAACCACAGCAACGGATCGAACGTCAGGAAATGAAGAGTCTCTGGTCAATGAACCCCACACGACTGCTCAGCGTCTGCCGCGCGCAGATTACGTGGGCTATTTACGCCGTTTAGAAGAGACCCTGATCCTGGCGTTGATGCGCCTGGGATTGGTTTGCGGACAAATCGAAGGATTGACCGGCGTGTGGGTGCAGCCGGACGTGCTCTCCCGCTGCCGCGACTGCGCCCCGGATTTACGGCAACCACCAGCCAAGATCGCCTCCATCGGCGTGAAAGTGGATGCACGTGGGATTTCACGTCATGGTTTCGCGCTAAATGTACAACCGGACTTGAGCTACTTTGATGGGATGATCGGCTGCGGGTTAAAAGGATATGCGAACACCAGTCTGGCAGAACTTTTCGATCCGCCGCCAGCGATGGAGCGAGTGATGCAGGAAATCATTGCAGCGTTTGGAGAGGTTTTTCACTACCAAATGGTTGAAAGACCACTACCTGCAGATTGGCTAGCGGAAAATGGATCGAAGGATTAACGAATTGATGAGACACATTTTGACGAATAGCCATAAATTGGCGTTATGGTTGAGTCTGCTGGTCATCCTGGCCGGTCAATTGGGCGCCGCAGGCTGGTCAACCGGCGCGCCGGCGGGCGCTGTGGTTGCCCTGGCGCGCATTGATTTGAAGAGCGAGGCGGAGCTGGTCGCATTGGCGCCTATCGGCTTGAAAGTTTACACGCAACTGGCTGGCGCGGAAGGCGGGCTGGTGGTTCTGGCGCAGGCCGATCTTCAACAGCAGTTAGAGCTGGCGCAACGGGGCATTGACTATCAGATTTTGGAAAGCGATGTTCAAGGCGCGGAATATTATCTGCTCTATGGGTTGCCTGAAGCGATGCGCCGCGTTGCCCAAGAAATAACGCCTCTATTGTTGGTAGAGGGGCGGCAGGCCGTGGCGCATTTGACGCCCTCTCAGATTGCATCCATAGAAGCTTTGGGCGTCCACACCACGCTTCTGGTCGCGCAGCCATTTTCCGTGCCTGCGCCGGAGAGGAGCGTTGCTCTTTCCCCCCAGTTGACCTATAGCCCGCTTATTCAGCGCATGGCAAACCAGATTACCTCCAGCACACTTTTTAATTATGTGGGAGCGCTCAGCGGGGAACAATCTACGGTGATTGACGGCGCTCCTTATACGCTGCTGACGCGCAATTCATTGACCACAACGCCGATCAACAAGGCCACCCGCCTGGCCTATGAGCATTTCATGAGGCTGGGTTTGCCTGTAGATTTCGATTATTACAACTTTTCATATTACGGGAACTATTACGAAAAGCGCAACGTAGTCGCCGAGCAAAGCGGGCTGACGCAGCCCGGACGCATCTATTTGCTTACTGCACATCTTGATTCAACCTCGCAGTCTCCCAGCAGCTTGGCGCCGGGCGCGGACGATAACGCCAGCGGTTCGGCAGCCGTGCTGGCCATTGCAGACATCCTCAGCCAGTATCATTTCGGCTGCACTTTGCGCTATATCCTGTTTACTGGCGAGGAACAGGGCCTATTCGGTTCCAAGGCTTATGCGGCTGAAGCGCGGGCGCTCGGCGATAACATCTGGGCGGTGTTGAATCTGGATATGCTGGGGTATAACTCGGCGGGCACACCGGCCACGCTGGAACTGCATACCCGCCCCAGCAACGGCTCTGACCTTTCCATTGCTTATCTGTTCAACGACGCTGTGACCGCCTACTCGCTGGGCTTGCTGCCAATCATACTGCAAGATCGGTTGTCTTTCAGCGACCACTCGCCCTTCTGGGACCAGAACTATCCGGCTATCCTGGCAATTGAGGATTGGACCGATCACACGCCGTACTATCATACCACCGGGGATCGGCTAGCAACGCTTAACATGCCCTACTATACCAATTTCGTCAAAGCCGCCCTGGCAACCTTTGCGCACATGGGTTGTCTGCTGGATGGAGAGATCAACGGCGTTATCACAGACGCGACCAATAACCAACCGTTGCAGAACGTTCGGGTTGAGGCGCGACTGAACGGGCAAAACCCACAGACTACATTTACCCAGGCGACGGGCGAATATTGGATGCCGCTCATCAACGGCAGTTATACAGTGCGTTACTCGGCGGAGGATTATGCTTCGCAAACTGTTTCAGGCATCCAGATCATTAAGGAGCAGGCGACAGTTGTAAATCGCGCTTTGCAGCCATGTCAGACGGTGAAAGATTTTACGATCAGCCTCAGCGCGCTCAGGCCTTCGGTCGGCCAGGAGATCAATTTCCAGGCCCAGGTGGGAAGCGGCGCGCCGCCCGTAACGTATAGTTGGGATTTTGGCGATCAAAATACTGCCGAAGGCGCTGCGGTTACACACACATATAGCTCGCCGGGTGTGTACCTGGTCAAAGCCACGGCCAACAATTCCTGCGATTATCCGGCAGAGCTTTACCAGCCAATATTGGTGGATATGCAAACCCTGTATTTGCCCGTGATTGAGAAATAGCGCGGGCGCGACGAATTCCATGCGGCGAGGTGGCTCGTCCTGGTACAAATTGGTGTTTGACAGCCGGATTAAAAGTTATTACACTATAGCCAACTTACGGATGCTACAAGGAGGCACTCATGGCATCTCAATCCTTCCAACTGGTCATGCAAAAAGGCCCCAATCCAGGGAAAATCTACGAGCTGGTGCAGGAGGAGATCACCATTGGGCGAGACATCAGCAACCGCATTGTGATTAACGACCCCGAAGTTTCCCGTCGGCACGCGCGGCTCACCGCTCAGATGGGCGGTTATGTCATCGAGGATCTTGGATCCACCAACGGTACTTTTGTGGATGGGCAGCGTTTAATGGGGCCGCACTTGCTGAGACCTGGGCAGGTTGTGATGTTTGGGGAGAAAATTACGCTGGCTTATGAGGCGCTGGGTTTCGACCCGAACGCCACGCTGGTTGGCGGCGCCAGCCCGCAAGTTGCGCCTCCTGCGCCGCGCGAAACCTATCGTGTGCCAACGGATTATTCGCCTCCCACCGCGCCCGAACCGGTTCAGTCGGCGCCTTCGGCCTATCCGCCGCCGTCTTATCCACCTGAGGGGCAGATTTACAGCGGCCAGATGCCGCCAGGCCCGGTTGAGCCTTATCCTGCAGGCGAGCAGGAAGTTTACGAAGAGGTTGAAGAAGCCCCAACTCGTTCACGCACCTGGCTGTATATCGGCTGCGGCGCGCTGATCGTGATGGCATGTTGTCTGGTCGCTGGTCTGTTCGCTTTCGATTATTTGAACATGTATTGCCAGCCGCCATTCAACGCGTTGAGCGGGATTTTATGGAGCTGCCCGTAACCTCCTGCTGTGCTCGTCTGCCGAAGCGATCGCAGCAAAGCGCCAGAAGCGGATAGGATCGTCCAGCCATCCTGAAAGCGTACGAATGCCAGCTCGTTGACTTGAGGCCCGGCGGTGGTTGCCCACATCCGGGCTCGATTTTTCTCCAGCCAGATGCGCTGCGGTTGATAGCCCAGGCGCAGGGCGAGCTGCACCAGCGCCAGATAATCCGCCGCCAGCGGATGAGCGGCGAACGCCTGTAACCCTTGCTCAGGATAGCGCTCCAGGACAGCGTTTGCGCCCTCTAACAGCAAAGCCATATCTGCCAAATCGCCGTGCAGCAGGTCTTCTCCGGCGGCTGTCAGCATGGTTTCCAGCGCCAGGTTTTCGGGTTGAGATGGGCGGCGCAAATAATCCGCCGTCAGATTTCTTTTGCGCATCTCCTCGCTATCCATCAACCAGGCGTTCAGGAAATACGCCGAGGGATCAAGAAGGATCTGGTATCTGCGGGCGGTATCGTAATAGAAGACGGTTAACCGCAAGTCCTCAGCGACCTGAGGCGTTAATACCTGCTGGCGCAGCGCCTGCTGAAAGCGCTGCTCAAGCTGCGCCAGCCCGATTTGGAAATGTTGTTGCAGCGCGACCTCCACAGCTCGCGACTGTGCAGCGCTTTCGCCTGCTGGCGAATTGGGCGACTGTTTCAGCGGATGGATATCGCGATAGAAAGCCGAGAACCGCTCCCACCCCCAAGTATCCACCATATAGGCAACCAGCGCGCCAGCTTCTAGATAACCAATCTCATGCTGTTCAAAGTAAAAGTTATCAATGAGTCTCTTGAGCGGGATGAAACGATCTAACCCGCAGCCGGGGCGATCCTCGTTGTTGAATAGGTCTTTTGACCACATAACACAGCCCGGCTCAGGGGGCAAGAGGGCCGCGGCGCGTGGTAACAACGGCTCAGTTTTATAGTGTCCGCCGGTGAGATATACCGCCAGGCCTTCGACGAACATCGCCGGGCGCAAGTCGCCGCCCAGCCGACCGTCCAGAATGTGGATAATCTCATGGTGAATAATGGTCGCTTCGTCCCCGGCAATGTAGTCTCGATCCAGGTAAGACACCGCAATCCCCTGCCCGGCAAAGCCGCCATGCCCCAGGACGCGCGGTAAAAGCGTGATGGTAATCGGCTCCGTGAGCGCAACGCCCATGCGCTGACTGGCTTTTTGCGCCTGTTGGTCAATCATCCCCAGGATTTGATCCAGGTCGCGTTCGGCGGGTGTGTGGGTGATATAGGCGACCTTGCAACAGCGGCTGCGGGCGACCGCCCAGACCGCCTGCGGTTCGGGCGGCGGCAGCTCTTCCTGCGGCAAAAGGGTTGCCGTTTCGCTCCAGACCAGGTTTTCGGATGGCAGCGAGAAAGCAATGGTCTGCGCGCCAGCCGGCAATCCGTCGGTATCCCACACCCAAATCAGGTTGGCTTGCAAGCGTCCGCCAATGCCATAACGGCCAAAGCGCGCTTCTGCTGTCTGAGGCCCCTGAGAGGTGGGTAAGGTGACGGTAACCGTCTTGCCTTCTAAGTCTGCCCTTTCGGACACGATGACTTCGATGCTGATCAAATCTCCAACGTAAAGACTGCCGTCAGGATGAAAGCGCGTTTGAAATGTAGAACTATGGGCGACAGTGGGCGACGGCGCCAGCGGGACAAGAGAGGGAAGCGGGGTGTTGGTTTCCTCCGCGCCGTGCGTAGCCGAAGGCGCAACAGGGGTTGGCGTTATGTGGGTAGGCGCTGTCTGGGGAACGACAACCGCTGTAGGTATGATCGCCTGGCAAGCAACCAGGAAGAGCATCACGAAAACGGCTAAACGTTGCATGAACAAAATTATAGCAGTCAAGAGGCTGACGCCGGGCAAGGTTTAGCGAACGCTTATCTGCCGCATAGAGGAGCGCGTACCCCTGGTAAAATAATCTCATCGCATCAGACGGCGTCCAAAGATCGTTTTTTGCCTCTGTAGAAGCTTTCTATCAACATTTGCTCAATCGTCATTGGAGGTTTTACATGTCTCGCATGTTCGTTCCCGGCCCTGTTGATGTTGACCCGCAGGTAGCAGCGCTTCAGACTCGCCCAATGCTGCCCCATCGCAGCAAAGAGTTCGAAGAGATTTTCCATCGCGCGGCGGATAAAGCGCGTCAGTTGTTTTACACGCAGTATCGCGTCTTTTTGGTCACTGCTTCGGGCAGTGGATTGCATGAAGCGGCGGTGCGCAATTTCGCGCGGGAAAGCGTCCTCTCCTGCGTGAACGGAGCTTTTGCCAATCGCTGGTATGAAGCGGCGGTTGCAAATGGAAAGCAGGTGGATAAACTTGAAACGCCATGGGAGCAGCCCATCACGCCGGAGCTGGTGTTCGAGGCGCTCAAAAAGAAGCATTATGAAATGATGACCGTTGTTCATAACGAGACCTCCACGGGCTTGCAAAACCCGGTTCGGGAGATTGCCGTCGCGGCGCATGAAGCCAGCCCGGATACTCTGATCTGTGTAGATGCGGTCTCCTCATTGGGCGGCGCAAAAATTGAGATGGATGCCTGGGGATTGGATATGGTGCTTGCCTCCACCCAAAAATGCCTGGCGCTGCCGCCGGGTCTGGCGCTAGGCGCAGTTTCCGACCGGGCAATGGCGTATGCGGAAACGGTGCCGCATCGCGGCTGGTATTTTGACCTGGTGCGCATGGAAAAGCATCGGCTGAAAGACTCCACGCCTGCCACACCGGCGCTGGCGTTGATTTACGCCTTGGATTACCAGTTGGATCGGATTCTGAGCGAGGGGCTGGAGGCGCGCTTTGCGCGTCACAGCGCCATGGCGCGACGAGTGCAATCCTGGGCAGAGCAGCGCGGCCTGGAACTTTTCGCCCCGCCAGATTATCGCTCGCAGACCGTCACCACAGTACGCACGCCGCCCAATCTGGATATTACCGAACTGAACCGCTATTTGTTGCAGAAGGGAATGCGCATCGCCAATGGTTACGGCGCTCTGAAGGGCAAGACATTCCGCATCGCCCACATGGGAGAGATCCAGATGGCGGATGTTGAGGAACTGTTGGCGGCCATGGACGCTTATTTAGATGAGCTGCTCTCAGTGTAATAATTCTCTGAGCCCAGACAGTCTCGTGATGGAGCGCGGTGGATAAAAGTCATATCGTTCAGATAAGCGGTTTTGCTTACGGCGGCGAGGCGTTTGGCCGTTTGCCGGATGGCCGCATGGTGTTTGCGCCGTATGTGATGCCAGGCGAGACGGTGCGTCTCAGGCTGATCGAAGAAAAGCGCGGCTATGCGCGCGCTCAACTCGTAGAAGTTTTGCAGCCAGATGCGCATCGGGTGACGCCGCGCTGCGTTCATTTTGGCGAGTGCGGCGGTTGTCACTATCAATTTATGCCTTATGAGATGCAATTAAGCGCCAAAGAGATGATTTTGCGCGATCAACTGGAGCGTATTGGCGGGATGAGTGATCCGCCTATTCAGGCGATTGTCCCTTCACCACGTCCGTTTGGTTATCGCAACCATGTGCAATTTCATCTATCGCCCGAAGGGAAACTGGGCTATCACCGTGAGCGTTCGGACGAGGTGATCGCCATCCAGGAATGTCACCTGCCGCAGCCCCCTTTAGACCAAATTTGGCCGCAATTGGATTTCGAGACGACGACAGAAGTTGAGCGCATTGGATTGCGCCTGGGCAAAAATGAGGACGTGCAGATAATTCTGGAAAGTAGCCATGCCGCGGCGCCTGTAATTGTGGTAGAGGAGTTGCCGCTTTCGGTTGTCCATCTCAGCCCGGCGGGAACCCTGGTATTAGTCGGCAGTCAATCTGTTGAAATGCAAGTTTTAGACAGAGACTTTATCGTCTCTGGTGGATCCTTTTTTCAGGTGAACACCGAAGTGGCCGAGTATATGGCTCAGCATGTGTTGGATGAGCTACAAGTGCGTCGCTTGTTAAACGGAAAAACTGT
>Ga0226835_1000865_pt1 | contig 22538 bp, 21 predicted proteins | sample LAC_MetaG_1_FD_163627 | JGI IMG/M metagenome (GOLD analysis project Ga0226835, IMG submission 163627) | Anaerobic ammonium oxidizing microbial communities from anammox membrane bioreactor (MBR) in UC Berkley, California, United States -... | ecosystem: Engineered > Bioreactor > Anaerobic >...
AAGCAGTCGATCTACGGCTTCCGCAACGCCGACGTTACCGTCTTCCGGCGCGCCCTCGACGGAGCGGCGCTCAGCGGCGAGCTGCAGCCGCCCCTGACCGAGAGCCGGCGCCACGCCCGGGCCCTCGTCGGCTTCCTCAACCGACTCACCGGCCGCCTGGCCGAGAAGGGCCTCGGCTTCGTGGTGGACGAGGCGCCGCCCGTCACGGCCGCGGGGGCGCAGGCGGCGGTGGCCGGCAGCGTGGAGCTCGTCGTGGTGGAGGGCGGGGAGCCCCTCGACGCGCTCCGGGGCCGCGAGGCCGAGGTGCTGGCGGAGCGACTGCTGGCGCACCACGACCTGGGCGTGCCGTGGGACGACATGGCGGTGCTCGCGCGCAGCCACGCCGCGCTCACGCGCGTGCTGGGCGCCCTGCAGGTCAAGGGCGTGCCGGCCTTCGTGGTGCAGGCACGGGGCTACTACGAGCGCAGCGAGATCCGCGACGTGAAGCACGCGCTCGCGGTCGGGGTCGACCCGCTGGGCGCCAGCCTGCTGCCGTTCCTGCGTAGCCCCCTCGCCGGGCTCACCCTCCCCGAGATCGAGGCGCTGGCCCGCACGGCCCCCGAGGAGCGGTTGGGGGCCATCCGCGCCGGCTTCCCGGCGCTGGCCGAGCGCATGGAGCGGCTGGCGGAGCTCGCGCGAGCCACCCCACTGGAGGCGGTCGAGGGCATCCTCCGCTACCCGGTCGGCGACCACCGCTTCCAGGACTCCCTCAGGCGGCGGGGTCGCGCCAACGTCGACGCCCTCCTCTTCGACGTGGCGGCCGAGGCGCCCCGCGACCTGGCACTGTTCCTGCAACGCCTCGACCTCCTGGCGGAGCAGGCCGAGGCCGGCGACGTGCCGCAGGGCGGCACCGGCGTGCGACTGCTGAGCGTGCACGCCTCCAAGGGCCTCGAGTTCCCGCTGGTGGCCCTCTTCGACGTGGGCGCCTGGGGCTCGCGGCGTGGGGCGCCGCTCCTGGTCGAGCCCGGCAGCGGCGCCGTGCGGTTGGCTGGTGCCCCCGGCTTCGCCGCCGCGCAGGCGGCGGCGTGGCAGCGCGCCGACCAGGAGTCCTACCGCCTCCTCTACGTGGCCGTCAGCCGCGCCCGGGACGCCCTGGTCATGACGGGCAGCCGGCGGGCACCTCCCGGCGCGGCCGGAACCGGTCCCGAGGCCGACCGGGCGGGGGCAGGTCCCTGGTTGGCGGCGCTCCTGGACCTGGGCCTGGAGGGGGCCGACGCGCTTCCCGGCGTCGGTTGCGAGCGGGTTCCGTACGCTCCACCCGCCACACCGCGGACCGCAGTCCACGAGGAGGAAGCCGGGCTGGAGCCGGCGCCCTGGATCGACGCCAGGCTGGCGTCGACGGGGTTGCCGCCCGTCGTGAGTCCCTCGGCCCTGGCGCGGCTCGGGATGGGCGGGGGGGACGCGGAGGACGAGCCCCTCGACCCGGCCGAGCGCTACGCGGACGAGGACGAGGCGGCGCGGGGCCGCGTCGGTTGGGGCCGGGCGTTGGGTACGCTGGCGCATTTCGCCATCGGCCAGGGCTGGCGCGTCGACGACCCGCGCGTGGCGGCCACCCTCGCCGCGCAGGAGGTGCTCGTCCCCTTCGACGAGGCGCAACGGGGCGAGTTGGTGGCGGAGGTGCTGGAGCTGCTGGCGCGCTACTGGGCGCTCGTGGGCACGGCGCTGCCGGCGCTCGAGGCGCGGAGCGTCGACCGCGCCGAGCTGCCGCTGGCCGTGCGCCGCGGCGACACCGTTTGGGAGGGAGTCGTCGACAGGCTCTACCGGGTGGGCGACGACTGGTTCCTGGACGACTACAAGACGGACCGGCACGTCCGGCCCGAACGCTACCACCTTCAGCTTGGCCACTACCTCGGGGCGACCGCGGCGGCGCTCGGGGCGCGCCCGCGCGCCAGGCTCGTGTACCTCCGGCACGGCAAGGTGGTGGAACCGGAGGTGGCCGCGCTGGAGGCGGCCCTGGCGCGCGGCGGGCCGTGACGCTGCGGGCGTGCGCGGCGGCCGAGCGGCGCCTGAGCGCCGGGCGCGCCTACCTGGTAGGCGCCCACGCGCCCACGCGCGCCGGCTAGCCGGGCGTGGGTCGCCTCGCGAGGCGGTATAGGTGCGCGTTGCCGTCCCTGCCGACGCGCTCGGCCAGCCGCAGCTCGAACAGGCAGTAGGCCGCCTGCTGAGCCAGGCGGCGCGGGAGGCGGGCGCAGGCGGCGAGGTCGGCCGTGGTGAACTCGGAAGGCAGGCCGGGGGGCACGAGGGCGAGCAGGTCGGTGGGTGCCCCGAACCTGCGCCGCTCCAGGACGCGCACTAGGCGGCGGCCCGTCACCACCCAGCCACGGCGCCGCCACGCCTTGCCCGCTACCAGTCGGCGGCACTCGACGTCCTCGACCAGCGCCACCTCCAGCTCGAGGTGCGGGTGCTCGAGCAGGGCGGGGGCCGACACGAGCTCTGCGAAGAGCTGCTCGACCCGGCCGCTCTTGGGGGAGCGGCGCCGCTCTACGCGGCCGTCGGGGTGGTGCTTCTCCAGCCAGCGCGTGGCGGCGACCGGGAGCACCAGCCTCACCCGGTGTTCGGGCAGCAGCGCCGCGAGCTTGCGGCGCATGGCGCCCAGGTTGCGGGTCTGGACCTCGATGAGGAGCCCGTCAGCCACGGCGTCCACCACGTACCCCCCGACACCCACCTCGAACTCGCTCCCCGCTGGCGCCGACAGGCGCTTGAGGTCGGCGTGTAGCTTCGATTCGTTGAGGGAGCCGATCACGCGCACGCGGTCACGATAACCGCGGTGGGCCTCGGCCTAGGAGCCATAGGCCTGGGCCGAGGTCGCCGGGCAGCCGGCTGCTGCGCGGCGCCATGCTGAGCCCATGAACGCCCAACCATCACACGCCACGGTCGCGGGTCGCCACGGGGTCTTCGTGACCGACGCCGAGCACGGCCTCCTGTGGGAGACGGCCGTGCTGGTCACCGATCTCCTCGACCTGATCGAGGCTTGCGGCACCGCGCACGCCCTCGAGGTACGGAGCGACGTCGGGGTGTTCCACGCCACGGCTCGCCGCTGGTGGGTGGCGCCCATGGGCGATGAGATGCTCGTGCGCATCGAGCTCGAGCGCACCATCACGGCGTGAGGCGCGTGTCGCCCGTGGGTGGGGGCGCCAGGCGCTCGAGAACGGCCGCCGCCGCCCACCCAACCACCCGCGCCCCAAGGTTCTCCGCGTGGAAGCGGGGATCCACGCACCCTCGCGTCATGATGGCCACCACGAACGGGGCGCCCGTGGCGGTCAGGGGCTCGAACACCCCGGCGTCGTTGCGCACGCCCGTGATGGACCCGCTCTTCGAGGCGATGCGCCACGGCCCCTCCCCGATCGAGGCCAGGTAGGAGTCATGACCGATGGCGCGGCCCAGCTCGCAGTACTGCTGCTTCCGGTACATCGCTTGCGCCTCCACCATGAGCGTCGGCGGGAGCAGCTCACCGCGCCAGAGGCGCGCGAAGTGATCTGCCAGGTCGGCGGCGGTGGTGGTCGAGCGCGCCGGCGCACCGGCGCCGGTCGGCGCGCCCGTCTGCAGCTTGCCCGCGCTGACGGTCCCCGACCAGCCGTGGGCGCGGATGGATGCGTTGACCCGGTCCAGCCCCACGAACTCGATGAGCACGTTCGTGGCCGTGTTGTCGCTCACCGCGATCATCAGGGTCGCCAGGTCCCGGAGCGTGTGGCGCCGGCCCGGCGTGAGCGCCTTCAGGACACCCGAGCCGCTCACCATGTCGGCGGCGCGCACCTCCAGCTCGTCGTCCAGCCGCGCGGTGCCGGCAGCCACGAGTTCGAGGAGCGCCTGCAGGACGAACACCTTTATGGTGCTGGCCGCCGGGAACGGCTCGTGTGCCCGGTAGGAGATGCCCGCGTCCGGCGGGCCCGACGCCGCGTCGAGCGGGTAAGCGACCACCGCCATGGCGCCCGCCCCGGGCTCGGCGGCGGCGCTCCCCAGGGAGGCGGGCGCGTCACCGGGCGGCGCGCTGCCCTCGAGGACGCGTTCCAGCCACTCGAAACGGGGACGCAGTCCGGCCGTCCCATCGGGTTCGTGGGTGACGGTCGGGGGCTGTGCGGTGTCGCGTGGGGCCATGGTTCACCTCCGAGTGGCGTTCAGGCTCCAAGTGTTGCACGCCTGTGCGCGGGAACATCTTGCGGTCGGGTCCGCCAGGCCCTACACTTCACTCGACCGACCATGGTGCCCTCCGGGCCCCCGGCGGGTCCGGGAGCCGTCCAGCCGTTGCTGGACGGTGCCCGATAGTCACTGTGAGCTCGAACCTCCTACAGGGGGCGAGCCAGTAGGGATGGAAATGGCTACAGGCAAGGTGAAGTGGTTCAGCGGCGAGAAGGGGTACGGCTTCATCGCACAGGATGACGGCGGGGCGGACGTTTTCGTCCACTTCTCGGCCATCCGCGGCGAGGGCTACCGGTCCCTCAACGAGGGTGACGTCGTCTCGTTCGACGTCGAGCCGGGCCAGAAGGGCCCGCAGGCTCAGAACGTGGTCGTGACGAGCGCCGCTGCGCCGCGGCCAGGTGGCGACCACGGCGGGCGTGACAACCAGTTCGGGGGCGACCGAGCCTTCGGTGACCGCCGTTCGGGCGACCGCAACTCTGGCGACCGCCACCCTGGCGACCGCCACCCTGGCGACCGCCACCCTGGCGACCGCCACTTCGGCGAGCGCGGAGCCGGCGACCGGGACCGTGGGCGCGGCGGCAACGACCGCGGCGGCTCGCGCGGGCGCGGCGGCAACGACCGCGGTGGGGGGCGCCGCGAGCGCTACTGACACCTGGCACCGCCTGGCTCGCGCCCGGCGGTAGTAACCGACCGAAGCGGGCGGGCCCGGCGATCGCCGGGCCCGCCCTACTTTCTCCGCTACGGTGGCGCCTGATCAGGCGCGTGCAGGTTTCGTGACCGCCCCCTTGCTCGTGTCGTCGAAGTCGCCGTGAGGAGCGCCGAGCAGCGGTAGGACCCAGTAGTCGAGGCCGTAGTACCCCGCCACGCGCCAGGCCAACACCAGCCAGGTGGCCAGCATGAACATCATCGGATTGGTGGAGAGCGTCCCCGCCAGGAGGAAGGCGACGTTCATGAGGCCGCCGAAGAACGCGGCCGCGCCCGTCAGGAAGCCGGCGATGAGCGCGATGCCCACGAAGAGCTCGCCGAAGGCGACGACGTAGCTCAGGAAGGTGCCCATGGGCAGGAAGATGTTCTCGATCATCCAGGCGTACCAACCGGTCACGCTCGGCGACTCACCCTGTGACAGACTGACGGCGCGGGTGAGGAAGCCCTTGATGGCGGTGCCGGCCTTCTCGCCGACCCACACCGGGTTGTTCACCTTGTCCCAGCCGGCGTGCAGCCACAACCAGCCGAGGTAGACGCGGACTACCGTCCAGAAGGGCGCCATGTACTTGGACGCGAAGAGGAACTTGCTGATCTGCGGTTCAGGGTAATAGGTGGTGGTACGTGCCATGCTCCTCAACCCCTTTCATCGCCTAGTATCTTGGCGGGGGGCGACGGCCGCCAGGGACATGCGACCTAGGACTAATGTCCTCCGGGCCGAGCGTGTTGCGGGCACCGGCCGGCCGGAACGGGGTGAACGGTGACGACGGTAAGAGGCACCCTCGTGCTGCCGCACGGGGTGGTGGCCGGTAGCATCGACTTCGGCGAACGCATCGAAAGGGTGGAGGTCGCCGGGAACGTGGCAGCGGGCGGCGGGCCCATAGTGCTGCCCGGGTTCGTGGACACGCACGTTCATGGCGGCGGAGGGGCGGACACCATGGACGGCGAGGGCGGCGTGCGGGCCCTCGCGCGCTTCCACGCCCGCCACGGCGTGACGACCCTCCTTCCGACCACCATCACCCACCCGTGGGCGGACGTCCTCGCCGCGTTGGAAGGGGTTAAGGCGGTGGCCGCCGGCCGGCGCGAGGACGGGGCGGCGCGCGTGGCCGGCGCGCACCTCGAGGGGCCGTTCATCAACCCGCACCGGCTGGGGGCGCAGCCGCCGCACGCGGTGGCGCCGGAACCCGGGCTCGTCGAGGAGGCGCTCGCGAGCGGCATCATCCGCGTGGTGACGCTCGCGCCCGAGCTCGAGCAGGCGTCGGCGGCGGCGGCGCGCTTCGCCGCGGCGGGCGTGCGGGTCTCGTTCGGGCACTCCAACGCCACGGCCGAGGAGGTCGACCTGGTGGCGACCGCGGCGCGCGCCCACGGGGGCGTCGTCGGCTTCACGCACCTCTTCAACGCGATGACGCAGCTGACCGGCCGCGAACCGGGCGTCGTCGGCGCCGCGCTCGCGGACGGCGACGCCTTCGCCGAACTGATCTTCGACACGCACCACGTGGCGCCCGTGAGCTTCAAGGCGGCGCTCGCCGCCAAGCCGGGCAAGCTGCACCTCGTGACGGACGCCATACGCGCCTGCGGCATGGGGGAGGGCGTCAGTGAACTGGGCGGCCAGCGCGTGATCGTGCGCGGGGGCGCGGCGCGACTCGAGAGCGGCACCCTCGCGGGAAGCGTCCTGACGCTCGATCAGGCGCTACGCAACGCCGTCAGGGTCGGCGTGGGGCTGCACGCGGCCAGCCGGGCGCTGTCGGGCGTGCCCGCGGCGTACCTGGGGTTGAACGACCGCGGCGAGCTGCGCGTCGGTGCGCTGGCCGACCTTGTGGTGCTGGACGAGAACCTGCACGTGCAGGACGTGTTCGTGGCGGGCCTGCCGGTCGGCTGACGCCGCCCCATCCGTCTAGCCGGCAAGCCGCTCGGCCACGAGACGCTTGACGGCCTCCGGGTCGGCGCGACCGCTCGTCCTTCGCATCACCTGACCGACGAAGAACCCCGCGAGGCCCAGCTTGCCGGCCCGGTACGCCTCCAGCTCCGCGGGGTGGCGCGCCACCACGTCGTCCACCACGACGCGGAGCGACTCGTCGTCGCCCAGCCGCGCCAGGCCGCGCTCGGCCACCAGCGCGCCAGGGTCCGCGCCCGTCGCCACGATCTCGTCGAGCAGCTCGCGGCCGGAGCGCGCCGTGATGGTGCCGTCGTCCACGAGCCTCACGAGCTCCGCCAACGCCACGGCCGTGAGCCGCGGTTCGGTCGTCGCCTTGAGGGCGCGCGCCACGTCGTTAACGACCCAGTTGGCCGCGCCCTGCGGCCGCGCGCCGTGCGCCACCGCGCCGGCGTAGTGCTCGAACAGGTCGGCGCGCGTGGCGAGGATGGCCGCGTCGTGCTCGGCCACCCCCTGCAGGGCGGTCATCGTCGCGAAGCGGCGCCGGGCCTCGGCGTCGAGGCCGGCATCCGGCGCGGCCGCCACCGCCGGGGCCTGGCCGGTCGCGGGCGCCTGCGAGTGCGCGGGCACGGCGGCGGCCTGACCCACCGCCGAGCGGCCGCCGCTCGATCGCGGACCCGCCTTCGACCGAGCGTCCTTCAACGGCACGATGCGGTTGAAGACCGGGGCGTCCGGCGTCAGGCCGTCGACCGGGTCGCGCCAGAAGTAGCCGAGGCGCTCGAACTGGTAGCGCCGGTCGGGCGGGTCGGCCGTGACGCTCGGCTCGATCCAGCCCTCGACCACCTCCAGCGCCCGCGGGTTCACGTGGTCGAGGAAGTCGCCCTCCGCGCCGTCCGGGTCCGGGACGGTGAAGAGCCGGTCGTAGAGCCGCGCCGTCATCGGGACGCCGCGCTCGGCGGAGACCCAGTGGACGGCGGACCACACCTTCACCCCGGCGAGGTCGTCGCTCGCGCCGGGCGCGAACATGTGCGCCCTAAGCTCCGTGACCTCCCCGTCGGCGCCGGTCACCGCCTCGTCGACGCGGATGACGGGCCCGTGCCTGAGCCGCACCGCGCGGCCGGGAGCCAGCCGCTTGAAGCCCGGGGGTGGCACGGCGGCGAAGTCGTCGCGCTCGACGTACAGCTCGCGGGTTAGCGGCACCCGCCTGCTGCCCGTCCCGGGCACGTCGGGTGGCCAGTACGGTGCGTCGAGTTCGGTGACGCTGCCGGCGGGCACGTTGGTGAGCACCACCTTGAGGGGGTCGAGGACGGCCATCACGCGCGGCGCCACGGCGTTGAGGTCGTCGCGGATGCTCGAGTCGAGCAGAGCCAGGTCCGTGCGGCTGTTGGCGCGCGCCACGCCCACGCGGTTCGTGAACTCCCGGATGGCCTCCGGCCGCACTCCGCGGCGCCTCAGCGCCGAGATGGTGGGCATGCGCGGGTCGTCCCACGAGTCGACGACGCCGGCCTGGACGAGCCGGATGAGCTTGCGCTTGCTCACGACGGTGTAGTCGAGCACCAGCCGCGCGAACTCGTACTGGTGCGGGCGCGGGCCCTCGATCAGGCGGTCGAGCACCCAGTCGTACACCTCGCGGTTGTTCTCGAACTCGAGCGTGCAGAGGCTATGCGACACGCCCTCGATGGCGTCCGACAGCGGGTGCGCGAAGTCGTACATGGGGTAGATGGGCCACTCGTTGCCCGTACGGTAGTGGGCCGCGTCGACGATGCGGTAGAGGATGGGGTCGCGCATCTTCATGTTGGCGGCGCTCATGTCGATCTTGGCGCGCAGCACGTGCTCGCCGGGGCCGAACTCCCCGTCGCGCATGCGCGCGAACAGGTCGAGGTTCTCGGCGACGGTGCGGCCGCGGAACGGGCTGTCGCGGCCCGCCTCCGTCACGGTGCCGCGGTAATCGCGGATCTGCTCCTCGTCGAGGCTGTCGACGTAGGCGTCGCCGGCCTCTATGAGCCGCACGGCGTGGTCGTATAGCTCCGGGAAGTAGTCGCTGGCGTGGCGCACCGCGTGCCACTCGTAGCCGAGCCAGCGCACGTCCCGCTCGATGGCCGCCACGTACTCGGGGTCCTCGGTGACGGGGTTGGTGTCGTCGTAGCGGAGGAACGTCACCCCGCCGTAGTCGCGCGCCACGCCGAAGTCGAGCTGGATGGCCTTGGCGTGACCGATGTGCAGGTAGCCGTTCGGTTCAGGCGGGAAGCGCGTCACGACGTTCGCGACCCGACCCGAGGCCAGGTCGCGGTCGACGATGTCCGTGATGAAGTTCGGGGCGACGGCGCGGGCCGCGAACGGCTCCGGCGCGCTCGGCTTCGGTTCGGCTTCCACGCTTCTCAGGGCTCCTCGGGCGGTGCGAGCGGGCGAGGTTGACCCTCGCCGCGGGTGCACGGCGGCCACCACTTTACCGCACGTCCGCCCGGCCCGGCCGACGCGCCTAGCGCAAGATGACGAGCGTGACGAAGAAGTAGGTGATCGGGAACGCCACGAGCGCGCTGTCGATGCGGTCGAGCACCCCGCCGTGGCCCGGGAGGAAGACGCCCGCGTCCTTCACGCCCGCCCACCGCTTCATGAGCGATTCGAACAGGTCGCCCAGTTGGGCGGCGCTCGACACGAGCAGGCTGAAGAGGAGACCGTCGTAGACGTTGACGTGCACGCCGGTGCGGTGCTCGAGGAACACGAGAGCCGCCCCCACGACCGCGGCGGCGAGCACGAGGCCGCCGACCGAGCCCTCGACCGACTTGTTCGGACTGATGGCGGGGGCCAGCTTGCGCTTGCCGAACAGCGTTCCGAAGGTGTAGGCCCCCACGTCCGTGGCCACGACGGCGAGCGCGGGCAGGGTGAGGTACCAGAGCCCCAGCACGCCGTCTGGGGTGTAGCGCAGCGTGATGACGAACCCGAACAGCCACGGGATGTAGAGGTAGCCGAAGAACGAGAACACCACGGCCTGCAGCGAGTTCCGGTTCGGGTTGGCGAGCTCGAGCGCCACGAGGTAGAGGGCGAAGAGCCCTATGAGCGCCTCCCGCCAGCTGACGCCGGCGATGAGCGGCTGCATCCCGGGGTAGCTGATCGGCAGCGAGGCCGGCAGCGTCAAGACGGCGGCCACCCACAGGCTCCGCTTGCGGATGGGGATGCCCCGCAGGTTCATGAGCGCCGTGTACTCCTGGATGGCCACCAGGGTGAGGATCAGGTAGGTGGGGGCGAGGAGGGGGAGGCCCACCCACAGCACCAGCAGGGTGACGAGGAAGGCCAGCAGGGCCGAGACGACCCGCGGCAGGTGCTTGCGCGCGCCCGCCTCCTCGGCGACGCCGGGAACGGCGTCAGCTTCGGGCACGGGGCGACTCACACCGCTAGGATGTCGGTTTCCTTAGCCTTGACCCTGGCGTCGATCTTGGTGATGAACTCGTCGGTGACCTTCTGCACGTCGGCCTCCGCGCGGCGCAGGTCGTCCTCGCTCAACGCGCCCTCCTTCTGTTCCGAGCGGAGGTCGGCCAGCGCGTCGCGGCGGATGTTGCGCACCGCCACCCGCGCCTCCTCCGCCAGCTGGTGGACGCTCTTGACGAGCTCGCGGCGCCGCTCGTCGTTGAGAGGCGGGACCGTGATGAAGATGCTGTCGCCCTGGTTGCTGGGGTTGAACCCCAGGTCGGCCTCGAGGATCGCCTTCTCGATGCCCTTGGCCACGCTCTTGTCGAACGGCGTGATCAACAGGGTGCGTGGGTCGGGTGTCGAGACGTTGGCGACCTGGGCGAGGGGCGTTGGCGAGCCGTAGTATTCGACCACCACCCGCCCGAGCACGGCCGGGTTGGCGCGGCCCGTGCGGACCGTTGCGAGGTTGGACTCGAAGGCGTCGATGCTCTTCCGCATCCGTTCGCGTGCGTCGTTGAGATGGTTGTTCATGCTGCCCTTCACCTCCGGGGCCACTAAGCGACCTGTCCGACGAGTGTACCGCGCCCCGTGAGGCCCGCGGCGGGGCTCACGGAGCGCGCCGTGACGGCAGACGTTGCCGGGTGTCGCGGCGGCGCGGGTCGCCGCGCGCCTTCAGGCGGTGCGGTCGGCGAACTCGGTGGCGACGTCGGAGGCGATGTAGGTGCCGACGCGCTCGCCCGCGAGGAGCCGGCCGAGGTTGCCCGCCCTGAAGATGTCGAACACCGTGACGGGCAGGCCGCGCTGCATGCACAGGCTGACGGCGGTCGCGTCCATGACCGCCAGCCCGCCGTTCAGCACGTCGAGGTAGGAGAGCGAGCGGTAGCGGCGGGCGCCGGGCGTGGTGTTGGGGTCCGCGTCGTACACGCCGTCGACCTTGTTCTTGGCCATGAGGACCATGTCTGCGTCGATCTCGAGGGCCCTCAGGGCGGCGGTGGTGTCGGTGGTAAAGAACGGGTTGCCCGTCCCACCCCCGAAGATGACGATGCGGCCCTTCTCGAGGTGGCGCAGGGCGCGCCGCCTGATGTACGGCTCGGCCACCTCCTGCATGGTGATGGCGGTCTGGACGCGCGTGTCGACCCCCTTGTGTTCGAGGGCGTCCTGCAGGGCGATGGCGTTCATGACGGTGCCCAACATGCCGACGTAGTCGGCGGTGGCGGGATCCATGTGCTTGCCATGCTGGGAGCCGCGCCAGAAGTTGCCGCCGCCGACCACGATGGCGATCTGGACGCCGCGGCCAAGGGCCGCGGCGACCTCGTCCGCCAAGGCGGCCGTCGCGTCCGGCGACACCCCGAACCCGCCCGGACCGCTCAGGAACTCGCCGGAGAGTTTGAGCAGGACGCGCTTCAGCACGCTGTTACTCGCCGATCGCGATGCGCGCGAAGCGGCCGACCTGGACGTTCTCTCCCAGGGTGGCGGCCACTTCCTTCACCACGGCGTCGACGGTCTTCTTGTCGTCCTTGATGTAGGCCTGCTCGAGCAGGACGATCTCGGAGAAGTACTTGTTGAGGCGGCCCTCGACGATCTTCTCCGCCACGTTGGCGGGCTTGCCTTCCTCGGCGGCCTGGCGGAGCAGCGCGTGCTTCTCGGCGGCGACGACCTCTTCCGGCACGTCCTCGCGCCGGGTGTAGGCCGGGCTGGCCATGGCGACGTGCATGGCGAGGTTCCGCGCCAGCTCCTGGAACTTGTCGTTGCGCGCCACGAAGTCGGTCTCGCAGTTCACCTCGACCAGCACGGCGATCTTGCCGTTGTGGTGGATGTACGAGCCGACGAGGCCCTCCTTGGCGACGCGGTCCGCCTTTTTGTCGGCCTTGGCGATGCCGCGCTCGCGCAGGAGCTCGGCGGCCTTCTCCAGGTTGCCGGCCGCGTCCTCGAGGGCCTTCTTGACGTCCAGCATGCCGGCGCCGGTCCTGGCCCGGAGCTGCTTGATCAGTTCGGTGGTTACTGCCATCTCGCTTCTTCCCTTCGGTCCCGCTGGGCGGGACGCCCCCGCTACTCGGCGGGGCTGTCACGGCGAGGGCGCCCCAAGGCGCTCCTCACCGTTCGACGACTCGACCGGTGCCCCGCGAGCGCCCGGGCGCGCCCGGGCGACCGCGGCGCGGCGTCACTCGGCGTTCGCAGCGTCCGCGTCCTCGGCCACCCTGGTGACCTCCTCGGACGCGCGGGGGGCGGCCGCGGGCGAGGGCGTCGCGTCGCCCTCGGCGGCGGCGGCCGCCTCCTGGATCATCCGCTCGGGTTCCGACACGGGCATGCTCAGCGTCTCCTGGTCGGCGACGGGCGGCTCGGCCGCAGCCACGTCCTCGCCGCCGCGCATCTCGATGATGACGTCGGCCAGGCGGGCCGTGACGAGCTGGATGGAGCGGATGGCGTCGTCGTTGCCGGGGATGATGAAGTCGAGGACGTCGGGATCGGAGTCGGTGTCGGCCAGGGCGACGACGGGGATGTCGAGCTTGTTGGCCTCCTTGACGGCGATCGCTTCCTTGGCGGGGTCGATGATGAAGAGCGCGTCAGGAAGGCGGTTGAGGTCGCGGATGCCGCCCAGGTAACGCTGCAGCCGCTGCAGCTCCTTGCCGAGGTCGATCTGCTCCTTCTTCGTGAAGCGGAGGATCGACTCGTCCTCGAACATGCCCTCGAGCTCGCGCAGGCGCTCGACGCGGGTGCGGATCGTCTTGAAGTTGGTGAGCAGGCCGCCGAGCCACCGTTCGTTGATGTACGGCATGCCGCAGCGCTTGGCCTCGGCGGCGAGGATCTCCTGCGCCTGCTTCTTGGCGCCGACGAACAGGATGGTGCCGCCGCGGCCGGCCAGGTCGCGCAGGAAATCGAACGACTTCTCGCTCTCGACCAGGGTCTTCTGCAGGTCGATGATGAAGATGCCGTTGCGCTCCGCGAAGATGTAGCGCTTCATCTTCGGGTTGCACCGCTTCGTCTCGTGGCCGAAGTGGACGCCGGCTTCGAGGAGTTGCTTCATTCCGAGGTAAGACACGTCGTTCCTCCAGGGCGGGATGTTGAGGTCGATATCGGTGCGCCCGTTCGCCGCGCCGGAGCGACCCAAGTGGCCGCGGACCTTCCCGCTCTGCTCCTCCCCACGGCAGCAGGCGGAGCGGTTGCCGCTCGGCGCTTCCGGTGAGGGTGGTCTGCGCGGTCTGGTCGCAGTTGGCGATGCTAGTCGGGCTGCGCCCAATACTCGGTCGGTCATGGCGGACATCCCGCTACCGCCAGCCAAACCTACCGAGTATACCCGCCCGGCCGAGGCTAGTAAAGCGGCGCCCGGAGGCTCGCTCCGGGCGCCGCGCCTGCAGCCCCGCGGTGCCGGCGTTGCGGCGCTACCGGCCGAGCTCCTTGCGGGCGTCCGCGTAGTTGGGGTCGAGCTCGAGGGCGCTCTCGAAGGCGCGCTGCGCGTTGGCCGCGTCGCCGCTGCCGCCCCGGCCCTGGTAGGCCTTACCGAGCCAGTAGTAGGCGTCGGCCGACTGCGGCGGCAGGACGGAGCCGTACTGGGCGTACTTGACCGCGTCGTCGACGCGCCCGATCGCCAGGTAGGCGCGCGCCAGGTAGGTGTAGATGGGCGGGAGGAACACCGCGCCGTCGAGGGCGACGGCCGCCTCGAGCTTCGGCACGCTGCCCGCCACGTCGCCGCACTCGAACAGGGCGATGCCGAGTTGCGACACGGCCGACACCGACTGGGGCGCGAGGCTGGCGGCCTGCGAGAGCTCGTACTCCGCCGTGGCGCAGTCGCCGAGCCGGAAGGCGATGTTGCCCAGGTTGTTGTGGGCGGTGGAGCTGGACGGGTCGATGACGACCGCGCGCCGGAACGCCTGCAGCGCCAGGTCGAGCTGGGAGAGGTCGCGGTACACGCGGCCCAGGTTCACGTGGACGGTGCTCTTCTCGTTGGCCGACAGGGCGGAGGTGCTCGTGTCGGCGGCGACGAGGGTGACGGCACGCTCGAGGGTCGTGCGGGCCGCCGTCAGGTCGCCGAGCAGGTACTGGATGACGCCCTTGGTGTTCTGCACCCGCCAGTCGTCGGGCTTGAGCCGCTCGGCGCGCTGGATGGTGTCGAGCGCGTCCGCCAGGCGCCCGGCGTAAGCCGTCGGGTCGGCCTGGTACTGGTTCTGGTAGGTGATGGCGAGGTAGATGTTCGCGTCCACCAGGTTGGGGTTCGCAGCCTGCGCGGCCTGGAACGCCTCGATGGCGGCCGGGAACGCGCTCTGGCAGGCGAGCGCCCGACCCTTCCCGACGAGGGCCGTCGCGTTGTCGGGCTCGGTGCGCAGCGCCTCCTGGTAGAAGAACTGAGCCAGCGCGCAGTCGCCACGGTCGAGGTAGAAAGCACCGTTCTCGATCAGAGTGGCGGCGTCGAGGGTGTCGGGCTCGGCCTCCTGCGCGAGGGCTCCGCTCGCCGCAGCCAGAAGCAGCGCGGCGAGCGCAAGCTTCAGCAGGTGGGTGCTCTTGAAGATCCTGGTCAACGTGTCCTCCGCAGGGCCGATTCGGTGCGGCGAGTGTAACACCCTCGTCGTGAGCGGTAGGGAGCGGGTCGCGTCCGCCGGGCCGTCACGGTGGCGCCGCGTCCAATCATCGCCAACATCTGTGAGAAGGCCGTGTGCCGTTCCCGTCGGCACAACGCGCCGCCGCCGAGCGCCGGGCTCCGCGGTGGGCGCCCCCGCGCCGGACCCTCTGGTACCATGTGGCGCTCGGCCGTCGGGTCGGACCCCTGGCGAGGCCGGCAACGGGCGCGAACGCCCGGGGCCACCGGCCAGGGCAAGGAAGCGGGCCTAAAAGCACGTGAACCGGTACACATTGCCGTTGGCATGGACGGCGCTGGTCGGCAACGCCGTCGTGATACTACAGGGGGCCGTCGTGCGCGGCACGGGTTCGGGTGCCGGCTGCGGGAGCCACTGGCCGACCTGCAACGGCGAGGTGCTGCCCGTCGCCCCGTCCATCGAGACGTTGATCGAGTTCAGTCACCGCCTGCTCTCGGGCGGCGTCCTCGTCGTCGGCGCGCTGCTCCTGCTCGTCGCGCTGCGCGGCAGGCGCGACAACCCGGGGCTGGCGGCCTTCGCCGGCCTCGCCTTCGGCTTCCTCGTGCTCGAGGCACTCATCGGCGGCGCCACCGTCCTGCTCGGCATGACGGGAGAGAACACCAGCGCGGCGCGCGGCGTGTGGGTCGCCTCCCACCTCGTCAACTCGATGCTGCTCGTCGGCGCGCTGGCGGGGACCGTCGTCTTCGCCGCGCCACGGCGGCCCGACTACCCGTTGAGGCTCGGGGCGCAGGCCGGCCTCACCACGGTCACGACCCTCGGGCTCGCGCTCATGCTCGTCCTGATGTTCACGGGTGGGATCGCGGCCATGGGCAACACGATGTTCCCGCCCGAATCGCTCGCCGCGGGGCTCAGGGCCGACTTCGCGGCCGGCTCGCACCTCCTCGTCCGGCTGCGCATCCTCCATCCCCTGATCGCCATCGCCGTGGGGACGTACCTCTTCCTTAGCCTCGGCTTGGCGTGGTGGCTCAAGTCGGTGCCTAGCGCCAGGCGCACGTCGCGGGCACTCTTGGGGGTGTACGTCGTCCAGCTGGCGATCGGCGCGGCCAACCTCGGTCTCCTGGCCCCCCTCGCCCTCCAGGTCGTCCACCTGGCGGTGGCTACCGGCGCGTACGCGCTGCTCTCGGCCACGACCATCCAACTTCTGGGCGGGCGCCCCGCGGCGCTCGCAGCCGGCGCCGGCCGTGGCGCCGTGATGGGGAGCGCTAGACCGTGACAGACACCGCGACCACGCCGGGGACCCCCGCACGCGCGACCGTGCGCGACTACTTCATCCTCACCAAGCCGAAGGTCATCTCGCTACTGCTCCTCACGACCGTCGGGGCCATGTTCATCGCCGCCAAGGGCATGCCCGATTGGCTGGCGCTCCTCGGGATGCTCGTGGGCGGGTTCATGTCGGCCGGCGCCGCCGGCGTCTACAACATGGTGTACGACGCCGACATCGACGTGAACATGAAGCGCACCGCCAAGCGGCCCATGGTGCGCGGCTCGGTCACGCCCCGCAACGCCCTCGTGTTCGCGGTGGTCCTCACGCTCCTCTCCTTCGCGATCATCGCGCTCACGTCGAACCTCCTGGCCGCGTTCCTCAGTTGGGCCGGCATCGCCTTCTACGTGCTCATCTACACCATGTGGCTCAAGCGCCGGACGTGGCAGAACATCGTCATCGGCGGCGCGGCCGGCGCCATCCCGCCCCTGGTCGGGTGGGCCGCCGTCACGGGCGACCTGAGCCTGCTCGCCTGGGTTCTGTTCGCCGTCGTCTTCGTGTGGACGCCCGTCCACTTCTGGGCGCTGGCCCTCATGGTCAAGAAGGATTACGCCAACGTCGGGGTGCCGATGGCCCCCGCCGTCATCGGCGAGCGCGCCACGATCATGCAGATGATCTTCTACACGGTGCTTACCGTGGTGCTCACGGTGCTGCCGTTCTTCTTGCACCAGTTCAGCGTGGCCTACTTCCTGGCCGCCCTCGTCCTGAACGTCGTGCTCGCCGCGCGCATGGTGAGCATCTTCCAGGTCATGCGCTCGGGGCAGAGCGTCGATCGCGCCACCGCCCTGCCGCTCTACAAGTACTCGATGAGCTACCTGGCGCTCCTCTTCCTGGTCATGGCGCTGGACCGCGTCATCTTCTGAGCCGGCACGTGCTGCTGCGTGGGCGTTGGCTGGCAGGGCACGCGCTGGCGCTCGCGCTCGTGGTGGCCTTCGTCAACTTCGGCTTCTGGCAACTGCGGCGCCTCGGGCACAAGCGCGAGGTGAACGCCGTCATCGACGCCCGCGCCCACCTGCCGCCCGAGTCGCTGGCCACGGCGCTCGTCCCCGGCGGCGCGGTGCGCGACTACCTCGAGGTGGTGCTTTCCGGCACGTTCGACCCCGCGCACGAGGTGCTGCTGCGTGGCAGGTCGCTGGCGGGCCGACCCGGGTTCAACCTGCTCACGCCGCTCGTGCTCGACGCGACCAACGGGCAGTGGGCTGGCTCCGCCATCCTCGTCGAGCGCGGCTGGGTCCCCTACGACCACGACACCGTGCCGGTCGCGGCGGCGCTGCCTCCCGCGGGCCCGGTCGAGGTGGAAGGCGAGCTCCGTTCCCCGCAGCGGCCGCCCACCGGCCCGCTCGCCGGCGTCGCCGCGCACGACCCGCCGACGGGGCCGCTGGTGCAGAGCTTCTACGTCGACGTCGAGCGCCTGGCGCCGCAGATGCCGTACCCGCTCGTGCCGGCCTACGTCGTGGCGCGCACGCAGGAGCCGCCGAGCGCCGGCGCGCTCCCCGAACCGTTACCCCCGCCGACGACGGACGAGGGCCCCCACCTCGGCTACGCCATCCAGTGGTTCGGCATGGCGCTGGTCGGGCTCGTCGGCTACTTCTTCCTGTTGCGCTCGACGCTGCGACAGGAGCGACGCGGCGCGGCCGCGCGGAGCGGCTAGCGGGGGCGACCGGCCTTCGGGCCGCCGCCCGGTCGCGCCGGCTCCCCGCCCGCCGGGGGTCGATCGGGGAGCCGGCGCCCACTTCAGCTCCTGGTGGGGGCCGCCTCCAGGGACGCCGCCAGGGTCGCGAGCAGGTCCTTGTACGCCTTGATGAACTTCTCGACGCCCTCCGCCTCGAGCTTGGCGGTCACGGCGTCGAGGTCGACGCCCACGCCGCTGAGGGCCTGGAGCAGCGCCTGCGCGTCGCTCGCCCCCTCGGAGATGCGTAGCCGGGGGTCACCGTGGTCGCGGTAGGCGGCGATCGTCGTGAGGGGCAGGGTGTTGATCGTGTCCTTGCCGATCAGCGGCTCGACGTACTTCGTGTCGGGATAGCTGGGGTCCTTCGTGCTCGTCGACGCCCACAGCAGGCGCTGCGGGCGGGCGCCCGCGCGCGCGAGGGGGGCGAAGCGGGCGGCGCTGGGTCCGAAGAGCTCCTCGTAGATCACGTAGGCGCGCCTGGCGCTCGCGATGGCGGCCGTGCCGCGTAGCTGGTGTGCCGCCGTGGCCTGGGGGACCGGCTGCTTGGCGACCGCGTCGAGCTGCGGGTCGATCATCACGTCGATGCGGCTCAGGAAGAAGCTCGCTACCGACGCCACGTTCACGCTCTTACCGGCGCGCTGCCGCTCCTCGAGCCCGGCCAGGAACGCCTCCGCCACCTGCCGGTAGCGCGGCAGGCCGAAGAGGAGCGTCACGTTGACGTTCACCCCGGCCGCGATCAGGCGCCTGATGGCGCCCACGCCCGCGTCGGTTGCCGGCACCTTTATGAAGGCGTTGGGCCTGTCGAGGCGCGCGAACAGGTGCTTGCCCTCGGCGACGGTGCCGTCCTCGTCGTGCGCCAGTTCGGGCGAGACTTCGAGCGACACCCAGCCGTCCATCCCGCCCGACGCGTCGAACTGCGGGCGGAAGAGGTCGGCGGCCGCCGCGATGTCGCTCACCGTGAGGTCCTCGTACGTGGCCTCGGGAGTGGCGCCCGCGCGCGCGTGCGCGGCGATGGCGTCGGCGTAGTCGTCGGTGTCGGCGATGGCCTTGTGGAAGATGGACGGGTTGGAGGTCACGCCGGCAAGGCCGTCCTCGTCGATGAGTCGCTTGAGCTCGCCGTCCTTTATCCAGGAACGGCGGATCTCGTCCAGGTAGATGCTCTGACCTAGCTCCTTGAGGCGCAGTAGGGGGTTCATGTTCCTCCTCCTCGGGCGGCAGGCGGCGGCGCCCGTGGGCGCCCCGCCGCTCCGCTCGTCTACCGAGATGATACGGCCGTCAGGTCCGCTCCAGGCCGGTAGCGAACACGACCCCGTCCAGCAGCTCCAGCCGGACGCGGGGCAGGGGGAGGACGGCCGGCCCGCTCACCGCCTTTCCGCCGCGCATCGGATCGAAGACGCTCAGGTGGCACGGGCAGGTGAGCGCCGGCGCGTCGGTGAGGTAGTTGAAGCCGAAGTTGATGGCGTCGATGTCGCGGTTGAGGACGACCGTGCAGTGCTGATGCGTGCACACGCGACTGAACCCCGCCAGGTAGGCGCTCGGACCCGCCACGGCGGTGCTCAGTGCCAGGTCGCCAGGGATCGGACCGGGCAGCCGCACGACCAGGGCGGGGATGGTGCCGCCCGCCGGAGTGGGCAGGGTGAAGGGTACGCCGTCCCACACCTCGGCGAACTCCCCCGGCGCGGCCACGCGCGTCGGCGTCACCTCGTCGAAGGTCGGTTCGGCGGCGGCGCTCCGCTTCAGGAAGTGGACCTTGATGGCCTCGTAGAGCCCGTAACCGCCGCCGGCGGCCACGGCGATGACCGGGACGCGCCAGAGCCACTTGATCACCTCGCGGCGCCTCGGGTCCGGGGGCGCCCCGCGGGTGCTCATCGGCGGTCGGCCTGGCCCTGCGACAGCACCTGGGTGACGTAGGCCACGACGGCGTCGAGGTCGCGCGGCTCCAGCCGGGCCTGGAAGGCCGGCATCATGCCCCGCCCGAACCTGACCGCGTCGCGGACGTTGGCCTCGTTGGCGGCGCGGCTGCTGCCGGCGAGCCGCACCCCCATGCCCCCCTCGCCGCCGAGGCCGTGACACTCGGCGCAGTTGGCGGTGAACACCTGCCTGCCGACGACGGGTAGCGCCTGCACGTCGCCGCCCCCGCCGGCCGTCCCCGCCGCCTGGGCGCGCGCTGCGTCCGCCAGGGCGGCGGCGGCAGCCCCGGCCGCCGGGCCGACCTGCGCCACGTAGGCGTCGTAGGTGGCGGCGGCCTCGGCCCAGGCGCCCAGCTGGGCGTAGGCGTCGGCAAGGGTCATGACGCTGTCGGCGTCCAAGCCCGCGAGCCCGCCGGCGGCGGCGGCCGCGCGCTCGATGGCGTTGGCGGCGTCGGCCGGCCGCCCCGCGACGTAGAGGAGCTGCCCGGTCCGCGCGAGCGCCCGCGGCTGGTTCGGGTCGTGGTCGGTGAGGACCTTGAAGTAGCTCGCGACTGCCGGCTGAGGCTCTCCCGCCTCCCAGTAGGCGTCCCCGACGGCCATGAGGTTCTCGAGGCTGGGGTCGGCCTGCGCCGCCGCGCTCAGCGGCACCAGGGACCGGATAAGGGCCAACCGGGGCTCGGTGGCCGGGTCGGCGGCCCCTTGCGCCGTGGCGGCGAACGCCGCGTAGGCCTCTTCCGCGGTGGCGAGGTCCTGCCGCGCGAACGCGACCTCGCCGAGGAGGTAGAGCGTCTCCGGGTCGGCGGGGTCGGCGGCGCGCGCCTGCTCCAGCCAGCCCTGCGCCGCCGCCAGGTCCGACTGCAGCGAGAGGATGGCGAGGCGCTTGTAGGCGGCCGCCGGGACCGGCACGACCTCGCTCAGGATGCGGCGGTACGCCTCCTCGGCCTCGCCGACGCGCTGGAGGCCGAGGTAGGTGTCGCCGAGCGCGAGCAGGTTGGCGGCGCTCGGGTCGTCCCGCGCGGCGCGTTGCACCTCCTGCAGGCGGCGGGCGGCGTCGACGTCGGTGGTCGTGATGGTGTCCGACTCCGACACCCGCGGCAGCAGGTAGGTGGGCAGGGCGGCGGCGAGCAGCAGGGAGATGGCGAGGACCGCCACGGCCCCGACCGGCACGCGCCTGCCGGCGCCGCGTTGCGCCCGCCGGTCGCCGGCGCCGCCGAGGGCGCCGTGCCGCTCGTCTATGGCCGTCAGGACCCTGGCCGCCTTGGCCTCGTAGCGGTCGTGGAGCTGCCGGCGTCGCTCGAGCGGCAGGTCCTCGCGCGCGTCGAGCTCGCGGATGGCGCGTAGGAGGGCGTCACGCTCCTCCGTGAGGTCGACGAGCACCGGGTCGCGATCGTCGGGGAGAGGGTCCGCCTGACCGGGCGCCAGGAGGGGGAGGGCGGCGTAGAAGAAGGCGATCAGCACGAGGACGCCGATCAGGATGGTGGTGAGCATCAAGCGTCTCCGCTCTGGTCGTCCGTGCGGCGGACGTCGCCGGTCGCCGGGCCGGCGACCGCGGCTCCGTCGGCGGGCGGCGCCTCGGCGAGGAGGTGGCGCACGCGCGCCAGCTCGGCCTCGGAGGCGGACACGGGCGCGCGCGACGCCGCCAACCAGCGGCGCGCGAGCACCGCCACGAAGGCCACGGCGCCGAGCCCGACCAGGGCCGGCAACAGCCACACCACCAGGTGCACGCCCCGCTTCGGTGGGGTGAGGAGGATCCAGTCGCCGTAACGCTCCTGGAAGAAGGCGTAGATCTGCTGGTCGGTCAGGCCCTCGTCGACCTTCTCCTGGATGAGGCTGCGCATCTGCTGCGCGATCTGAGCGCTGGAATCGGCCACGCTCTCCGAGACGCACACGGGGCAGCGCAGGTTGCGGGCGAGGTCGAAGGCGCGGTTGCCGATCTCCACGTCCTGGCCCGAGGCGACGGCGAGGAGCGCCGCGAGGACGAGCAGGGCGATCGTCGCGAGGGGGCGGGGGCGAGCGGCGGTCATCGCAGCAGCGCTTCCACGTTCCTGGCGAGGACCTCGGCGGTCACGGGTCCCACGTGCTTGGCGACGACGTTGCCGGCCGCGTCGAGGAAGAACGTCTCCGGCACGCCGTAGAGCGCCCAGTCGACGCTCACGGTGCTGTCGTTGTCGTAGGCGTTGGGGAAGGTCAGGCCGAAGCGCCCGATGAAGTCACGCCCCTCGGAGCGCTTGTCGCGGTCCTGGGTCTGGACGCCGACGACGAGGACGCCCTCGTCCTGGTACTCGGACCAGAACCGCTGCAAGACGGGCGCCTCCTCGTAGCACGGCAGGCACCACGACGCCCAGAAGTTGACGACCATGGGCCGGCCGACGTGGTCGGCCAGCGCGAAGCGGGGGCCGTACTCGGGCTGGTAGCGCTCGTAGAGCGGGAGGTCGAACGCGGGCGCCGCCTTGCCCACGAGCACGGAGGCGACGTCGCGGTCGGGACTGCCGCGCAGGAGCCCGAAACCGAACAGCGCCGCCAGCAGCGCCAGCACGACCACCACGACGAGCAGCCGACCGTACTTCACGGGGCGGCGCCCTCGCGTGCCTCGCCGACAGCCACGCGAGCGGTGACGCCGCGCCGGGCCCCGCGGAGGCTATACGCCGTGCCGAGGAGCAGGATCGCACCGCCCACCCAGATCCAGGTGACGAGCGGGCTCTTCACGACGCGCAGCACGACGAAGGTGCTGTCGGGCCCGACCGTGCTGTTGAGGTTGAGGTACAGGTCGTGGGTCGGCGTGTAGTAGACGGCGGGCGTCGGCACGGTCCTGCCGGCCTCGCCGAACAGGTTGAGGCGGGGCCGCAGCGTCGTGACCGGCCGACCGTTCCTGCTCACCTCGATGATGGCGCCGGCGCTGATGCGCTGCGGCGTGCGCTCCATGAAGCGGTCGACGGCGGTGAGCGTGTAC
>Ga0226835_1000868_pt1 | contig 22413 bp, 18 predicted proteins | sample LAC_MetaG_1_FD_163627 | JGI IMG/M metagenome (GOLD analysis project Ga0226835, IMG submission 163627) | Anaerobic ammonium oxidizing microbial communities from anammox membrane bioreactor (MBR) in UC Berkley, California, United States -... | ecosystem: Engineered > Bioreactor > Anaerobic >...
CGCGCGCGTTGGCAAGTTCCAGCGCTTCCGCCAAGAATTTTTGCGCCGCGCGCGCATTGTTTTGGCGCACCGCCAACATGGCGAGATTGTTGAGAATGTGTACGGTTTGATGCGAGATATTTGCCGCGCGCGCAATCGTCAACGCGCGCGCGAGTTCGTTTTCGGCGGCTTGGTATTCGCCGCGTTCGAGCGCGATTTGTCCGAGATTGCTCAAGGCGCCCGAACTGCCCCACGCGTTTTCGATTTTTTCATACAACGCGTAACTCGCCCGAAAAAATTTTTCGCTGGCGGCAAGGTCGCCGCGCCCCCATTCCGCCGCGCCGAGAAAAAGCAGCGCATACGCCCTTTCGTATTTGTCATTTTTCAAACGCGGCAACCCGCGTTCGACAAGTTCAATTGTTTTGGCGAATTCGCCCAACCGAAAACGCATCCATCCTTCGCGGTTGAGCAATTGCCCCAAGACGTGCGCGACTTGGGGCGGCGCGGCGCGCATCGCTTCCACACGCGCGCGGGCGCGTTCGTACAACTGCGCGCCGAGTAAAAATTGGCCGCGCATTTCCAACACGACAAATAACGGTTCCATATACGCGCGCAGCAATTCCCAAAGAGAACGCGCCCAAACCCACTCCCACCCCGCCAACACATTATCAAATTCGAGCGTCACGGCGTGCAGCGCGGTCCGGTCGCCCGCGCCTTTGAGCGCGCTTTCGTACGCGGCAACGTACGCGCCAAAAAATTCCGCGTGCCGGGTATGCGTCGCGGCAGCGGCGGCGGCGTCCTGTTCCAGTTTTTCGCGCGCGTACTGTTTCAACGCCGGATGCAAATCGTACCGTCCGCCCGCGTCGCGGCGCAGTAACGCCTTGTCGAGCAAAGTCGCCAAACCGCGCGCGTCCGCGCGAGCAACAAATTGCGCGGCGTCGAGCGTAAAACCATTTTGAAAAACCGCGCACCGCGCATACACCTCGCGCTCGGCCGGGCGTAAACGCGCCCACGCATATTCAAAGACCGCGCGCAGACTGGCTTGGCGCGCCGGCGTATCGCGCCAAGCCGTGACGAGAATGTCGTAACTGCTTTCGAGTTCGCGCGCGAGCTCCGAACAAGTGTATTGCGCGGTCCACGCCGCCGCCAATTCGATGCCGAGCGGCAAACCTTGCACCAATTCACAAATGCGCGCCACCGCCGCGCGATTCGAATCGTCGAGTTGGAACGCGGGCGTCGCTTGGCGCGCGCGTTCGACAAACAATAGCGCCGCGTCAAACGTTTCAAGCTGCGCCGCGTCGCCAGCGCGCGGATAGGCAATGCCGTCGAGCGATAGCGCCCATTCGGCGCGCAAATTTAATTTCTCGCGCGAGGTGACGAGAAATTTCACGCGCGGCGCGCGCGCCAAAAGTTCGGTGAGCCAGCGCGTATCGTCCATGACGGTTTCGGCATTGTCGAGAACGACGAGCATTTCTTTGGCGCGCAAATAATCGGTCGCCTGCGCCAAGGGCGTCGTCGCGTCGGCGGGCGGCAAACCCAAAGCTTGGACGAGCGCGGAAAGCGCGCCGTCGGACGCGGCGACATCGGCGAGCGGCACAAACACGACGCCGTTGAGCCACGCGCCCAATTTATGGACGCGGGCGGCGGCTTCCAAAGCGAGACGCGTTTTGCCCGCGCCGCCGACGCCGAACAGGGTGAGCAAACGCGCGTTGGGATTCAACAATAATTTTTCCAACTGCGCGAGCTCGGCGATGCGTCCGACAAAGACATCGGTGGCGGCGGGGATATTCAAGCGGGGCGCGGCGCCGGCGTCACGAATGCGTTCGTACCAGTTCTTGGTTTCGGCGGAAGGTTCGACGCCCATCTCGGCGCGCAAAACTTGGCGGCACGTTTCGTACTGCGCCAAAGCCGCGCTGCGCTGCCCCGTGCGCGCATACAACAGCATCAATTGGCGATGCGCTTCTTCGCGCCAGGGGTCGAGCGTCAATAAATGACGGGCGTACTGCATCGCGTTGCCGTACGCGCCGCGCGCGGTGAAAACGCGCGTCAATATCTCGTACGCGGACACTGCCAAATCGTGCCATCGCGCGCGCTGGGTGACGACCCATTCTTCAAATTCCGGCGCGTCGCGCACGTAAAAACCCGCGAGGAATTCGCCATGATACAGCGCGGCGAGAGTTTGGAGCTGGGCGCTTTGCTCGGAGGACAGCGTAAACGCGTCGGTTTCGGGCTGGAACGCTTCAATCTTTTCAAATTCCCATATATCCGCCGTTACCTGCGCGCGTTTCAATTCCACCGTATCGCGCTGGATTTCGAGATAGGGTTCAAGCGTTTTCTTGAGGTTGGCGAGAACTTGGCGCAGATTATTTTTGGCGTCAACGTCGGGGAGGTCGCCCCACAAGAGCGCGGCGAGCGTATCGCGCGAATGAGCGCGGCGCGTGACGGCGAGATATGCCAACAACGCGGGCGCTTTGGCTGACAAAAAATTAGAGAGCGGCGCGTCGCCCAAGGCGATGGCGAGACCGCCCAATAAACGGATTTGCAGGGTCGGCGACATGAGGCGAACCCAAAGCGCTTTTTTAGCAAAGGCGCCGGGAACTTGTGGGCAGCTTACGATTAGCTTACGTTCGCATGATACAGTAGCGCGCAGAATAACATGCGGCTGGCTATCCGTCAAGGACAAGGTTTATGCGCGGCGAATCAACCTCTTTACGTTACTCTTCCTACTTGCTGCGATTATGGCAAGAACAAGACGAACAGACGACGCTTTGGCGTTTTAGTCTGGACGACCCGCGCACGGGCGAGCGCTTTGGGTTTGCCGATGTAGAAACGCTGCTGCGTTTCCTGAATGAACAAATGGCGGCAGCCGCTGCGGCAAAAAACGCCAATACGGAGGCGCAATGAAGCTCAAAACTTTGGCGCTGAAATGGGGTCTGCAAATTTTCGCAGCAGCGGTATTGTTTGCGATTCTCGCGTATTCACTGCTCGGCAATCCGCGCTAGCGAAAAACGCTGACGCGTTTGGCTCGGGGTAACGCTTTTCGTAACGAACGCGTAACGGCGAGATGATAGCTTGCACGCAACAAATGATAATGCAATAAAAAAAGGAGCGAGCAAAAATGTACGAAGGAATTATTTTCTTGCACGTCGTCGGCGTGTTGATGTTTGTGTTGGCGCACGGCGCGTCGAACGCGGTGGCGTTTGCTTTACGCAAGGAACGCAATATGGAACGCGCGCGCGCGCTGTTGATGCTTTCGCCCGGCACATTCGGCATGATGTATGGCGGACTGTTGTTGATTCTGGCAAGCGGTATCGCCGGCGGCTTTATGCAAAGTTGGTGGGGACAGGGCTGGATTTGGGCGGCGCTCGTTCTGTTCATCCTTATCATCGTCGCGATGTCGGTGTACGTCACGCCCTATTATGGCAATCTACGCAAAGCGGCGGGCTTGCCGTACATGGAAAAAATGAAAATTCAACCGCCGCAACAATCCGTGAGCGATGTGGAACTCGCCAAAATGTTGGAATCGCCGCGCGCGGTGCACGCCGCGCTCATCGGTTGGGTAGGGCTGTTGATAATCTTGGCGCTGATGATGTTCAAACCGTTTTGAAGAAACGCAAAAAGGGGGCAGGATGAAGAATGAATTCTATTTTTCACTCTGGCGCAGACGCGCGGCGATTGGCTTGCTCGGCGCGGCGTTGATGGTCGGCGCGATGGGCTGCGGCGCGAACGCGTCGGGCGGTGTACAAGTGGCGATGCGAGACTATCAATTTGCGCCGCAAACATACCATGCGCGCGTGGGCGAAAAGGTGCGCTTGGTTGTCAAGAACGATGACGCCGCGGCGCACACCTTTACGATTTCGGAACTCGGCGTCAATCAAAGTATCCCCGGGCGGCAGCAAGCCGTCATTGAATTTCAACCCTCCGCCGCGGGCGTGTATCAATATGTGTGTCTGCCACATCCGAATATGCGGGGGACGTTAGAGGTGAAACCATAAAGGAGGTAGACGCCATGTTAGGAAATCTATTGGTCCTCGTACTCCTCATCGCGCTCGCGGCGCTCTTTGGCTGGCTCACCTATCGCGCGGTGCGCGCGAAAAAATTGTGGGTCAAAATCGTCGGCGGCATTTTGGGCGTGGTGGCGACGCTGCTCTTTGCGACATTCAGTTTTGTTTTCGCCAAAGGGATGTATGAATTGAATCGTCCGCATCCTGTTGCTGCGGTCAACGTCGCGTTTGAACATACGCCCGAACAGGTGGCGCGCGGCGAACATCTCGCGGGCTTGTTGTGCGCGTCGTGTCATTCGATGAACGGCACGCTGCCGTTGACCGGCGGAAAAAATTTGAGCGAGGACTCGGGACTGCCGTTAGGCGATCTGTATCCACCGAACATTACGCCGGGCGGCAGATTAAAAGAGCTCAGCGACGCGGATGTGTTTCGCATTTTGCGTTCGGGCGTCAGACCGGATGGGCAACTCAGCGCGATGGGTTTTTTCCCCGTGCGCGCGTTGAGCGATGAGGATGCGAAAGCGGTGATTGCGTATTTGCGTCAAGCGCCTGCGATTGAAAATACAACGCCGCCGCTGAGCGCTTCGCCGCTGCTCGTCGCGTTCACCGGTTTGGGATTCATCACCGCCCCCGGCGCAGACCAGCCGATTCAACCCGTTACCGCGCCGCCGAAAGCAGTGACTGTCGAGTACGGCAAATACATCGCCGACTTTGGCGATTGCCGCGCTTGTCACGGCGCCAAGTTGGACGGCAACGCGCCGCCGCCCGCGCCGCCCGGCGGTTCCAATCTCACCGTCATCGTTCCCAAGTGGAGCAAAGACGATTTCTTTAAAGCGATGCGTACCGGCGTTGACCCGACAGGACATCAAATGCAACCGCCGATGCCGTGGCAAACGATTGGCAAGTTGGACGATGTGGAATTGGAGGCGTTGTACTTGTACTTGCACTCGCTGCCGCCCATTGCGCCGAATAAATCATAACTTGCGTTACGCGCGTTACCTATAATCAAGCATGAAATGAGCGCGAGCATCGTAACGAATTCATTCGTGCGCTATGCAAATTTTGCGGGTAAAACGATTTGCCCGTCAAGCCGCGCGCAAGCGCCGGAAAAAAATTGACACGCGCGAATTTTTTTGATATAAACCATCCAACAATCGCATAAAAATTTGTCCGCGCTTTTTCATCCAGAGAGGTGGAGGGATAACGGCCCTTGGAAGCCCGGCAACCAGTTGTGGCAAAGATGCTGCAAGTCTCGGTGCCAACTCCGGCAAACAATTTTGTTTGCAAGATGAAACAAGCGTTGTGAAGTTGCTTTGCAAAAAATGCAAGCAATGCGTCACTAAACACATCCACCTCTCCAATTCGTTATTTGGAGAGGTTTTTTTGTTTCAAATTTTAGAGACGCGACACATTTTCGAAAACGTGTCACGTCTCTAAAATCGAAAAAGCGGCGGATAAAGAGGAGTAGAGTCAGGATGTCCTGGTTACGCGGTTTGCGCTGTCAAGAATGTGGCGCCAGCTATCCCGCCGACGCGTTATTTGTCTGCGCTGAATGTCTCGGCCCTCTGGAGGCGTATTACGACGAACACGCGCGCAACGCGCATGTGTCGCACAAAACCATCGCGCAAGGGCCCCGCACCTTGTGGCGTTATCACGATTTTTTGCCGAGTCAGTACACGCCGCGCGTAGATTTGAGCGACGGCTGGACGCCGTTGCTGCACGCGCGCAATCTCGGCCGCGCCTTGGGCTTGAATAATTTGTACCTGAAAAATGATACGGTCAATCCCACCTTTTCGTTCAAAGACCGCGTCGTGGCTGTCGCGGCGGCAAAAGCGCTGGAATTTGATTTGTCCGCGCTCGCGTGCGCGAGTACCGGCAATCTCGCGGGCGCCGTGGCGGCGCACGCCGCGCGCGCGGGCTTGCCGGCATATGTTTTCATCCCCGCCGATTTAGAACCCGCAAAAATTCTCAGCGCGGCGATTTATGGCGCGACGGTTGTGGCGGTGCAAGGCGATTACGACCAGACAAATCGTCTGGCGACCGAAGCGGCGGAAGAATATGGCTGGGGTTTTGTGAATATCAATTTGCGCCCGTATTATGCCGAAGGTTCCAAAACGCTCGCGTACGAAGTCGCGGAACAGCTCGGCTGGCGCGCGCCGGATGCGGTGATTGCGCCCGTCGCTTCGGGCGCGTTGTACACCAAAATCAATCGCGGCTTTGAAGAATTGTACGCCGCGCAATTGATTGCGGGCCCGTTGCCCAGAATGCTTGGCGCGCAAGCGGCGGGCTGCGCGCCCATCGCGCACGCGTTCGCCCAACGCACGCGCGAAATTACGCCGGTGAAAGCGCGTTCGATTGCCAAATCGCTCGCGATTGGCAATCCCGCCGATGGTCGGTACGCCATTGATGTCGCGCGCAAATCGGAAGGCGGAATTTTTTCCGTACCCGAGCGCGCGGTGGCGGAGGGCATGGCGCTGCTCGCGCGCACCGAAGGCCTTTTCGGCGAAACGGCGGTCGGCGTCACGATTTCGGTTTTGAAAAAATTGGCGGACGCGCGCGCGTTCGACCCCGACGAAATCGTCGTCGCCTATCTCACCGGCAACGGTTTGAAAACGAGCCAAGCGCTCGAACCGCTCGCGCACCAACGCATTGATACGAAACCGAACTTGGAATTTTTCCAAGAACAATTTGAACCGAAAGTGTATGCTGTTGCGTAGCAGTAGCAGGTAGTATGTAACAAGTAGTAAGTAGTAAGTAGTAAGGACAAACCTGCTACCTGCTACCTGCTACCTGCTACCTGCTACCTACTACCTACTACCTGCTACCGTATCCCAAAATCATGTCAACCAAAATCAAAATCCCCACGCCGCTGCGTCGGCACACGAACGGGCTCTCGACCATCGAAATTTCCGCGAACGAAAATGTGCGCGGCGCCCTGAACTCGCTCACCGCGCAGTATCCGACGATTAGCGAACGCTTGTTTGATTCGCGCGGCCAAGTGAAATCGCACATCAACATTTTTTTGAACAACGAGGACATTCGTTTTCTGAACGGCTTGGAAACGAATGTACAGGATGGCGATACGGTGGCGCTGCTGCCCGCGTTAGCCGGCGGTTAGAAAAAAAAGGACGACGGATTTACGTCGTCCCTTTTTTTTGCGTCGCACAAACGCCCTCGTTTGTGGTATGATGATTGCCGAGCATAAATACATACTTGCAGCCACAAGGCACGCCATCCCGCGTGCAGACTATTTTTTTCAGGGGGCAACGCTATGGACAATAACCTATGTCTGGTCGTATTGGTTATTCTCGTTGTCGTCGGTCTCGTCGTCTTTTTCATGCGGCGACGCGGCGCGGCTTCGGCGGCAAAACAAATCGCCGACAGCGCGAGCAATGCGGCATCGAGCGCAGCAGGCGCGACCAAAGATGCGGCATCGAGCGCGACGAATATGGCATCTGGCGCGGCCTCGGGCGCGGCGAGCATGACCAAAGATGCCGCTTCCGGCGCAATGGGCGCGGCGCAAGGCGCGGCATCCGACGCGGGCGGCGCAATGGCGGGCGCGGTCGGCGCCGCCGCGAGCATGGCGGGGCAGATGGATTTAGGGCAAATGACCGACATGCTCGGCGGCATTATGAATGGCAGCGCGCAGCTCGACGCCAATTCGCCGCTCGGCAAGATGATTACGCCTTTGGCGGACGGCATCACCGGCAAACTCGGCTTGCCCAAAGAAGTGGGCGCAATCGTCGTCGCGTTCGCCCTCGCAAAAATCGGCGAACTGATGAAAGCAAAATCGGGCGGTCAAGGCAGCGCGCCAATGCAAGGCGGACTGAATGCTGATCAAGTTTTGGGCAAACTCAATTCGGGCGACGGCATTGACGCTGGTTCTTTGCAATCTATGGGCTTGACCGGCGAATTGGCAAAAAAGACCGGTTTGTCCGAAACGCAAGCGTCGCAAGGTTTGGAAATGGCGATGGGCGCGTTGGGCGCGGGCATGTCGGGACAAAAATCGTTCCAAGGCATGGAGCTGCCGGACATGAGTCTGCTGACCAATTTGATGAAATAAGCGAACCGTTCAGAAATATTGATGGGCGTTCTAGCGGTAGAACGCCCATTATCATTTTCGTAACAGCCACGCAAGGCGCGCCATTCGTATTGTACGCTTGACGCGCACGGTACGCACAGGAGGAAACCGATGAAACGAAAATTTTATATTGTTACGCTGGCCGCGCTTGCGCTATTTTTGAGCGCAGCCATTTTGTGGAGCGCGCCAAACGTATCGGCGCAGCCGCCCGCGCAACAAGCTACGCCGACGCTCAGCATGGTTCCCGACAATCGCACGGACGAAGCGGGCGCGTATTGTTTAGCCAAAGGCGGTACGGTGACGGAGCGTTTTCCGACGTACAATACCAACGCGTCGCAAGCGCAGTGGCTGCGCCTCGCAGGGTCGCGCTATTTCTGCACCTTTCTTGCGCCCGCCGACGCCAGCGGTTTCCAATCGCAAATTTCAATTGACCTGGATACGTTGTACGCGGACCAACCGACGCTCGCCGTTCTGGCGTATCTCGAACCGGTCGCGCTGCCGCCATTCACCGGCGCGAATCCCGCGACAATGTATTGTCAAAAATTGGGCGGCACAGATATTTGGGGCGGCGAAAATAACGCGGCGGGCGGCGGTTGGGTGACCCAAGCGCCGGACAGCAAAACCAATTTTCAAATCGTCAGTATGTGCATGTTTCCCGACGGTTCGATGATTGATTCGTGGGGCTTGACGTACAAAGCGAATGACGTGGTGCGCGGCGTGGATTTGAGCCAAGTCGTGCGCTATCAGCCGACGCAATTGCCGAATGTATTCACAGGCGGCGCGAGCGCGAATCAAGCGGCAGAGAGCGACGTGGATAAAAGTCTAACCTTCAAAGATAATGGCGCTTCCGTGACGCTCAAACCCGGCGACGTTCTGAGTATCACCTTGGACAGCAATCCGACGACGGGTTATACGTGGAAGGTGAGCCAAAACGACGACAAGGTATTGCTGCCATTGGGCGAACCGCAATTTTCGCTCGGCGGCAAAGAGCCAATGCCCGGCGCGGGCGGAACGGAAACCTTCCAATTCAAAGCGCTGGACAAGGGCAAAACGACCCTGACGCTCCTCTATACGCGTCCATGGGAAACAAACGTAACGCCGATGCCCAATGAAACCTTTAGCGTGACGGTGACGGTGGAATAATCAAAAACGCCGCGCGGAAAATTCCGCGCGGCGTTTATTTTTTATGCGCGCCGTCCAAAATTTCTTGCGCCACCTGCTGCATCGTCACGCGGCGCGCGCGGCTCGTGCGGTGAATTTTGTTGAACGCTTGCTGCTCGGTCAGTCCCTGTTTTTCCATCAACCAGAATTTTGCTTTTTCCACCACTTGACGCGCCGCCAAACTTTTTTCGAGGTCGCGCATTTCCTTTTGCAGTTTTTGCCATTCCTTGAAACGCGTCACCGCCAAAGCGAGCGTCGCATCGAGCAATTCTTCTTTGACCGGTTTCACCAAGTAACCAAAGACGCACGCTGCGCGCGCTTGATTCACCAACTCGCGTTGGCTGAATGCGGTGAGCATCACAATCGGCGTGGGGCGTTCCTGCATAATTCTGCGCGCCGCTTCCAAACCGTCCATGCCCGGCATTTTAATATCCAACAAAATCACGTCCGGTTTTTCCGTGCGCGCCATATGCAGCGCCGACGCGCCCTCCGCCGCCGCGCCGACCACCTTGTGCCCTCTGTCTTCGAGCATCGTCCGCAGCCCCATCCGAATCAACGCTTCATCATCCGCAATGAGTATTCGCATCTTGTTTCACGCTCCAGACATGGCGCCTCGCGCGCCCGCCCCAACGCCAAGCGCCCGTTCCATCACGTCACCCGCATCTTGGGAATTCGCAGCGTCGCCACCGTGCCGCGCTTGCCGCGCTTTGTTACATTCGCAATCGAAAACTCGCCGCGCAAATCTTCGGCAATCATATTCCGCACAATTCGCAAACCGAGCGAATCGTCGGGGCTGAAATCTTTGGGCAAACCCGCGCCATTGTCCTCGACGCGAATTTCAAACCGTTCGGCGCGTTCGCTCAACGTAATTTCAATGACGCCCGTCGCGTTTTTTTCAAAACCATGTTCGAACGCGTTTTGGACCAACTCGTTCACGGCGAGCGCAATCGTCGTCGCGGGCTGCGAGGGCAGGCGCAAATCCACGCCCTGCAGATTGACCTGAATGTTTTGGTCGGGGCGCGCCATATTTTGTTTCGCCACATACGCCGCTTGTTGAATCAGCCCGCGCACGCCAATCAAATGAAAACCCTCGTGCGACAATTGTTCATGCACCGCCGCGATGCTCATGATGCGGTTGTAGGTTTGCTGCAAGACCGCGCGCGCGCTGTCCGCGTCCGCTTCGCGCATTTGCAAACGCAGCAGCATCGCCACCGTCTGTAAATTATTTTTGATGCGATGGTGCATCTCGCGCACCACCATCGAACTCATGGCGAGGTTGGCGTTTTCCAACGCGAGCGCGGTTTGATTGGCGAGCGTCGCAAACAATTCGATTTCCGGCGCGGTAAATTCGTGCAATTGCCCCATGTAACAATTGAACGCGCCAATCGTTTTGCCGCGCACGGTCACGGGCATCGAAAGAAACGAGTGCAATCCTTCGCGTAGCGCGAGCGCCTTGTTTTTGTACGCCGGCTCGTTCTGCAAATCCCGCACCATCACCGGCTCGTTCCGCATAATGGCGCGGCCCGTCAAACTCGTCTCGACATCAATCGGCGAAATCTCGGCGTGTTCGCGCTGCAACCCATACGTCGCGCGCAAAGCCAATTGGTCCTGTTCTTCGTCAAACAACAGCAGCGCGGTCCCTTTGGCGCCCATGATTTGCGCGGTCATTTCACAAATGACGGCGAGCATTTCATCCAAATACATCGGCTCGGTGATGGTCTTGCTCACTTGCGCGAGCGTCGCCAGCTCGTTGACTTGGCGTTGTAAATTGTCCGCCAATTCCGCGCGTTCGAGCGCGCCCGCCGCGAGCTCGCCAATCAATGTGAGCAAATCAATTTCGGGGCGCGTCCAATGATGCAAACGTTTGGTCTGCCCATTCATCGCGCCGATTTTGTTGCCCTGACTAATCAACGGCGCTGCCGCGAGCGATTTGAAATTTTCTTCGTCGGTGCCGGGAATATATTTGAAACGCGGGTCATTGACCGCATCGCGCGCCGCCACCGCTTTGCCCGATTGCAATGCCGCGCCCGTGATGCCTTCGCCCAGCGCGAGTTTGCCCACGTTGAACGCTTTGGGCGACAAACCCGTGCTGGCTTTCAACACCAACGCGTTTTGTTTCTTGTCCCACAAATAAATGGAACACGAATCGAGCTGCATCACCTTTGCCGTCGTCTCGGTGATTTTATGCAGCGTCGTATTCAAATCCCACGCGCCGCTCAACGCCGCGCCGATGTTGTGCAGCGCTTGCAGTTCGGCGCGCGGGTCCGCGATGCGCGAGTTGTTTTGTCTGGTCATACCCGTTCATTCTAATGCAATCATGTCAAAGACAAAAGAGCGACGCGACGCCCTCCAATCGTCTCTTACTTGGGCGCCACTTTCCAAAAAGATTTCTGCGTATCGCCCCAGCGCCAATCCAGCACCCATGCGTAACGGCTCCCGGTCGCCGCCGCGTGTCCTTTGATGCACTCGCGCAGCCATTCATCATCCGCTTCGCCGTCGAGCCGTTCCAATTTCACCATGTCGGGATTCAAACGCGCGGGCAATTTATTTTCGGGGTCGTACACGAACGCGATGCCGCCGCTCATCCCCGCGCCAAAATTTCTGCCGAATTCGCCCAACACGACGACGGTGCCGCCCGTCATGTATTCGCACGCGTGGTCGCCAACACCTTCGACAACCGCGACGGCGCCGCTGTTGCGGACACAAAAACGTTCGCCCGCTTGGCCCGCCGCGTACAATGTGCCGCCCGTCGCGCCGTACAAAACCGTGTTGCCCAAAATCGCATTTTCGTTCGACGCATAGCTCGCGTTTTTCGGCAGACGAATGACGATTTCACCGCCATTCATTCCTTTACCAACAAAATCGTTCGCTTCGCCGTACACGACAAGCTGCATCCCATTGATGCAAAACGCGCCAAAGCTCTGTCCCGCGCTGCCTTCAAATGTCGCGACGATTGTTTTTTCGCGCAAACCCGCGTCGCCATATTTTTGCGCGATGTAACCCGCGAGCCGCGCGCCAACCGTTCTATCGGTGTTGCGAATCGCGGCTTTGAATTCAATCGGTTTTTTTTCGTCCACCGCGCGTTTGCACGCGGCGAATAGCGCGTCGTCGAGCGTTGGCTCTGCGGGGCGGTCATTGCGCGGCTGTTCATTCTTGCGCGCCTTTTTACCCGACAGGTCCGGGTCGGCGAGCAAACGCGCGAGGTCAAGCAAAGCGGAATGCATATCGTTTTCCTTTAGCCCGTGAATTCAGCGCCGAGGCGTTATGCCGCGCATACAAATTCGGACGTTGGCGTTCGCGCGGGCGTCAATTCAGACGCGCGCCGCGTTGTACATTCCAACAAATCCACGCGGCCCACGATTTCGTCCAATGCGCGCGCGCCGAGCGCGGCGAGCCATTCGCGCGTTTCGCGCGCGACAAACAAATAGTACGCCATCACCCATTCCGCCACCTGCGGAAATTTTTTACGCAACTCGTGTTTCTGCGTCGCAATGCCGACGGGACACGTATTGAGGTGACACGCGCGCGCCATGATGCAGCCGCTCGCAATCAACGCCGCCGTGCCGAACGAAAATTCTTCCGCGCCCAACAGCGCGCCGACGACAACTTGACGCCCCGTTTTGAAACCGCCGTCCACGCGCAAACGCACGCGCCCGCGCAAAGCATTGGCGACCAAAACTTGCTGCGCTTCCGCGAGACCCAATTCCCACGCGCTGCCCGCGTGTTTAATCGAACTTAACGGCGACGCGCCCGTGCCGCCGCTGTGTCCCGAAATGTGAATCACATCCGCGTATGCTTTGGCGACCCCCGCCGCAATCGTGCCGATACCATTCTGCGCGACGAGTTTCACCGAAACATACGCGCGCGGATTGATGCGTTTCAAATCGTAAATCAACTGCGCCAAATCTTCAATCGAATAAATGTCGTGATGCGGCGGCGGCGAAATGAGCGTGATGCCCGGCTGGGCGTGCCGCACCGCCGCGATTTCGAGCGAAACTTTTTGACCCGGCAATTGACCGCCTTCGCCCGGTTTGGAACCCTGCGCCATCTTGATTTGTAATTCCGTCGCGTTCATCAAATACGCCGGCGTCACGCCAAAACGCGCCGAGGCAATTTGCTTAATCGCGCTGTTGTACACCGTGCCATAGCGCGAAGGATGTTCGCCGCCTTCGCCGCTATTCGCCAGCGCGCCGAGCCGATTCAGCGCCTCGCTCAAGGTTTTGTGCGCTTCGAGCGATAACGCGCCGTGCGACATGGCGGCAGCCGAAAAACGCTTGACCAGCGTTTCGACCGGTTCGACTTGGGCTAACGGAATCGGTTCGCGCGGTTTGAAATCCAAAAAATCCGACAGGTCGGTCGGCGGTCGTTCGTTCACCAGCGCCGCAAAGCGCCGATATTTTTCGTACGCCTCGTCGAAATGGCCATTCAACGCGCCGGGCGTCCGCACCGCATCGTGCAAAGCGTCCACCACGCGCGGATTGAACGCATGATATTCGCCGCCCTTTTTGAATTTGAAATAACCGAAATTGTACAAACGCGCGGCTGCGTCGAACGCGCGCGCGTGATGACGCAAAACGGTTTCGGCAATTTCATTCAAGCCAATGCCGCCCACCGGCGTCGGCGTGCCGGTGAAATACTGCGCGCTGACCGCGCCGTCAATGCCGAGACCCTCGAACAATTGCGCGCCGTGATACGCGTCGAGCGTGGCAATGCCCATCTTGGACATGATTTTCAAAAGGCCCTTGTTCGCCGCCGCGAGATAATTTTCTTGCGCGTGCGCCGCATCCAGTTCCATATTGCGGCGCGCGTGCGCGGCAGCATACAGCGCGCGCAGCGTCGCCAACGCCAGATACGGATTGATCGCGTTCGCGCCGTAACCGATGAGACACGCGAATTGATGCGCGTCGCGCGCGTCGCCCGCTTCCGCGATGATGCTCGTTTGCCAACGCAGGCCCACGCGCAGCAAATGTTGATGCGCCGCGCTGACCGCGAGCAGCATCGGTATCGGCGCGCGTGATTCATTCACCTTGCGGTCGCTGATAATCAAAATCGTTTTACCGGCGCGCGTTTCGCGTTCCGCGTCCGCGCACAATTGCTCCAACGCGTCGGGCAAATTAAAAATTTGTCCGACCTCGTGCGCGTACGGCAAATTTTCAATTTGCCCCACTTCAAAGGTCGCGTCCAATGTCGCATTTGGAAATTCATTGTCGAGCGCGCGAATTTGCGCGAGCTGCGCGTCATCCAAAAACGGCGACGCGAGTTCGAGCAAACGCGCGTGCGTCGGCGCTTCGGCGAGAATGTTGCCGCGTCCGCCGAGCAGAACGCGTGTGGACATGACCAACCCTTCGCGCAACGGGTCAATCGGCGGATTCGTCACTTGGGCAAAACGCTGCCGAAAAAAATGATACAGCGGTCGGTCAAATTCCGACAAGACCGCGTGCGGCGTATCGTCGCCCATCGCGCCAAGCGCTTCCGTCCGATTTTCCGCCATCGGTTTGAGGAGAACCACAAGCTCTTCGTCGGTGTAACCGAATAACGTTTGCAGCTTGGCGATTGGCATTTCGGGCATCGGCGAGTTGAGAGCTTGGGCGCTGGACGCGTCGAGCGGGCGAATATATTCATGCACCCAATGCGCGTAGGGCTGCCGCGACGCATAGTGCATTTTGATTTCGTCGTTATGCCATAATTTATGATACTGCAAATCGGCAACGACCATTTGACCGGGCCCGAGACGTCCTTTTTCTTTGATGCGTTCCGCATCCATTTCCAACGCGCCCGCCTCCGACGCGGCGACGACCAAATCGTCGTGCGTAACCAAATACGTCGCGGGCCGCAAACCATTGCGGTCGAGCGTCATCCCCGCGACGCGGCCATCGGAAAAACAGAGTGCGGCGGGGCCGTCCCATGGCTCCATCAACGTCGCGTGATAATGATAAAACGCCTTGATTTCAGGAGGCAGGTCGCGCACATTTTCCCACGCTTCGGGAATGAGCATCATCACCGCGTGCGGCAATTCGCGTCCGCCCATCGCAACGAGTTCGAGCGCATTATCCAAAATTCCCGAATCCGACGACGCCAAATCCAACAGCGGCTGTACCGAACGCTCGCCGTACCATTCGTTGCCGCCAAGCGTTCCGCGCGGATGGGCGCGCAAGAACGGCGAATCGAAATAGGGCGCGCGCGCGTGCATCCACGCAATGTTACCCGCCAGCGTGTTTATTTCGCCGTTATGACATACCGCGCGAAACGGCTGCGCGAGTTCCCACGACGGAAACGTGTTGGTGCTGTAACGTTGATGCGTCAGCGCGAGCGCGGATTCGAACAGCGGATTTTGTAAATCAAAATAAAAGGCGCGCAGCGCCGCCGAGACAAACAGACCTTTGTACACGACCGTGCGCGCGGACAGCGAAGGCAGATAGAACGGTTTGATTTGCGCTTGCGCCGCGCGGCGTTCCAGCTCTTTGCGCGCCAGATAGAGCGCGCGTTCAAACGCGTCGCCGCTGCCGACATGTTTGCCGCGCGCCAATAGCGCTTGCGCGATGTAGGGGCGCGTTTTGAAAGCGTGTTCGCCCAGCGCCTCTAAACTCACGGGAACTTCGCGCCACATTAAAAAATCCAACTGCTGCGCGGCGAAAACTTGTTCGGCGATTTGTTTTGCGCGCGCGCGCATTTCGCGGTCGCGCGGAATGAAAAACATGCCGACCGCGAGTGCGCCGGCGGGCGGCGGCGCGATGTGATTCTGCGCCAATTCGCGCGCCAAGAGTTTGTACGGGATTTGCGTGAGGATGCCCGAACCGTCGCCGGTCTTGCCGTCCGCCGAAACGGCGCCGCGATGCGCCAGCCGCGCAATCAGCGCGAGCGCGTCCTGCACGAGTCCGTGCGATGCGCGCGCGCCCAAGTCGGCGAGAAAACCGGTCCCGCACGCATCGCGTTCAAAAAGGGGGTCAATGAGATATGTGGAATGACAGCCGCGTGGTTGCGACCACGCCGATTCGTTGGACATCGGGTCGTCTCCTCGTAACGTATAACAAGCTTGTGGATGCGCGCGGCATCACGGCGAGGTCGGCGAGACGACAACAACGTCAATTCTCTACGGGGACCGGAAAGGTGAAACTTGCAAGCAATCAAGCGCGCGTCGGCGCGAATTCATTGGGCAGAGCCCGCGCATCGTCGTTTGCATGGGCTGTCACATAGCGCCGCGCGCCTTCGATGAAAATGACTTTGTTGCAAATCACACATTCCGCGTCGTTCAATTCGTACGCGAACGCCGTTTCCTTGTCAAAGACATTGGAAACTTGTCTAAAATGTTTTTCGCAGAGACAGGGTTGCATAATAAAACTCCTCGAGTCTGCCAATCGCTTTATCAAATTTTTAGCGTGACAAAGCGATTGAGCGGAATAAACGTTTGCCAATCTTGCGTCTGCGCCGTGACCGCGCGACAGGGCGTCGTAAAAAAAAAGCCCTTGGACATATTTTTGCGCGCGCAACTACTGCGCGACAAATTCATGTCCAAGGGCTGCTGGGCCCCAATTAAAATTGGGCGGCGTCAACGGCGCCAGATTGACTATTCAGTTGGTCGAACGATTGTTATTATAGGCAGAGCGCGCCGATTGTCAAAAATCGCCGCCGCGCAAAAAATTATAACGCCTGCGCGTCGCAATTCGTATAAACGCCTTCCAAATGTTGACAATCATTCAGCGCTGCCAAACGAAAATGCTCCAGAGTAGCAACGGAATGGGTAGTAACGGTGTGGGTAGCAACGGTGTGGGTAGTAGCGGAACGGGTAGTAACGGAACCGGGTTCCGTTACTATTACCCGTTCCGTTGCCACCCATTCTAAAACGCTCACCGACGCGTTGTCGAAACGCCAGCGCCAAAAGTATTCCAAACCCATTCGCAGCGCATACAAAACAATTACGCGCAGCACGGCGTCGTGCGTCACAATCAAAATGTTGCCGTCGGCGTAGCGCGCCATGACATCATGCAAAAAAGCTTGGGCGCGCAGCGAAACTTCCGCCAGCGATTCGCCATCGGGCATTTTGACGCGATGCGGCTGCGTGCGCCACGCGAGATATTCGGCGGCGTACTGTTCTCGAATCACCGCCGCGGGATTGCCTTCCCACGCGCCGTGATGAATTTCGGCGAGCCGCGCGTCCGCGTGCGCCGGCAGCTGTTTTTGCAGCGCCAACGGTTTCGCCGTATCGTACGCGCGTTTCAACGGACTGGTGTACAGCGCGGTCAATTCGCACGCCGCAAATTTTGCCGCGACGCGCTGCGCTTGCAGTTCGCCCAATTCGCTCAACGGAACGTCCTGGCGGCCCGTGTACAAATGTTTGACATTCCACGCGCTTTCGCCGTGACGCACAAGATAAAGTTTCAACATAAAATCAACGCGCGGCGCGAAAAGTAAAAACGCTTGCCCGGCGCATTGGACTGCCTCTCAAAGGGTTAACGTCTGACTCCATTGCATATCAAATTCGCGTCGCAGCGTTTCCATCACCGCGTCCGGCACCGGGTCGTCGAGATTCAAAACCATAATCGCCTCGCCGCGCGGCCGTTCGCGCGCGACCTGCATGGAAGCGATATTCACATCCGCCGCGCCGAGCAAAGCGCCCACTTTGCCAATCATGCCCGGCCGGTCGCGGTGGCGCGTCAACATGACGTACCCGCGCGGCACAAAGTCCACCCAATTGCCGTCCAACTGCACAATGTGCGGTTCGTCCAACAAGAGCGTGCCGCACACCACGCGTTCGCCGCGCAGCGCAATCAAATTTTCATACCGCGCGGCGTGCGGCGTTTTACGTTCAGCCAGATGGATGCCGTGCATTTGCGCGACCCACTGCGCGTTGACCAAGTTCACGCGCGTCTCGACAATCGGTTCCAGCAAGCCCTTGATGAGCGCGGCGGTCAACGCGCCCGTTTCTTCCGCCGCCAGCTTGCCCGCGTATTCCACTTCGAGGTCGCCGAGCGGCCCGCCGACCCATTTCGTATAAAAACGTCCGAGCAATTCCGCGAGACCGAGATACGCTTGCAGCGCAGGCGCGAGCGCGGACGCGTTGGGCGGCGTATTCACGGCAAAACGCGCGGGGCGTCCGTGCAGCGCATCCAATACTTGTTCCGCGATTTGAAGCGAAACGCGCGTCGCGGCTTCGGTCGTACTGCCGCCAATGTGCGGAGTCAAGACGATGGCGGGATGTCGCAACAAGCGCTCGTTTTGCGGCGGCTCGTTTTCAAAAACATCCAACGCCGCGCCTGCGAGGTGTCCCGCATCCAACGCGTCGAGCAGCGCGTTTTCGTCGAGCAAGACGCCGCGCGCCGCGTTCGCCAAAAACGCGCCGCGTTTGAATTTTGCCAATTCCGCCGCGCCGATAAATTTTTTGGTTTCCGCCGTGGCGGGCGTGTGCAAGGAAATAAAATCGCTCGTTGCCAGCGTCTCGTCGAACGACAAGAGTTTGACTTGCATCTGCGCCGCGCGTTCGAGCGAAACATACGGGTCAAACGCGACCGTTTGCATCCCCAAACCGTTCGCGCGGCGCGCCACTTCGCCGCCGACGCGGCCGAGGCCGAGCAAACCCAAACGTTTGCCCACCAATTCCACGCCGACAAATTGTTCGCGTTTCCATTCGCCGCGCCGCATACTCGCGTCCGCTTGCGGAATCTTGCGCGCGAGCGCCCACAGCATGGCGATAGTATGTTCCGCCGCCGCGACGATATTGGTCGTCGGCGCATTCACGACGACGATGCCTTGATGCGTCGCCGCGTCCACATCTATATTGTCCACGCCTACGCCCGCGCGTCCGATGACGACCAGATTTTTTCCGGCATCGAGCAGCGTTTGATTCACCTGCGTGCCGCTGCGTACAATCAACGCGTGATAAGCGGGCAAACAGGCAGCCAAATCCGCCGCCGACAATTTGAGCCGCACATCCACTTGCGCGTAGCGTCGCAAAAGTTCCAAGCCCTCTTGACCCAGCGGTTCGGCGACGAGGATTTTATATTTCGTGGCGGCGCAAGCCGTTGCAGCTGACGCGCGCGTTACGGTCTGGTTTTCTATCATTGTTCTCGCAACAAAAAACCCTTGAACCATTCCGCGAGGGAATTTTGTTCAAGGGCGACAAAGCCCGGGTGGGGCGGCGTCAACGGCGCCTGCTTGATTCGGTTAGCTTGATGAGCCAAATTGCGTGGCACAGTATAGCCCAAGTGGATGCCAAGTCAAAACGCGCCGCGCCTTGAGGGTTGGTCAACATTCTCGCGAACGTTTCGCCCTTACATGGCTTTGAGCCGCGCCAACGCGTCGCTTAGCTCGCGCTGTTTTGTTTCGATAATTTCGTATAATTCTGACGGCGTGCGCGTATCCGTTTCCATTTTCGCGCGCGGATTTACCGCTTTTAAATCAAAATTTTTCGCCTTGAGGTCAGCGAGCTTTACGTTCCAACTGTATTCGCTTTCGGCGCGGGTGGGCAGCAATTCAAAAAAGTTTTCAAAGTGCGCGAGGGTGAGCGGCTGCTTTTTGGTAATTTTGACGTGCGCTAAATCGTAATACCAAATGCTTTCCGTCGGCGCGCCTTTGGTGAAAAACAACAGATTGGTTTTGACGCCGCCGCCCGCTTGCAAGAAAACGCCGCTCGGCAAACTGACGATGCAATACACCTCACATTCGTCGAGCAGCTTGCGCTTTGTTTGCACGAACGCGGTTTCGTTCGTCCGAAACAAAACGCCTTCGTCCAAGACAATGCCGCACGCGCCGCCATCGCGTAACGCGGCGATGACGTGCTGTAAAAATAAAACTTGGGTCGCGCCCGTTTTGTACGCGAAATTCGTTTGCGCGTCCTTGCCCTCTTTGCCGCCGAACGGCGGATTGGTGAGAATGTAATCGTACTGCGCGGGCGCGTGTTGAAACAAGCCGTCGTATTCGACGCGATTCGTCAATGTGTTGCCGTGCCAAATATGCGGCTCGTCAATCCCGTGCAAGACGAGATTCGCCAGCGCGATGGGATAGACGAGATTTTCTTTTTCGCGTCCGTAAAAGGTGCGCGTTTTGAGTTGTTCGATGTGTTCGCCGCTGGTCGCGCGCGGCTGCATATATTCGAACGCTTCGGCGAGAAATCCGCCTGTCCCGCAGCACGGGTCGTACACCGTTTTGCCGATTTGCGGATTGACGACGCGCACGATGGCGCGAATCACCTCGCGCGGCGTATAGAATTGTCCGCCGTCGTTGTTTTTCGCGCCCATGTTCAAGAGTAAACCTTCGTACACTTGCGACAGCGTAAAAATGTGCGTCTGGTCCACGTTCGCTTCGCTCAAGGCGTCCACTTTGTCGAGAATGTCGAGCAAATTGCGTTCGGTGTCAATGCGCGTGCGTTCGACGGACGAAAAGACTTCGCTGATGACTTTTTGGCGCGCCGTGGCGTTCGGCTGATTTTCCAAATTGCGGAGATACGGCAGCAGTTCGCCATCCACAAATTGTTTGACCGCGCCGAGCGCGCCGCCCATTTGCAATTCCACGCGTTTCGTGCCATGCGGCGCCGCCCAATCGCGCCAACGATACGGCGCATTGAGCGACGGCGTAAAATTTTCGCCCACCGCGTTTGCCGCTTGCAATTCGTTTTCTTCGCGTTCGTCCAAAATTCGCAAAAACAACATCCACGTCAATTCGGGGACGTATTGCAACGCGCCCGCCGCGCCCCCGCGCCGCATAATGTCGCAGATGCTTTTGACATAGGCGTTGAGGGATTGGGGGGTGTTGTGTTTGCGGTGATTGGAGTTGGAACGAGTCATAAAAATTAGTTTGCTTTATCCATTTCAAGAATGTCAATAATAGAGGGTGCGTAAAATGTGCGCGGACGCGGCTGATTCTTTGCTTCTTTGAGAATGCCGGCATCTACTAGTTTCTCAATATTTTTGAGCGCGCTCTTGTAGGTCACATCCAGTTGTGTCGCTGTTTGTGGTACCGTAATCACAGGAAAACGAATCAGGTCGTCTATGATTTGCAATAGTGTCCCCGAAGCGCGCGCGGTTTGCATTTTCTTGCGGTGCGATTGCCAAACGTCTTGCAAGCGTTTTGAACGCGCAATCGCATCACGAGATTGCTCGGTAACACCCTGAAGAAAAAACCGAATCCACTCCGTCCATACTCCCTTTTGGCTAATGGACAGCAGCAAGTCGTAATACTCGTTGCGATGCCGCTCAAAAAACGCGCTCAGATACAAAAGCGGCTGCGGCAACAACTTTTCGGCGCAAAGTAACAAGGTAATCAGTAACCGTCCGATGCGCCCATTCCCATCGCGAAAAGGATGAATTGCTTCAAATTGATAATGGATGAGCGCGAGACGCACAAGCGGCGGGAAATTACTAGAGGTATGAAGATATTTTTCAAGCTGGTCGAGCGCCTGAAGCATCTCATCCACAGGCGGAGGCACATAAATCGCTTCACTCAATCGCGCCCCGGGCGCCCCAATCCAATTTTGGTCTTGGCGAAATTCACCCGGGCTCATCTCATCTCCACGCACGCCGTCCATGAGCTGAGCGTGCATCTCGCGGATGAGTCGCAAACTAATGGGCAGGTCAGCAAGGCGCGCCAAACCATGTTCCAGCGCGCGCACATAATTCGCCACTTCCCGAACATCCGGGTTCGGCGAAGGTTCAATTCCTGCCGCTTCAAAGAAAAACAGTTCGGATAAAGATGCTTGTGTACCTTCGATACGACTTGAAAGGACGGCTTCGCGGCGAATGAACGGTGCAATTAAAAGATGTGGATTTGGCAGCGTTCGCGCGATGCCCGCTAATTCACTCAAGGCACGGTCGGCATCGGAAAGTTGCGATGCGAGTTCCCAAGTGACTCCAATTTTTGGTGGAAGGGGGTCAGGCACAAATGCCCAATATCCTCTTGGAGTTTGAACTAGCTGTCCTGATTTGTTTTTCGTAAATTCTGACTCGCGCATGATTTGTGAATTATACTAAAGTACAATAAGCAAGGGCTTAATTATACTTTACGCCTCAAAAGTATAATTCGCATATTACACAGAACTTGCACTTTTTACAATTCCCCCCGAAACGCCTTTTTCAAGTACGCCGCCGGCAGCGCGTTCAACGCGTCGAGTTGGGCTTGGGCGGCTTGGCGCGCCCGCGCAACCTCCGCCATGATTTCATTCAACCGCGCAGCGATGCGGCGTTGTTCGGGGAGAGGGGG
>Ga0226835_1000870_pt1 | contig 22382 bp, 26 predicted proteins | sample LAC_MetaG_1_FD_163627 | JGI IMG/M metagenome (GOLD analysis project Ga0226835, IMG submission 163627) | Anaerobic ammonium oxidizing microbial communities from anammox membrane bioreactor (MBR) in UC Berkley, California, United States -... | ecosystem: Engineered > Bioreactor > Anaerobic >...
GAGCGCGCCCAATACGGGTCCGTGCCGTCGTCGAAGATGATGTAGACGAACGAGACACCAAAGAACGAGAAGCCCCGTACGACTTTCGATTTCGGTACGGTCAGCATGGCCGTGGTCAAAGGATAGGTCACCTGGTCCTCGACCACTTGCGGCGCCTGGCCTGGATATTCCGTGTAGACGATCACTTGGACGTCTGAGAGGTCCGGAATGGCGTCGAGCGGCAGCGTCCTCAATGCATACACGCCTGCTGCAACAGCAAAGACTGTGGCAATGAGCACCAGCATGAGGTTGCGGGCGGACCAGGCGATCAACCGCGCGATCATTGCGGTTTCTCCTCACTTGGAGCCGGTCCCGCAGCCATCCCCTGCAAGGCTGCCTTCAGGTTGCTTTCCGCATCGATGAGGAAATTCGCCGATGTGACGACCTTCTCGCCGTCGGCAAGTCCCTCTCTAATCTCAACAAAGCCGTTGCCGCGCACGCCGAGCTTTACTTCTCGCGGCTCGAAGCGCCCCTCGCCTTTATCGATGATGACGATCTGGCGCGTGCCCGTGTCGATCACCGCATTGTCTGAAACTGCGATGGTCGGCTTTCCCGATCCGGTTGCGATCTCGACGTCGGCATACATGTCGGGCAGAAGCACGCTGTCCGGGTTGGGCAGCTCAACGCGAACCCGCGTCGTTCGCGTTTCCTTGTTGACCTGAGGGTAGATCAGCGCGATGCGGCCCGTGAATGTACGGCCGGGCAGACTGCGCACTTGAACGGCCACGGTCTGACCTGGATGCACTTGTCCTATGGCATGCTCCGGTACGTCTGCCAGCACCCACATTACCGAGAGATCGGCGATCCGGAACAGCACGTCTCCGGCTGCCGCTCTCATGCCGTCAATCGCGTTGCGCTCCAGGACCACTCCGTCGCGCGGTGATGTCCACTGAATGGAAAGCGGTACTTTGCGAGTGCGCTCCATTTCAGCGATCACCTCATCGGGCACGTTGAGGTTCTGCAGTCGCCGGCGCGAGCCCTCGAAGCCTGGATTTGAAATCAGCTGGGCGGACGCTGCGTTGATTTCCGGTGAGTAAAGCCGCAGCAACGGCTGATCCTTGCGCACACGATCGCCGGTCGTGACGTTTTCGACCTTGTCGATGAATGACTCCGATCGGGTCGCGACGACGGAAATCCGCCGCTCGTCGAGCTGGATCGTGCCGGGAACACGGATCGGGCGTGAAACCACCCGCCGTTCGACGACCTCTGAGCGATAACCGGTGCGCTGGAGCTTGCCCGGCGAGATTACGATGGTGGAACTGTCCGCAACCTCTCCTTCGTAAACGGGGATGTAGTCCATCCCCATCGAATCCTTTTTCGGGACCGGCGACACGTCCGGCAGTCCCATGGGATTGCGGTAGTAAAGAATCCTTTTGCCGCTGGTGCTCGTGCCAAGTGCCTGCGGCTGGCTGGTGGTGCCGCCGAACGTTACGTCTTCGCTGGCGTAGACAGGCCGAAAGCTTCGGCCGTCTTCGGTATTTTTCGGCTGCAACGAGTAGACCGGCTTCCCATCGGGATCGCGATAGTAGAGCACGAGAGCATCAGCGGCCGGACTGGGTTCTGTAGCCTGCCCTTGTACAATCTCGCTTTGAAGCCAGATCGGAATCGATGTTCGTCCGAAATGAACTCCGATCAGAAAACCACCGATCGCCAGGCTTGGAATGAGGAAGGCTCCGGCGAGCCATACCGAGGCGGCCCTCCTGTGAGATCTCGGCGGTTCGCGGTCGTGGACATCCTGCGTTGGAGTCGCCTGGTCCATCATGGCGTCGCCTCGAGCACGAGCTTGTTCTGAACGGTTCCGCTCTGGCCCTGCACTTTGGCTGCCAGCGACAATTGCCATTTCCCTTGCATCGTAAAGTTCGTTTTGAACCGGTAGATGCCTCGCTCAGACGTCGAGATCGGTTCGAGGTCTGCCGTCATGGTCGACATTTCCTCTGGCGCCATATCGAGGCGTCGCGCAAAAATTACTGCGTCGGAAACAGGCTCCCCGGTTGACTTCTGCACAAGGCGAACGGACACGATCGCGTCACCCTGCGCGATTTTCGAGTCCACAAGCTCGAATCCGTAAGCTTTGAGATCGACGGGAGAACGCACCGATGCCGCGGGCTCCGAGGACGGAAGCCAAGCGGTAACGAATTTCGGCAGATGAGCCTTGGCGAGATCAGGAATGAACCAGATGCGCTGACTGAGTGCGTATCCCGCAAGAGTCCCCATCGCCAAGGCGGCGGCCAAACTTAAGGACAGCACAATCCAACGGCGGCGACTCGCATCGTACCCGGGCTCGAATGCGTCGAAATCATCGAAGGGACTATGCTGATGCATCGTTGCCCCCCTCGAAATAACGCTGCTGCTGCTCCCAATCGAATCGAGAGCGTGCCGGGGTGTCACGGCAGCCCTGCATCGGGGGTGCTGCGCTGAATCCGCAGCCGAGCGAGTTCCTCGAATCCGCGTAGAAAGCGGCTCGGAACGCATGTTTCCGATTCATGATTCCTTCTCCTCATAGCCGCCGATGACAGCTCGCCTCGGCGAGCGCCGCTCGACGCATGTCGCGCATGAGCTTTCGCTCACGCGACTGCACAGCACACCTTACGGTCCGTGCTTCAGGCGCGAGGAGGTCGGAATGGCAGGTGATGTGGTGAGGAGAAAACCGCGGGCATTATCGTCCACGGCTCCGCTTTGATTAGCGGCGGATGAATCATCGGCACTGAGAGCAGCGCGCCGAAGAAGTTAAAACATTTTGCACACGCAGCCGCCGCCTGACAGTTCTTCATGTGGTCAGCGGGAGCCTGGTCCTTCTGGCAGCAATCGTGTGCGGCTTCAATCGTTACTTCGGAAGAACTCCCGATGCTGTCTGCCATAGCCATATGGCCGCCCGACATCGTCAGATGGCCGGCCTCCGCCATAGTCATGTCGCCGGTTTCTGGCATGGCCATATTATGGGCTTCGGCCATAGGCATACTGGCGGCCAGCGGCAAAACGGCCAGTGACCAGCTAATCGAAAAAACCAGAAGAAAACGAAGCAATCGCATGCATGAGCCTTCAGCGCCGGACCATCTGGCCGAAATCCTGAAAGATCAAGCCGCCAGTCCATACGCACTTCAAGCTTAGGCCGAATGAGCGGATAAAGCACCACATTGGCTAAAACAAGGAAAACGACTGGCCGAACACGGGACTGTCCACTTCACGAGCGCGTGATTTGTTCGGCCGTCGACCAGATCGTGAAGCAGTTTGAAGCTGCAGTTTGATGCTTGCTTTCGGAGCTTCGCGCGAAGGTTCGGAGATCGACACCATGATGAATGATATGACGAATATGATGGGTGGAATGGGATGGGGGATGGGGTTGATCTCGATCCTGGTCCTAATAGTCCTCCTGCTCGCGATTGCGGCCTTGGTCAAATACCTGTTTTCAGGATCGGGCGCGCAGAAATAGAAATGAAATCAGGGTCCTTGAGGGCAGCCCCTTTTCAACACGCGTTTGTGAACGCCAGCGTAAGGCGACCGACCGAGGCGTGCCTGACGCGATTGTTCGAAATCCTACGGCGAAAGACCCGATCTGGGCTCTGGAATAACACGCTGCGAGTTGCTACGTTGCCGATCATGTGGCGCAAGACCGCACGTCAACTCCTTGTGCTGGTGCTCTCCGTAGCTCTTGCGACGGGGCTGGTTGTGCGCACTGTCCAAGCCGCACAAATGGACGTTGTGGCTGCCACCACGAGCGCCGACATGCCGATGCACGGAAAGTGCGACGGCTGCGCTGGAAGCGAAAAAGCGATGCCCGCCGCCGCATGCGCGGCTTCGTTTTGCAGCATGGCCGTCTTGGTGCCAATGACCGCTGTATTCCCCTCTGCTCCCGCTGGAGTTCTTGAACCGGCGACCGAGTTGGCTAGTACGGGCCGCGCTTTTGCGCCCGATCCATACCCTCCTAGACGCCTGTCCTGAGCTGGCAGCTGTCGCCTAGCGACGCTGTCTTCGCGTGCCGCAATGCGACGCGTTGCGGACGGATTTCGACCGAGCCGATGCGATTCGGCTGGGTTGAATCATCCTCAGCATGCAGGACGGATGGAGATGTTCGACTTCGTTCAATCGGCGTTGACGCGCCGCTCATTCATGCTCGGCGCCGGCGGGCTCGCCGCGACGGCCACGCTGCCGTATGCGACCTATGGCGCGAAATCGCCCGCGGAGTTGAACCTGACCGCAGCACCCGCGCGATGGCCTCTTGTTGGCAAGCCTCATCCTGCCACCGATGTCTGGGCATACGAAACGCGAATTCCCGGCCCGGCGATCCGTCTCCAGCAAGGCGAGCCCGTTCGCATCACCGTTAAGAATGAATTGCCGGAAGACACCACCGTTCACTGGCACGGAACACGATTGCCGAACGCCATGGATGGCGTTCCCGGCCTGACGCAGAAGCCAATCAAGCCCGGCGAAAGCTTTACCTACGAATTCACGCCTCCCGACGCCGGCACGTTTTGGTACCACCCGCACGCTGACAGCTTGCGGCAACTCGGGCGCGGACTTGCTGGCGCTCTCATCGTCGAGGAGCGCGAGCCGGTTGCGGTCGATCGCGACGTTCTCTGGGTGCTTACGGATTGGCGACTCACGTCCGACGCCCAGATCGCGTCTGGCTTCGGTAACGCCATGGACGCTGGAATGGCCGGTCGCATTGGCAACACGGTCACCTTGAACGGCGCCATTTCCACCGACGAGACAGTGCGCGCCGGCGAGCGCGTGCGCTTGCGTCTGGTCAATGCTGCGCTCGCGCGCATCATGGCGCTGCAGTTCGAGGGACATCGCCCGCTGGTAGTCGCAATCGACGGCCAACCCTGCGATCCGCACCGGCCTGAAGGCGACCGAGTCTTGCTTGGTCCGGCTATGCGGGTCGATGTCGTTCTCGATATGCAGGGTGAGCCGGGCCACCGATATCGGGTTGTCGACGATTTCTACGAGGGCCGCTCCTATTGGCTCACTCGGCTCGCGTACGAGCAGAAAGCTCCCATCCGTATAAGTCCTCTCGATGCGCCGCTGGCATTGCCCGCCAACCCGCTGCCGCAACCAGACCTCGCGAGCGCCGAGCGTCACGAACTCAGACTGCAAGGCGGCATGATGGGCGGTGGAATGATGAGCGGCAGAATGATGGGTGGCGGCATGATGGGTGGCATGGGCATGGACATGCCGGGCATGAGCCACCGCGCGGTCTGGGCCATCAATGGCCAATCAATGACCGGCGACGGTCATGCCGGAATGCCGCCGCTCCTTACGGTGCGGCGTGGATGCAGCGTTGCGCTCACGATCGTCAATGAAACCGCCTGGTGGCATCCGATGCATCTGCACGGCCACAGCTTCCGCATTCTCAAGCGCAACGGATCGTCCATTCCCCACAACCTGTGGGGCGACACGGTGCTGGTGCCGCCGAAGGAGAGGGTCGAGGTCGCGTTCGTCGCCGACAATCCGGGCGACTGGATGATCCACTGCCACATCACCGACCATCAGGTCTCAGGACTGATGGCCATCATTCGTATCGCTTGAGCGGGAATCAAATGAAGATAACCTCATATTTCTTTGGAGTTGCCGGCGCCGTGGTTCTCGGCTTCACGGCGATTGGTCCCGTGCATGCGGGCGGCGATCCTCGACGCGGCGCCAAGATTTATGGTGCGTGCGCCGCCTGCCATTCGCTTGAACCCAATATGAATCTGACCGGACCGAGCCTTGCCGGTCTGTGGGGCAAGAAGGCTGCTTCGGTACGAGACTTCGCTAGATATTCGAGCACTCTCAAGGCGAAGGATTTTGTCTGGGAGGAGAACACGCTCTACGCCTGGCTCGCCGATCCGAGCGTATTCGTTCCCGGCACCTACATGACGTTTCGTGGAATCCGGGACGACAAGGCGCGGGGCGATCTCATCGCGTTTCTAAAGATCGCCTTGGCGCCGGACGGGGCCAAGACGGTCGTCGCGCAGGGTTTGATCCCCGCAGAAGAAGCGCGCGGTCAGGCGCCCGAACCGCTCAAAACGGCCGGACCCGATGAGCGGGTCACGGCGATACGACATTGCAAGAACACCTTCTTCGTGACGACAGCGGACGGAAAGGAGCGGCCGTTCTGGGAGCTGAACCTGCGCCTCAAGGTGGATTCCAGCGCGACCGGTCCGCTAGGCGGCAAGCCAGTGCTTTTACCAGCTGGCATGCAAGGAGACCGCGCTTCGCTCGTCTTCTCCACGGTCGCCGAGATCGGAAATCTGATTAAGCAAACGTGCCCGGAGCAATAGGTCAAAGCAGAAGGCCGCCTTAAATCGCCGCAAGCCCAACGAAAGGATAACTGCCAATGTCTTTTGTTCGACGACGGAATGTTCATCGTCGCTCGTTCCTGGTCACCACGGTGGGTCTGGTGAGCGCCCTATCGTTTGCTCGCCGGGCCCAAGCAAACGAGTTGACTGCAACACGTTCTCAGCCAGAAGCATCCTTGGGACAAAGAGGCGCCCCACCTTTGAATCTCAAAACGATTGGCCCGATGCACGAAGTGGTATCGATCCGATCATCGAACGATGGATATCGCCTGACGATGGCTTCCGGCGCAACGGTCTCGCTCTCGGAATTCAATCTGCATTTCAAAACCGATTCAAGCGAACGCGGACCCGTTAAAGGCCGGCCGGTGCTGCTGCGGACCGGCATGCAAGGCGACAGAGCAACGATCATTTTTTCCGATCCGTCTGAGCTTGGTCTAGCAATGAGTGCGTGACAGTGGAACTCACCTATTCAAGTGGAGAATGCACATGAACCGCAGGACGATGATGATCTCGACGGCTTTGCTCACGCTCACAGCGTTGAGTGATCGGGCATTCGCCGACAGCAAACCCGCCGCCACGCTCTACCGGAATCCGAACTGCGATTGCTGCCTGGAGTACGCCAAATATCTCCGCAGCAACGGCTTCGACGTGACGGTGGATGCGAAGCAAGACCTCGCCTCGATCAGGAAGCAGATGCACATCCCTGAAAAATACGAGGGCTGCCATGTGATGGTCATCGGCGGTTATGCGGTCGAAGGGCACGTTCCGATCCACGCGCTCAACAAGCTGCTTACCGAAAAGCCGAACATCATCGGCATCTCCTTGCCGGGCATGCCAACGGGCACGCCGGGCATGATGGGTCCGAAAGTGGGACCGTTCACGATCTATGAGATCGCAAGCGGATCTGCTCCGGCGAAGGTCTTTGCAGTCGAATAGGGAGCGGGCGGCATGATCCTGCCGATGCGAGAGTCCAATCTATGACGAGCGCCGAACCGGTCGTCGCAAGAACGAGTTCCGTGGCGGGCGAAGCAACGCCGTGGACGCGGCGGTTGATCCTCGTCGTCCCTCTGATCGGGTTCCTGGGCCTCGCGCTCGCGCTTGCCTGGGGCATGTCGCGCAATCCGACGACGATCCCGTCGGCGCTGATCGGAAAGCCAGTGCCGCAGTTCAGTCTGCCGCCGGTCAAGGGACGCACGCTCGGGCTGTCGAGCGCCGACCTCAACGGCCAAGTCTCGCTCATCAATGTTTTTGCGTCGTGGTGCGTCGCGTGCCGCGAGGAGCACCCCGTATTGATGCAGATGAAAGCCGATAACGTCGTGCCCATTCACGGCCTTAACTACAAGGACCAGCCTGACAACGCAGCGCGCTGGCTCAACACGATGGGCGATCCCTACACGCGCACGGGCGCCGATATCGAGGGCCGCGTGGCGATCGATTGGGGTGTCTACGGCGTGCCCGAGACCTTCGTGGTCACTAAGGACGGCCGCATTGCGTACAAACAAATCGGCGCAGTGACGTCGAAGGTTCTTGATGAAAAAATTCTCCCGTTGATCCGAAAGCTGCAACGGCAATGACACGAGCACCAGGACCAATCTCCCGACGCATCCGATGCCGGATCGCAATACTCGCAGCGATTGCTGCGATTTCGACGACGGCCGCCGCGGAGCCGCTGGCAGAGAAGATCATTCTGCGTGACAAGCCGAAGCCCGTTCAAGCGATCCAGTTTGTGGACGGAGAAGGAAAGTCGCGCGGCCTTTCGGATTTCCGCGGCAAATCCGTTCTCCTTAACATCTGGGCGACCTGGTGCGTCCCGTGCCGCAAGGAGATGCCGGCGCTCGACCATCTGCAGGCCGCCTTGGGCGGGCCTAATTTCCAAGTGGTGCCGCTGTCGATCGACCGCGGCGGAGCGGATGTGGTGCGCAAGTTCTTCGTCGAGATCGGGATCAAGAAGCTCGGAGTGTATCTCGACGTTTCGGGAGACGCGACGCGCAAGCTGAGCGTCGTCGGGCTTCCAACCACGCTCATGGTCGATCGCGAGGGCCGTGAAATCGGCCGGCTCATCGGACCCGCGGAGTGGGACGAGCCCACGAATATAGAGTTCGTCAAATGCATCATCGCCAAGAGTGATGCGCCGCAAGCTCAGAAGAGCTCGGAACAAGACGCAATGACCTCTTGCGGCGGACGTGTTGTCCGGTTTCCAACCGGGCTCACGACTAAGAAATAGGAAATCGAAAGGAGAATGGCATGACAGTATCGCAACCTACCACGAACGCCGAGCCATCGCTCGGGCGCGCCGTACTCAACGCGGCAAGGTACTATCTCGGAAATCGACGTGGGCTTTTGATCCTCGGCGCAGTCGTGCTCCTGGCCGGCATTGGCCTCAACTGGGGTTGGCTGGTCGCCGCCGGCATAGCGCCGATCCTTTTGAGCACGCTGCCTTGCCTGGTCATGTGCGGGCTCGGTTTATGCATGATGGGCCGTTCTTGCGAAAAGCATTCCACGCCGTCAGCAGACGTGAAGGATGCCGTCGCCTCGTCAGGCGCACTGGGTGCTAACAAGATGAACAACGAGCGGTCCGGCGCGAGCTGCTGCCAGGGCCAGGCCGAAACGCAAGCGCAAGTCACACAACAGCAAGCGATCAACGAAAGGAGTGAGTCCCATGCGTAAGTTCACAAAGACAGTCCTGCTCGCCGCCACCCTCATTGCGGCTGCGGCCGCCGCACCATCGCTGTATGCCGAAAACGCGCCAACACCGGTCCAATCGCAACCCGGCGCGCCGAACGATCACGGAATGATGGGCGGTGACAACGGGATGATGGGCATGATGAACATGATGACCCAGATGAACAACATGATGGAGACCTGCAACACCATGATGAAGAGCCACATGGATCATCATGACGGCAAGCATCCCAACGAACGGAAGCAGGCGCCCGCCCAGCCGAATAAAGGCTGAGAGTTTTGCGGCTTCTGACGGCGGGGCTGAGGAAGGCAAGCGCCCATCCGCCGTCAAACTCGCCGCCGGCTTGATCGGCGGCGATCTTCGAAATGATCCAATGTGAGGACCCGATAGACATGAGACGCTTTGATGATCTCTTTCGTGGTGTCGGCGCTGCAACGCTATTGGTCGCGCTGCTCTTTGGCATTGGGACGGCACCAGCCGCAGAGAAATCGGTGCACGGAGGCGTTGTTGCGCTCGCTTACGATTCCCACACGGACGCTTTGCTGAAGGCGTATCCGCACGCACTCTACCGAAGCGACGATGGCGGAAAGAGCTGGCGGAAAATAACGCTCCCCGCTGTGGAAGATGGCGAGATCGCCAGCTTGGCGAACTCTTCGGCGATCAAGGGGGTAATGTATATCGCCGGCCGAGGTCTCGGTGTGCTCCGGACGGATGATGGAGGCAAGACCTGGGTCGAACGCAACGACGGACTTCCAAACCGCGCCGTCGTCGCGATTGCCGCGCATACCACACAGCCAGATACGGTCTACGCTGTCGCACAGGACAGCGGCGTCTATCGCAGCCAGGACGGCGGCAAAACCTGGCGCTTGATGGATCGCAGCTCCCAAGGCGGGATACGCCAGCTAATCCACTCCAATATGGCCGGCAGCATGCAGACCGGCTGGCTGTTTGCGGCGACGCCGAAGGGCGTTCGGCGGGTTATGGATTGCTTCTGCTTGTGGCAGGACGCCGGAGCACTCGGCAGCCCCGCGCGCAGCGTCGCTTTTGACTCGCGACAGCCGGCGCACATTTTTGCCGCCACTGAGAAGGGACTCTTTCGCAGTGCTGACGGCGGCGAGAATTGGACTCAGATGAAGTCTCCAAGCTCCAAGATTTCCGCGCTCGCGTTTGCTCCGTCCGGAATTCTTTACGCCATAACCGTAGATGGCGCCCTGTTCCAGAGCGCGGATCAAGGCGACGCCTGGAATCAGGTGAATGCATAAGCTCATGATCGGCGCGATGATCACTGCGGCAGGTTACATTGCAATAGCCCGGGCGGCAGACGATTTCCCGCCGCTCAATCCTCAGGTCGTCAACTCCGGCCGCGAGGTCTACCGGCAATATTGCGCCTCGTGTCATGGCGCCAAAGCAGAGGGGGCGCCGAACTGGCAAAAGCGCGACGAGCACGGCGAGCTCCCAGCGCCTCCGCACAATGCAGAAGGGCACACATGGCGTCACTCGGACGCCATGCTCTACGACATGATCAGCAAAGGTCTGCGCGATCCGTTCAACAAGACTACACGGTTGACCATGCCGGCCTTCGCCGACGTGCTTTCCCCCGAGCAAATCCGTGCAGTCATCACGTATCTGAAGACGCTTTGGACTCCGGAACAACGCCAATTTCAAGCAGAGGAAAGCGGCAGCCAACCACCAATGAAGCCGTAGCTGGGCGGCCGGTTCTGTCACCGGCTAATGGAAATCAAATCATGAAGTGCGTGAAAGCACCCCGATGAAACTCCGATTCAGACTGCTCATAGCTGTGATGCTCGCGCTTGCGGCAGCGAGCGCCGTTGCGGCGGGGCTTGTGTTGTTCACATCGGAGCCGGCGCCAGTCGTCACCACATCGGGCACGGCTGACATCGGCGGGCCGTTTACGCTGGTTTCGACCCGCGGCGGAACCGTCACGGACCAGACCTATCGCGGCAAGTGGCTCGTCTTGTTCTTTGGCTACACCTACTGTCCCGACGTGTGTCCGACCACGCTCAACAACATCAGCGTGGCGCTGGAAGCGCTCGGTGCGGATGCCAATAAGTTTCAGCCGGCGTTTGTCACGGTCGACCCGAAGCGGGACACGCGCGAGGTCCTGGCCGATTACCTGAAGTCCTTTGACTCGCGAATTATCGGGCTGACAGGCACGCAGGCGCAGATCGACCGCGTCGTCAGGGAATATCGTATTTATGTGGCGCAACAGAAATCCGAGAGCGGCGATGACGATTACCTCGTCGCGCATAGCGCGTACATCTACCTGATGGATTCGCAAGGCAAATTCGTGAACGTCATTCAAGGCACGGAGAGCGGCAAGGAAATCGCAGCATGGCTGCGAAAGGAAACAGAGCGCGCGAAGTCGTAGGGAGATGTTAATGAGGCTCGCAGGTCATTGGATTTCAGCCGCCTTGATCGCGTTCATTGTGAGCGGTCAGGGGCAAGCGCAAACGTCTGCCCCGAGCACGATTCGTGTGGAGAATGCCTGGGCGCGGGCCACGCCCGCGCGGGCGAAAACCGGCGCAGCCTATGTGGCTGTCATTAACAATGGCGGTACTGCCGATCGCCTGCTGAGCGCAACGACACCATTGGCGCAAGTGGTCCAATTTCATAGGGAAACCGAAGATAACGGAATCTCGCGCATGCGTGAACTGCGCACGGTTGAAATCGATCCCGGAGCAAAAGTCATCTTCAAGCCGGGAGACATGCACATGATGATGGTCGGACTGAAGCAACCGCTGAAGGAAGGCGAGACGTTTCCGCTTACTCTGGTCTTCGAAAAAGCCGGCAAGATCAACGTGACGGTTTCCGTGGCAAAGGTCGGCGCCATGCAATCCGGCGATATGAAATCAATGATGCACGGGGCGGGCGGCCCAACGAAGAAATAACCTATCGAAACCGACCTGCGGAAAATAGAAATGAGCCCAACTCGCCACAAGAATCTCAAGATCATAGTTCCGTGCATTGCCGTCATCGGCATCATGCTCGGCCTCGTTGCTTATTCGCCGACACTCTATCGGCTGTTCTGCGCGGCCACAGGCTATGGGGGCACAACGCAACGGACGGCCTCCGGCTCGGATGCGGTATCCCAGCAGATGATCACGGTGCGGTTCGACGCAAATGTCGCTCCGGGCTTGCCGTGGCGCTTTGAGCCGGAACAGAATGAGGTGAAGGTCCAGCTGGGAGAAAACAAGCTCGTGTTTTTCTCGGCCCAGAACTTCGGCGATCAAGCGATCGTCGGTCACGCGACCTTCAACGTGACGCCGGGAACTGCCGGCATCTATTTCAACAAGATTCAGTGTTTCTGCTTTGACGAGGAGCGGCTGGACGCGCACCAAAAGGTCGATATGCCGGTCGTTTTCTTTGTCGATCCGGCTCTGGCGACCGACCGAGACACGCGGGACATCGATACGATTACGCTTTCCTACACGTTCTTCCGCTCGACGAACCCCGGCAACGCGAAAGACCTGTCGCGGTTCGTTGCAAGCGCCGAACCCAATCCGGCGCGGGGGCAGCAGCTGTTCAGTGAAACATGCGCCGCCTGCCATGGGCTCGACAAGAATAAAACGGGCCCGAGCCTCGCTGGCGTCTTTGAACGGAAAGCGGGATCGGCTGCCGGATACAAGTACTCTTCGGCATTGGCGCAATCGGGCATCCGCTGGTCCGCTGACGATCTCGATCGATGGCTTACCGATCCGCGCAAATTCATTGCTGGGGTAAGAATGCCGGCCCGCGTTCCGAACGCTTCGGCTCGGCGGGACATCATCGCCTTTCTGAAGCAGGAAAGCCAAAAACGAGCAGAACGTACCGCAGGCGCGGTTGCTCAAAGCTCATCGAATTGAGTTCGGCAAACTGATTGGACACATCGTTGGTTCGCATGCTCGAAGGACGGGCTCTTACATGAGAGGCAGGACGGACATGGCGCGCATCCATACCGGCTCCGGTTGCTGGTTGAACGTGTTGCGCAGCTATCTGCTGTTTTCCGTTGGCGCCAACTTTATTTGGGAAATAGCACATCTGCCGCTCTATACGATCGGACAGACAGGGTCCCTTGATGAACTCGCGTTCGCGGTCGCTCATTGCACCGCCAGCGACCTGCTCATTGCAGGCGGCGCCCTAATGGGAAGTCTGCTTCTGTTCGGAACACGAGGTTGGCCCAACGAGCGCTTTTTGCTGATCGCCTCTCTGACAGTGTTGGTCGGCATCGGTTACACCCTGTTCAGTGAGCGGCGCAATACCGAACGCGGCAGCTGGACTTACAGCACGTTAATGCCGGTCGTGCCCATGACCGGGACGGGGCTTACCCCGCTGGGGCAATGGATTGTCATTCCAGTTGCTGCGTTCTGGTGGGCGCGTCGCCGCCAGAGGACAAGTTCGGATGCCGTCGGCTCCGATGCCTCGTCCGTCCCGAGCAGTTTGCGCGCCCGCGAAGGGCAACATCAGGAAAGGTCAATCAATGGCCAATAATTTTCATTTGCGAAGATGGATGGCTTGGCTCGCGCCACTAGTGATTCTCCTTGGCGCAGCCGGCGCGTGGTTCGCCTTCGATCCGGGATTCCACTCGCGAGCGATTGCGCCCGCGGCTTCGGCCGACGGGGCGCAGGATGAGTTTGAAAAGCGCGTCGGAGCTTATTTGCTAAATCACCCCGAGGTGATCATCGAGGCCGTCAATCGCTACGAATCTAAGCAAGCAGCGCAGCAGGAGACGGAAGCGCAAGTCGTTCTCAAGGCGCGTGCTGAAGAGGTGTTCCGAGACAAAGAAAGCCCCATCGCCGGCAATCCTGCCGGCAATGCAACGCTGGTCGAATTCTTCGACTACAATTGCCCCTATTGCCGAAGAATGGCACCTATCATGGAAAATTTGATAAGCGCCGACCCCCAGCTTCGGATTGTCTATAAGGAGTTTCCGATCCTCGGGCCGAATTCCGTCTTTGCGGCCAAGGCGGCCCTCGCCGCTCATGCACAGGGCAAGTACGTTCCATTTCACGACGGGCTATTTCAACTGCACGGTGCCACTGAGCCGGACAAGGTCCTGGAGGTCGCCGGAAAGGTCGGCTTGGATATTGATCGTCTCAAATCGGACATGAAGCAACCGGCGATCCAAGCTGCAATCGAGAAGAACCTTGCTCTCGCGCAGGCCCTGCGGATCAATGGCACGCCGGGTTTCGTGATCGGGGACCAGATTCTCCGCGGGGCGACTGACTTGACGGCGCTCCAAAAGCTGATCCGCGCTTCGCGCGACAAGCATCAATGATCCCGCACGCGAGTTCACGAGTCATCTGATGGAAGCGTCGTGGGCAGGTCTCGTTGCGGCGTTTGCGGCAGGGATCGTGTCGTTTCTCTCCCCGTGCGTGCTTCCGCTCGTGCCCGGCTATCTGTCCTATGTTGCCGGCCGCTCGGCGAGCGACAAATCTGCCCCTGTGCTTGTGCTCCCCCGGCTGGGCGCCGTTTCGCTAAGCCTGTGCTTCGTGCTTGGGTTCGGTACGGTCTTCGTCATTCTCGGCGCCAGCGCCACGGCGCTTGGTCAGCTCCTCCTCTCATATCGCAACGAACTCAATATTGTCGGCGGAGCGCTGGTGATCGGATTTGGCCTGTTCACATTGGGCTTTGCGCGTCCGTCCTGGATGGAGCGCGACATCCGCTTTCGCACGGCGATCCCAGGCGGGCGTCCCGCAGGGGCTTACGTCCTCGGCATGGCATTCGCATTCGGTTGGACGCCCTGCATCGGACCGATCCTCGGCGCGATCCTGACTGTGAGCGCAGCCTCCGCTACCGTGTCAAAGGGCGTCGCGCTCCTGACCGCTTATTCGCTTGGGCTGGGCATGCCTTTCCTGCTCACAGCCATCTTCACCGACAGCATTCTTGCGCGGCTCAAGTCGATCGGCCGCGCAGGACGCGTCCTCCAACTGCTCGCGGGCACGGTCATGATCCTGATGGGCATCGCCATGATCACAGGACAGCTCTCGACATTCTCCTACTGGCTACTCGACACCTTTCCTGTTCTCGCCAACATCGGTTGAGCGCTGCGGACAGTGCTGTTAGCGCGGCCTAATATCGCAACGAGGAGCACAGCGTGCACGAGTCCACCATCACCTGCCCGAAGTGCGGTCACCAAGCCATCGAGGACATGCCGGCCGATGCGTGCCAATTCTTTTATGAATGCAAGGGCTGCGGCGAGCGGCTCAGGCCATTGCCAGGAGATTGTTGCGTATTTTGCTCGTACGGATCGGTGCCGTGTCCGCCAATCCAAGCTCATCAGAACTGCAATTCAGGCCAAGCTCGTTAAGCTCGCTCACGGGTAAGATTGGTCATGAGCGTTTATCGCGACCGCATTCTGCCTTGGCTTTGTGATCTGGCCATGCGCAACCGGCGTCTTGTTCCGTATCGAGAGCGGATTGCTGCGGCGGCGGAAGGGCGCGTATTGGAGATCGGTATCGGCTCCGGGTTGAATCTGCCGTTTTACCGGCCGCAAACGCGCGAGCTTCTTGGTCTGGATCCTGGGCCGCGGCTCATCAAGATGGCTCGGCGCGCCGCGGAGAATTCGATGTTGCCTGTGAACTTCATCGAGGGGTCGGCCGAGACAATTCCGCTCGAAAATCACGAAGTGGATACCGTCCTCACAACTTGGACCCTCTGCACCATTCCGCATGCCAACGCTGCCCTTGCCGAAATGCGCCGGGTCCTCAGGCCAAGCGGGCGGTTGCTGTTCGTCGAGCATGGATTGGCGCCAGACCAAGGCGTGCGAAGATGGCAGGACCGCTTGACCCCGGTCTGGTCCTGCATCAGCGGCGGCTGCCATCTTAACCGCCCGATCAAAATGCTGATCGAGAGGGCTGGATTCCGCTTCGACCGGCTGGAAACCGGCTACATGCCAGGGCCGAAGCCCATGGCCTTCATGTACGAGGGCAGCGCCCGGCCGAATTAAATTAGCAGTCTTCCCTTTAACATGATGCGTGGCATCGGCCGTGTAGGCCGACGTGATTTTGGTCGCAATGTAAATGCGATTGCGACATCTGAGCGAATTGGTCTGCCTATCCTCTCGAAAATAGATACTTGATGAGCGCCGCTACGATCAACACCAGGATGATAACCACGAGCGCCCATACGAGCACCATTCCGCCCATCATATCGCTCATGCCGGCACGCTCCCATTCGACTTGCAAGGTGAGATACAGTTCTCCTCGGCATTCTCGATTAGGATCAGTGCAACAGACGTGACCCGACTTGCGCTATATCCAGAACGATACGGGGCGCTATTCCCGTCGCGATTGTACCGAACGTACACAGACCAATGGCCCAGGCGTAACCAAGACCTCGAGCCACATCTACGGTTCGCGACGGCTGGCGGAAATACATTTCCGCGATAATCGCCACGTAATAGTAGAGTGCAAACGCCATATTGACTGCCGCAATCACGGCGAGCCAGGCCAGTCCGCCATCGATCGCCGCAATCAGCAAAAAAACTTTGCCGGCGAATCCGGCAAGCGGGGGAATGCCGGCGAGGGACAATAGCGCCAGCGTCAGTGCCGCCGCCGGCCAGGGCGCATAGCGGAAAAGTCCCCGCACCGCCTCAAAGCCGTCGCTGCCGAACCAGCGCTCGACTTGTGCGACGACTGCAAAAGCAGCAAGGTTCATCAAAAGATAGGCAGCAAGATAATAGCCGACGGCGGGCAGGGCATCGGCCGCGCGCTCTGCGACGGCGACGGCCATCAGTATATAGCCGGCTTGAGCGATGCTCGAATAGGCAAGCAGGCGCTTGAGACTTCTTTGTCGGAGCGCGACAAGATTGCCGAAGGTCATCGTGACCGCGGCGATGGCGGAAAGGACGATTGGCCAATTCGATAGACCGCCCGGCATGGCCTCCATCAGAAGCCGCATCAAGCCGGCAAATGCAGCGACCTTCGGCACAACCGAAACGAAGCCGGACACCGGTGCGCTCGCGCCCTGGAACGCATCCGGTGCCCACATGTGGAACGGGACGAGCGTCATCTCGAACCCGTAGCCGATCAGGATCAGTCCCAGCGCGAACGCGATCCAGGCAGCATCGACGCCTGCAAGCCCAGCGCCGATGGCGCGAAGACTCAAGCTGCCCGTGAGTCCGAACAGAAACGTGAGGCCGTAGGCCATGACGGCGAGTGCCGCCGCGCCGTAGATGAAGTACTTCAGCGCCGCTTCCTGCGCACGCTTGTCGCTGCGCACCAGGGCGACCAGGAGGTAGGAGGGAAAGCTCACCATTTGCAGGAACAGCACGATTAAGCCGAGATCGGTCGCCGCCACCAAGCCCATTGCGCCGACTGTCGCGAACAGCACCGCGATCGGCGCCTGCGGTTCTTGCTCTGTCCCGCGAAAATGCGACTGCAGAATCAGGATCGTTATTGCGGCACCGGCCTCGATGACGAGTTGATAGAAGGAGCGGAACGGATCAACGGCGTAGGTCCCGCAAAACGCTTCTTTCGGGGCCACGTTCAACATCGGTACGGTGACCGCCGCGGCGGCGACAAGGCCGAGAAGTGCGACGACGCCCGGTGTCACGCGCCAACGCCCTCGCGCCCAACCGGCGACAGGGACGAGCGCCAGCGCCAGCCCCGCCAGTATCATCTCGGGCACGACTGCCCACAGGTCCATACAGTCGGCGGACATATCAGTGCGCCACGACGCGTACCGTGCCGTCAAGCGCTGCGATCAGCATGGCAGGGAAGATGCCTATCAGCACCGAGAGAGCAGCGACGATCGCAACTGGCCAGATTTCATGCGGCATAAGCCATGAAAGCTTGTCCAGATCCGGAGCAGCACGGCCCATCAGGACGCCCGCCGTCAACCGCAGATAGACGGCCGTGGCGAGGATGAGCCCAAGCACGGTGACCGCGGCGATCCAAACCGAGAGCTGTAAGGCGGCGCCGATCACCTGGAATTCGGCGATAAAACCCGAGAGACCCGGAAGCCCGAACGAGCCGAAAGCGAGCAGCGCAAACAGGCCAGAAAACAGCGGCATGCGTCCGATCAGTCCGCCGAAGCGACTGATCTCACGCGTGCCGGCCCGGTGCTGCAGCATGCCGACCATCAGGAACATGCCGCCGGTAAGAAGACCGTGACTCACCATCTGCACGGAAGCGCCGCTGACCGCGAGCTGCCGCGCCGCGTCGCTGCCCGCCATTGCGGCGACCGCGATACCGAGCATCACATAGGCCATGTGATTGACTGAGGTATACGCGATGAGGCGCTTCATGTCGCTTTGCGCCAACGCGGCTAGCGCGCCATAGAGCAGGGAAACGAGGGCGAGAACGACAAGAAGCCAACCGAAGCGCGCGACCGTCTCGGGCATGATCGGCAGCAGCACCGCGACTAGCCCGTAAGCGCCCATCTTGAGCTGCAGGCCGGCGAGCACCACGCTGCCCTCGGTTGGCGCCTCCACGTGAGCGTCGGGCAGCCAATTGTGCAGCGGTATGGTCGGCAGCTTGACGCCGAAGCCGATCAGCAGCGCGAAGAATACAAGGGCCGCGGTTGCCGGCACTTGCGCCAGCGGCTGTGCGGCGATGATCGCCGGCAGCGAAAAACTGTGCGGTCGCATGCTGAGGTAAAGTCCGAGGAAGCCGAGCAACATCGCGAGGCTGCCGGCGCGCGTGTAGAGAAAGAACTTGAGCGCCGCGTAATGCCGCTGCTCGCCGCCCCAGATGCCGATGATGAAGTACATTGGCACCAAGCCGACCTCGAAGAACAAATAGAACAGCAGCAAATCCTGCGCCGCGAATAGGCCGATGAGGCCGGTCGCGAGCAGAAGAAAGAGGAAGGCATGCGCTTGCGCGCGATCGTGCTCGTGCAGCACGAAGATCATGACCACGGTCATCAGCACTGCCGTGAGCAGGATCAGTGCCAATGACAACCCGTTGATCGCGACGTCGTAGCTCGCGCCGATGGGAATCCACGGTACCGTCGTGCGCCATTGCAAGGCGCCGCCGTTCGGATCGAAGCCGGCCCATAACACGATTGCCACGAGGAAGGTCAGAACCGCGCCGGTAAGCGCGATGCGGCGCACCAGGCCCGGGCGGTTACGCGGCAGCGTAAGGACGACAAGCCCGGTCAGGAGCGGGAGGAAAATAGCGACATTCAGCATCGCGTCCGCTCCGTTCACAGCCACAGCAAGAGGACACCGGCGACGAGCGCCGCGCTCGCCCATAGAAACAGGCCGAGCGTGTAGAGATAGAGCTTGCCGGTTTGCAGCGCGCGCAGGCGCTCCCCGCTGAACGCCACGGTGGCTGCGATGCGGTCACCGCCGCGGCCGAAGCCGAGCACCTCGGCGCCTTCGGCGCCGCAGGCGATCTGCCATGCGCCATCGGCGGCGATGCGGCCAGCCGCATCGAACCCGCGCTCTGCCACGATCATATCGCCGGCAAGACGCGCAAACACCTCCGCGATTGCGCGAGTTGCTCGGTCGAGGGCGGCCTCGACCACGTCGAGTTTCACCGCGAGCCACAACACCCCTCGTGCCGGCGAAACCGTTGCCGCCATCAAGCCACTAGCCAAGGCTGCCGGCCAGATTCCCACCGCCGGCGCGCCCTGCAAGGCACGTAATCCGCCGATACAAAGTCCGACGAGACTCGCGGCAACGGCGGCCGAACGCCATGCGATGTCGAGCTCCGGCGCGGCAACCCGACCAGCCAAGGCCCAACCGAGCGCGGCGGCGCAAGCGGCCAGCAACACCATGCCGGCCAGCATCAGCCAGCCGGACTCGCGGATCTCATCTCTTGCATGTGCCGCGCCGAAAAAGGTCGCGACAGTCGCCCGCCCAATGTAGAGCCCGGCAAGGATCACAAGCAGCAGGATCAGCAACGCCGCAGCGGGCGCTTGTCGAGCGGCAACGGCAAGAATCGCCTCCTCGCTCCAGAAACCGGACAATGGCGGCACCCCGGCGAGCGCCAACGCTCCGACCAGGAACCCGACACCGGTAACCGGCAGCGAACGGATCAATCCGCCGAGCCGGGAGAGCTCGCGCGTGCCGGCCTCCTCCTGCACCGACCCGGCGGCGAGAAAAAGAGTGGACTTGAACGCCGCATGCGCCGCGAGATGTAGCGCCGCAGCGAGCGGACCGCCGAGTCCGAGCGCGATCATCATTTCGCCGAGTTGCGAACTGGTCGACCAGGCGAGCACGCGCTTCAAGTCCGTCTCGGCGGTGGCGATGATACCGGCGACAAGCGCGGTCGCGGCGCCAATCCAGAATAGCGCCGACAATGCCGACGGCGCCGCCTCGAACAGCGGATAGAGCCGCAGCACCAGGAAGACCCCGGCCGCCACCATGGTTGCAGAGTGCAGCAGCGCGGAGACCGGGGTCGGTCCGATCATGGCATCCGGCAGCCAGCCGGTCAGCGGAAGCTGTGCGCTCTTGCCGACCACGCCGGCGAGCATGAGGAAGGCCATCACTGTCGCCGGCACCGCGGCGAGTTGGCCGGTTTGGACGGCCGCGACGAGCGCGCCGATATCGGTGCTGCCGGTCGCTTGCAGCGCCAATAGCCAGCCGAGCAGGAGGCCGACATCGCCAATCCGCGTCATCAGGAACGCCTTGGTTGCGGCCTGCGGAGCGCCCACATGATCGTAGCGAAAGGCAATAAGCAGATAAGATGTGATCCCGACCACCTCCCAGGCCGCAAACAGCAGCAGGAGCGAGTCTGCAAGCACCAGCGTCAGCATGGCCCCGACGAAGAGGCCGAGCTCAGCAAAGAACCGTGGCCGATCGACCTTGCCCGCCATGTAGCCAAGGCTATAGAGAGCGACGCCGAACGCCGTGCCGGCAACGACGAGCGCAACGAAACGGGTGAGTTGGTTGATCTCAATCCCGACCGTCAGCCGGTAGCCGCCGGCCTCGAACCAGACGGCGGTGAGACGGGCGTCATCCGGCAGCACGACCAGCGCGGCGAACGAGACGGCAGCTGCGACGACTACCAGTTCGCCCCCGCCCCATCGCAGGCGCGAGCCGGCCGAGAGCGCCGCGGCTGCGGCGAGCAGGGACAGGAGCGGCACCGTGACAAGCAGCAGGTTCATCGCTGCAACTCGGTGAAGCTGTCGATCTGCACCGACTTGCGTTGCCGATAGAGCAGCATCATCAGCGCCAGCCCGACCGCCATCTCGACAGCGCCGATGGTGACGATCAGGATGGCGAAGATCTGCGCCGAATAGTCTGCCGGCGCCGTGAAGCGCCAGAAGGCAATGATGTTGAGGCCGACGGCGTTGAGCAGCACCTCGATGCCCATCAGCATCATCACCGCCGAACGCTGGGCGATGACGGCATAGAAGCCGATCGCGAACAGTATCGCGGCGACAACAAGGAAGGCGGTAAGCGGGACGATCATGGGTTACCCTCGCGCCGCAACGGGGTGAGCCGGTCATCCGCAATCGGCTCGGGTGGTTTGTCGACCGCGACCCTGGCCGCACGCGACGGGTCGTCAGGATAATGTGACGGCCGGGCGAGCAGCACGGCGCCGAAAATGCCGATCAGGATCAGGACGCCGGCGCCCTCGAAGGCGACCATGTACTTTTCCATCAGCAGATGACCGATGCGGCGCGCCGAGTCGGGATCGGGCACTCCGCCGACGACACGCCAGGCCGGCCGCAACACGAGCATGCCGACGAGCACCAGCCCAACCGCAACGGCGAGCCAGGCCGCGAGCGGCCGCACCGGCGTCACCATCGACATATCGCTCATATCCATGCCGCCCATCTGCATTTCGGCGCGCTTGCCTTCGTCCTCGCCTTTGTCGCTCCCCGCGCCATGCTGCTCGTGCCGCGCAGCATGGTCTTCCTGCGCCGCATGCGCGGGATGCTCGCGCTCTTCATGCTTCGCGGCGCGCGGCACCAAGCCGAGGCTGAACCACCGTTCGATTGGCGCCATGTCCATGCCGGCCATCATCGCCCCGCCCGGATCATGCATGAACAGCACCATGAACAGGATCATCACCAGCATGCCGCCGATGTACATCATGATTTGCAACAGCCCGAGCAGGTCGGCGGAGAGCAGGATGAACAGCCCGGCCACGCCAAGGAACGACGCCATCAGGAAAATGCCGCTGCGGAACATGCTCATGGTCGTCGCCATGCCAAGCGCGCCAGCGATGGCGATGAACGCGAAGACGACAAACGCTATGATCTGCAACACCGCCGGCATCATGACGGACCTATGCCGAGAAGAATCATACCGCCGACGAGCAACACATTGAGGAGACCGACCGGTGTAAGCACCTTCCAGGAGAGCAGCAGCATCCCGGCGGTGCTGAGCGGCGGCACGCGCCGCCCGAGCCACAGCATCAGCGCCATCAGGGCGAAGGTCTTGACGAGCATCCATGCCCAGCCGGGGAGCCACGGACCCATCGGAC
>Ga0226835_1000871_pt1 | contig 22371 bp, 17 predicted proteins | sample LAC_MetaG_1_FD_163627 | JGI IMG/M metagenome (GOLD analysis project Ga0226835, IMG submission 163627) | Anaerobic ammonium oxidizing microbial communities from anammox membrane bioreactor (MBR) in UC Berkley, California, United States -... | ecosystem: Engineered > Bioreactor > Anaerobic >...
GGTGTTTGGCCCAGTAAGAGTCGATCTCGTAAATCTGCACATGCACGTCTTGCAGGCGGGGAAGGAGCGCATCGGGAAGGTCTTCTTCGACAACGAAGAGGAAATCGACATCGCTGTTGCGATCCCAGCCGCCGGTGGCAAAGGAGCCCTGGAGATAGGCGGCAACGAAACGGTTGCCCAGTACATCTCTGACAGAAGTTACCAGCTGATGAAGGATGGCATTGAGGTGAGGATCGGGGGTAGGTTGAGGAGAGGTCATCGAAAAGTTATTTCCAGCCTTTAAAGTGAAAGTGGGTTCTCGTGCAGGGCAATTGTAACGCAATTGTGGCTTAAGAGTTTCGTCAATTCGCGGCTTGTGGGGTACACTTGTAAGCATCCATGAAAACGATGATCCAGCGTGGGTTGCAGCAGGTGGGACGGTTGCCCCTCGCCTTGAGGCAGGCGGTAAAATTTGGTCTGGTGGGGGTGAGTAACACAGCCGTCGACTGGTTGATTTACTTTCTTCTCACCGCTGGCCTGCACGCATGGATGATCCACCCAACCCTGGCGAAGGGAATTTCTTACAGCGCGGGGATTTTAAATAGCTTTGTTTGGAACCGTAACTGGACTTTTCGTTCTAAAAGCCAGGCGGCAGCGACTTTTTTCCCGTTTTTAATGGTGAACCTGATCGGTTTGGCCATCAATACCGGGCTGATGCAACTGGGGTTGTTCAGTTTCGGTCTTCCTGAGGTGGTTTCTCTGGCGCTGGCCACCGTGGGCACTCTGGCCTGGAATTTTGTTCTCAGCAAATTTCTGATCTTCCGTTCCTGATGAGATGAAAGGAGCCGGGGGCTGGCCAGCGCGTCCGATTAGCACCAGCCAGCCCCCATGATTTTAAGCAAGAGGGGCTTCGAGGCGGAATACGCGGTAAGAATGCGGTTTGAGCTTTAGGTCGATGGATTTCCAGCCGGTGGGCTCGCGGCGCAAGTTCAGACGGGATTCTCCAGAGAGCTCCTCACCGCTGACCAGGTCGCGTAGGTGGGTGACGCGCTCCGGGACGAGTACACTGACCAGCTGATCTTCGGGCAGGAATGACTCGACGATGAAGGTATCGTTGTCATAAACGAAGAGAGCCACCTGAGATGGGCCTTCCAGCCGGACGGGCAGATCATGGAGGAGGGTTTCGCGGATGCGGTTAAGTACCCCGGCCGGGAGGTGGTAGAGTTCTCCAAAAACGTCGGGAATCGTCCAGATGTAGAGCGTTCCCCGGCCGTAGGAGGCTGAGTGGAAGAGAGGGTAACCGTTCACGCCGGTTAGCCCGGAAACTTCTTCCCAGGAATCGTTGGTCAGGTATTGAATCTGGGGAATGGTGACGGGTTGACTGGCCGTGTAGATTTGATTCCAGCCGATTAAGAAGTCTTTTACGGCGGCTTTTCGGTCGGTAATCTCCAGTTCGACGATGTCTTCGATGCCCTTGCCCTGCAACGCACGCAGTAACCCCGAGGTGATAACAACCTGCTTCCCATCCATCAACTGCTGTTTGATTTTTTCCACAATCGCCGGGTCGCGCCGGGCCGATTCGGTGAGAAGGATGAGGTTGGCCGTCGTCGGAAAATCTGGGACGAGTTCGATGGGGATACCCAGCATACCCAGGTAGCTGTGGAGAAAATCCTCTCCGGTGGAGTGGTAAGGTTTATAACAGGGGATGCCCAGCGGTTTACCCAGCTGTCCGAGGAGGGAATCCACTTTCTGGAAGACGTATCCGGCGGCCAGGGCAATGGTGGTTCCGGGCGCGATGGACCACGGTGAGGTCATCGCTGGGCCTAGGGCCTCATCGAAATCGAAGCTGGTATGCCGTCCCTGCCAGGGGGCGCGGTCCGAGAGCTGAATGGGGCGCTGGAGCTGGAGAAAATCAAAGAGGGTGATCTCGGGGGCTCTGGCAAAAAGCGTGAGCCAGAGCTGTTCGGCGTACCGGTCGAGGGTACGCATGCCGCCGGTGTCGACCCACCCGCCGGCGTTGGCGCCGGGTTTGAGGTTCTCAAAGTATCGGAAGATGGAGTAGCCGTGGTAGGGCTGCAGGTGCTGGTTCCCCAGCACGGCGTCGCGCGTTTCGGTGCCGGTATAAAGTTTATCGAAGAGCCGGGGTTCGGTTTCAAGATTAAAGCCCAACCCCTGAAAGTGTTCATACCAGTTGGGGTATTTGATGATCAGGGTGATCTTCGGGTTGACTTTTCGGGCGGGGCCGACGATCAACTCTCTGGCCGCTTCGTCGAGCAGGTCAAGGCGAAAGCGCGTCCAGCTTTTCGTCCCTTTGGCGGTAATGCAGGAAGGGCATTTGCAATTGGTGAAGAAGAAATCGTCGAGGATCAGTTCATCGAAGTACCGGGCGGTGAACTCAACCACCTCTTTAAGCTTTTGGCGATGCTCGGGGTTGGTGTAGCAATAGGTTTGAAAGCGGTTGCGTTCATTGACAGTGATCGTAATTCCTCCGGAGGTTTGGATGCCCCGCTCGGCGAAGAATTGTCTGGCTTTAAGCAGGGTATCTTCGTCCACTACGATCCAGTCGCGGTGAGTTTCCAGGTACACTTTGTTGATTCGGACGAATCGGTTCATCACCTCAAAGCGTTCCCTCAGCCACTCCAGGTCTCGCATCTGGAGCACTTCATACACGCGAGCATAAATGGCCACGGAGAAATTTTGATATCGCTGTGGAGCAGGGTTGGGGGTAGGCATAGAAAAACCTCTTGAGATCAATATAGAAACGCATTCATTATAGAACGGGAATAAAAATCGGCGTTGAGCCGAGAATCCACTTTCTGAACGAAAGGACAGAAAATTATTACCCAAATGTGCCTTGACCGACCTGAAAGGATTCTCTACAATAGGGGCTAATTGATCTGGGTCGCCCGCATATCAGGAGGAGTGCATGGTAGATTACAAAGCTCTGCTGAAGGTAGCCATGGAAGAGGCCCGTCTGGGGTTGGCAGAGGGCGGCGTGCCTGTGGGGGCATGCCTGGCGGACGAGGAGGGCAATATTCTCGGCCGCGGCCACAACCAGCGGGTGCAGCAGGGCGATCCAACAATCCACGGAGAAACGGATGCATTCCGAAAGGCAGGTCGGCAGCGGGGGTATCGAAATAAGATCATGGTGACCACGCTGGCGCCGTGCTGGTATTGCAGCGGGTTGATCAGGCAGTTTCAAATTGGCACAGTGGTGGTTGGAGAGAGTGTCAATTTTCGCGGGGGGATAGACTGGCTGCGGGAGAATGGCATTCGGGTGATCGATCTGCAGGATGAAGATTGCATTGCAATAATGCGGGCTTTCATTGCGGAGAAACCGGAGTTATGGGCCGAAGATATTGGTGAATGAGGAGAAATTGTCACGGCCAGCAATGAATATCGGGCAGAGAGCGAATCGGTGAATGGCGAACGTCACACCGTAGCAAAAACCAGAGAAAAGAAAGAGGAGCGCAATGATCAAAAAGTGGTTTGGGTTGCTGTGCATGGGGGTGATTTTGAGTCTGGTGATCTCTGCCTGTGCCCCCGCGGCTACTCCGACGCAGAGCAGTGGGCCGCAGAAGTTGAAAGTGTTTGGCGCCTTTGCCACACCCATCGAAGAACCATGGGATGGGGTTATCCACCAGGCTTTAATTAAAGCCAGAGATGCGGGGAAAATCGAGTATACCTACACCGAGGATATCGGCTATTCCGGCGATATGGAACGCATCCTGCGTGAGGTATGTGAGCAGCAAAAGCCCGACTTGATCATGGGCGACGCCTTTGGGAATGAGGAGGCCGTCAGGCGGGTGGCGGCTGATTTTCCGGAGATTGCCTTCGCTTTTGGCTCGGGTTTTGGGCCGAGTGAACCGAACCTGGCGGTTTTCGATAACTGGATTCATGAACCGGCTTATTTGCTGGGAATGCTGGCGGGCGGCCTTACGAAGAGCAATACCATTGGCGTGGTGGGAGGGTACCCTGTGCCGGAAGTCAACCGGATTGTGAACGCTTTTATTGCCGGGGCGAAAGAAACCAACCCGAATGCGAAAGTCCTGGTGACTTTTATCAACAGCTGGTTTGACCCGGCGCAGGCTAAAGAAGCGGCTCTGGCCCAGGTGGATAGTGGGGCAGATGTGCTTTTTGCCGAGCGCTTTGGGGTGATCGAAGCGGCCAAAGAAAAGGGGCTGTGGGCTTTCGGCAATATGAGCGATCAGAATGAGCTGGCTCCAGATCTGGTGGTGAGCAGCGCCGTGTGGAACATGGAGCCTACGGTTGAATATCTCATCAGGCAGGTAGAGGCGGGTACCTTTACCGCGCAGGATTTGAAAGATTTCAGCATGATCGGCAAAGGAGGGGCAAGCCTGGCTCCATTCCATGCTACGGAGAGCAAGCTCCCGCCTGAGCTGGTGAGCAAGGTTAACGCCCGGTTGGAAGAGATCAAGAAGGGAACCTTCCGCGTCGACATCGATGAAGCGCCACCGGCGGCGGTTAATTAACCCTCTGGTTTTCTTTTCCTGAGATTTTAATGGGCGCTGCTCCCGATAGTCGTCTGGGGAGCAGCGCCCCTGTGGAGTGTACATGTTTACAGTTCAGATGCTGGGGATCGTGAAGCGGTTTGGCGACCGGGTCGCCAACGATGGGATTGATTTTGAGCTCAAGATGGGTGAAATCCACGCTCTGCTGGGTGAAAACGGCGCCGGGAAGACGACGTTGATGCGTATTTTGTATGGATTGTATACCCCGGATGGGGGAGAAATCCTGATCGGGGGCAACCCGGTGAAGATTCACTCGCCGCGTGATGCCATTCGGGCAGGAATTGGCATGGTGACCCAGCATTTTACCCTGGTGCCTACCCTGACGGTGGCGGAGAACATCACGCTGGGCGAAGGCGGCGTTCTGGTTGATCTACGGCAGATTAAGGCAAGGGTGGAGGCTCTTTCGGAGCGGCTGGGCATTCCGGTGAAGGCAGGCGCCCGGGTGGGGCAGCTCTCAGTCGGGGAACAGCAACGGGTAGAAATTCTCAAAGCGCTCGCACGCGATGCCCGGGTGTTAATTCTGGATGAGCCCACGGCGGTGCTTGCGCCGCAGGAAGTGCAGGCGCTGTTTGAGGTGCTTGGCCGTTTGCGCTGTGAGGGAATTTCGGTCATCTTTATCAGCCATAAATTACACGAAGTGATGACGGTTTGCGACCGCGTGACCGTGCTGCGCGATGGGCGCGCGGTGGGCACGGTAGAAAAAGCCCGCACCACCCCATCTGAACTGGCGCGCATGATGGTGGGACGCGAGAGCTTCGGGGTGCACCGTCAGGGAGAACGTCTCCCTACCGGGGCGCTTTTGCGGGTTGAAGGATTGAACGTCAGGAGCCGGAATGGCTCGGTGGGGCTACATCACCTTTCTTTTGAGGTGCAGGCCGGGGAGGTGCTTGGCGTGGCCGGAGTTTCGGGGAATGGTCAGGTGGAACTGGGAGAGGTGCTTTCGGGGATGCTCCGCCCGGATGCCGGACGCATCTGGGTGGGAACGCAGGAAGTAACCCGCGCTTCACCCGCGGCGCTTATCCGCGCCGGCGTGGGGCGCATCCCTGAAGACCGTCACGCCAGCCTGGTGGGCGAATTGAGCGTGGCCGATAACCTGGTGCTTGACCAGCTGGAGCATTTTTCTCGTCAGGGCGCTCTGGATCGAAGCGCCATACGCAGGAATGCGGAGCGTTTAATCGCGGAATTTCAAATTAAAGCCTTGCCAGAAACGCCCGTTCGTGCGCTTTCGGGAGGAAATATGCAGAAAGTGCTGCTGGCGCGCAGTCTGTCGCGCAACCCGCTTGTGGTGATCGCGTCGCAGCCCACCCGCGGCCTGGATGTTGGGGCAACGGACTACGTGCGCGGCAGGCTCCTTGAACAGCGCGCCCGGGGCGCGGCGGTGCTGCTCATTTCGGAAGACCTGGATGAAATTTTCGCCCTGGCTGACCGTATCGCAGTGCTGTTCGCAGGGAAACTGATGGGTATTGTATACACGCGCGAGGCGACTGTTGAGCAGGTTGGTTTAATGATGGCGGGTGCCCCGCTGGAAAGAAGTTCAATCAAGGAGGTTGCCCGTGGTTAAATTTCGACTGGAACAGGCCAGTGCGCCGCTCTGGTTTCGACCACTCATTCCCTTAATAGCCCTGCCGGTGACCTTTTTGCTGACCACTCTGCTGGTGCTGTGGGCAGGGGCTGATCCGTTGAAGGCGTATTATCATTTTTTGATCGCCCCGTTATCTTCGAGGGTCAGCCTGATTGAGGTTTTGGTAAAATCGACCCCGCTTTTACTCACGGGGGCATCGGTGGCTTTTGCCTTTTCAGCAGGGTACTGGAACATCGGCGCGGAAGGGCAACTTTACGCCGGAGCGCTGGCCGGAGCCTGGCTTGGGATGGTCCTGGGGGATGTGTCACCCGTAGCGGGCATCCCCCTGATGATTGTGGGAGGGTTTCTCGCCGGAATGGTGTGGGCGCTTGGGCCGGCATTACTCAAAACGCGCCTGAATGTGGATGAGGTGGTAACCACGCTTTTGCTCAATTCGGTGATCCTCTTTATCGTAAGCTACCTGCTCAATGGCCCATGGCGCAGTCCGGCTTCTATGTGGCCGCAAAGCCCGGAGATTGCCCAGGGGACGCATTTTTTCCGCCTGCTGCCCCGGGCACGCCTCCACTTCGGCTTTGTGGTGGGCCTGGCGGTGATCGTTCTGGAGTGGTTTGTGCTTCAACGTACTACTCTGGGATTGCGGATGAGGGCTGTGGGGTTAGGGAAGAAAGCCGCCCGGTTTGCCGGTTTGAATGTCAACCGTACGATGCTCACTGCGGCGCTCATCAGCGGGGGAATCGCCGGGTTGGCCGGGGTGGGCGAGGTAGCCGGGATTCACTTTCATTTGATCGAGTCTATTTCAGACGGGCTGGGATATAGCGGGATCATCATCGCCACCCTGGGTGGCCTCCATCCCTTCGGGGTTGGGCTGGCGGCATTTTTCATCGGGCTGATCGATACCGGCGCACAGAGCCTGAGCCGGGCGCTGGGGGTGCCCGTGTACCTGGGGACGGTGGTACAGGCGATCCTCCTGCTGGTGACGCTGAGTTTATTCGTGTTGCAAAATTATCGCTTGCGGAGGGCCTAGATTCATGGAAATTTTTCTGGTCGGGTGGGTGGCTGCCACCCTTCGCGTGGCCACACCCTTGATCTTTGGCACCCTTGGAGAACTGTTCAGTGAGCGCTCGGGGGTGCTCAACCTTGGAATTGAAGGGACGATGTTCCTCGGCGCTTTTTTGGGGTTTGCGGTTGCCTCAAGGAGCGGCTCTCTGTGGCTGGGGTTTTTCGTGGCCGTGCTGGCGGGCATGCTTTCGGGCGGGCTGATGGCCCTGCTCGCCGTGCGCCTGGGGGTGAACCAGCATGTGGCCGGGTTGGGAATGACCCTGTTATGGACGGGATTCTCTCTCTTCGGTTTTCGGTTGATTTTTGGTGAACCGAAAGTTCCACCTTCCATCACGCCGTTTCAATCGCTCTCCATCCTGCCCGATTCGTCTTTTCTGGGGCCGATTGTGAACCAGCACGGACTGACGTATGTGGCTTTCCTGCTGGTTCCCATCGCCGGGTGGGTACTTCATCGCACGCGTTTTGGCTTGAATGTGCGGGCCGTGGGAGAGAACCCTGAGGCTGCTGACGCCGCCGGGTTGAATGTCTATCACATTCGTACCCTGGCATTGATGATCGGTGGGGGCCTCATGGCTGGCGGAGGGGCGTTTCTCTCGCTGGCCCAGCTGGGCGCGTTTACTTATGGCATCGTCGCCGGGCGCGGGTGGGTGTGCATCGCGTTGATCATCTTTGCCAACTGGCGGGCGGCGGGTGTGCTCTGGGGAGCGCTGATCTTCGGAGGGGTGGCAGCGCTTCAACTGCGCCTGCAAACCATGGGGTTACAATTGCCCTATGAGCTCTTTCTGGCCTTGCCGTACCTGGTGACCATCCTGGCATTAATCATCGCCGGGCGTAATGCCAGCGCCCCGGCGGCGCTGCTTAAAGCCTACCGGCGCGAATGAGCGTCTGATCGCAAACCGGGCAGGTTGAATCAATGGCACTGCGCCTCTCCCTGATCGGTCTGCGGGCGGCCTGGTTCAGGGAGGAAGCGCCAGCGATAGCCATCTTCCATGAGGGTCAACTGGAGCACCCCAAAGGTATTCAAGATCAGGCGTTCGCTGTTGGAGGCGGGCAGAGGGCCGGCCGGGCGGTAAAATGCTCCGCCTGTCCCCACCGTGAACTGGCGAATGCCATTCGGTTCATCGAGGTTGCCAGCGGGGTCCTGCGGGGCGAAGCGCTCGTAGAGGTGATCGTGGCCGTTGAGGATGATCTCGGCGCGGGCTTCGTACAGGGCGCGCCAGAATTCCAGTGTGGCCTCGCTGTTGCCGTGCAGACCTGAGCTAAAGCGAGGTTGATGCCAGTACGCAAGGGTGCAACGCGCCGGGTGAGTGGCCAGATCGGCCCGCAGCCATTGCGCCTGGGGAGAATCGGGGCCGCACCCTCCTACCGCCGCACAATTGCCATTGAGGGCGATGATGTGCCATCCGGCAAGGTCATAGCTGTAGTAACCCTTCCCGGGTTCACCGGCAGCGGGGCCAAAAAAAGTGTGGTAGGCGGCGCCGTTCTCGGTCTGGTAATCGTGGTTACCGGGGCTGGGGTGAATGCGTTCAAGGTGCCTTCCCCAGGCAGGCGCAAAGCATATCTGGTACTGTTCTGGGGTGCCTTCTTCGTTGGAGTTGTCGCCGGTGGTGAATACATCGGCTTCGGGGAATTGATCGAGAAGGCGGGCTGTGATGTCATCGCCGGGATGGCCGCAAACGGTAATATCTCCCGCGCCCATGAACAGGGGAGCGTCGGCCCCGGTGGTGAGCCAGGGAGCAAGGATGGCCTCCGTTTCAGGGTCGGCGGCATGCCCGAGGAATGGCAGGCCCCAGGCGATGGAGACTGTCTTTAACAGAGAATAATGAGTATAGGGGATGCTGTCTTCAAAGTGAGGACGCGCCTGGGGAGAAATGAACAGCGTGGCGATACGCCCTCCGGCTTTAGGGGGCAGACCGCAGCAACTGCTGGAATCGTCGCCTGAAGCTTCGTCGAAAGTGATGACTATGAGGTAATGCTCGCCCAGCCCTCCCGATTGGAAGAGCCCATCGATGAACTGGCCAAGCCACGCATCCATTTCCGCAAGGGAGCAATCGTGGCCGGAGTGGCACAGGTTGGGGGTGATGAAGGCGAAATCTGGCAGGTTCTGCCGGGCCAGGTCTTCGGTCAGCTGATCCAGGGGGAGCACATGAGAGGTGCAACGCTGCGCATTTAACCGAATGGCGTTGAAATATACGAACGGATTGTGCTTTTGCGCATACTCACCCCGGCTACCGAGAAAACAGGGTTCGGGCATCGATTCTTGATAGGTTTTCCACTGGCGGCCGGAGGCCTCGATGAGATCGGGCAGGCTGGGTGCGTCTACGAAACAATCTTCACAATTCCGGTTCACGCCAAAGGTATCGCCGCCGATGAGCGCCAGGTAATTCGGCAGGCTGGGGTGCGCCACGGCATAGTAATTGGTGAGAAGGGTATTTTCCGCTGCCAGACGGTTGAAATGAGGCATGTTTTCATTCCCGATGACCTGGGTGAAGTCCTTATTTTCCAGCACGATCCAGAGGATGTGCTCGAAGGCCGGAACCGGCGGGGGCGGGGTGGGTTGAAGGGTAGGAGTGGCCCGGGGGGTGAAAACAGGCTCAGGGGTAGAGGTTGGAGAGCGGGTAGGGGTGGGCAGGGAGGGAACGGCGGTGAGGGTCTGGCAGTAGGGACGACTGCACCAGGGTTCGAAGGTGGGGGTGGGGGTGGAGAAAGGGAACGGCCACACCGAACAGGCGCTGAGCAAAAGGAGGAACCCCGTCCCCAGGATGAGATTCCGCATCACTTGGGAGAAGAGCGTCTTCTTCACGATACCAGGTTCCCGTTCACCAGGAGCACGGGGATCAGCATCACGGAGGGACGTCCGACGACGGTAATTTCAACCACAAAACGGATGACATCTCCCTGTACATGGTCGGCCACCAGTTCAAAGGAGGCCTCGGTGGCGGGCTGTTGAGCCAGCCAGGCGGTGGGAGCGAACAGGCTGCCATCGGCGGAGGGGAACACTTGCCAGCCCTCGGGCAGATACCAGTGAATGCGGAGATTGTCCTGGATTTTATAAAGATTACGGACGCGGAGGAGTACTTTCTTGGGTTGTCCGTCGCGCACCAGCGGGTCGGCGCCGAGATCTACAGCAATTTCGTAGAATGGAAAGCGATGGGCCACAGCGTGCAGGTTGCTGTAATCGGGCGGGGCGGAGGGGCGGGGTGACAGGCTTTCAAGGGAGCGGATGGAAGGATCTCTGGCAAACAGAGCAGCGGCCTGAAAGCCCGAAAGATCGGTCGGATCTTCGGTGAGTTGCACCGGAAGGTGGAAAGCTGCCAGCACCTGGCGGGCAATGGCTTCGGTGCGGCGAGTCATTTCGTCCACATCCTGGGGGAGCTGGTTGCCGAAGTACCCCAGTTCTCCAAGGTTGAGGCAGGCGGTTTTGATTTTTCGCCCGATGGGTTCGATCCAGCGCGGCGGGATGGCATGAAAGCCGTTTAGAATGCCGAAGATCGATCCGGCAGTGGCGGCTGTGCAGTCGGTATCTTCACCACAGTTGACGGCGGTACAAACAGTGCGCGCAAAATCGTTTTCACCATAAAGAAGAGCCACTGCAAGCAGACCGATGTTGGAGGGGGCATCCCAGCCGCGTTTCCCCTCGTGAAAACCCTTTTCGCGGTCGGGGAGCGAGGTAAGTTCTGGGACGCCGGCGTGGCTGCTGCCGCGGTAATGTTGCAAAATGAGATCGCGGGCGGCGTCCCAGGGTTGTCCTTCATCGTAGGCTTGCACAGCCAGGCGCACGGCTCCGGTGATGGCGCAATCGGCGGGGATGTAGGAAAGGCCAATTTCTATGAGCCTGCGCAGATCGCGCTCGACAAACGCGGCGCTTTCCAGCGCGGCACAGAAGACCGCGGCAAAAGTTCCTTCTCCGTCTCCATGGTCGAGGATGGCATCCTGGTAGGCATAATGGGCAGCCACCTGAGGGCACCCGGGAGCAATGCACGCCCAGATTTCTGAGCGGATAAAAGCCCCGCAACTGTCTTTATATTCGTTGTGAAAACTGCCCGAATGAGGGGGCAACAGGCCAAGGCGCATGTTATTTTTTGCCGTGCCGTATTCGGCCCAGTGAGGGGTCACGTAAATGCACCAGTATTCGGCCAGAGTGTGAGCGTCCAAATGAACGCCCATTTCTTCCAGGGCTACCAGCCAGAGCAACTGAATATCCAGATCGTCATTAGGGAGGGGATCGCCGCCCAGTTCCTGGGTGTAAAACGTTACCTGGTTGACCTGCCGACGCCATTCGAAGGGAGCGCCGAGCGTCCCGCCGATATTTTTCCCCATCCAGCAGCCGAGCACTCTGTCGCGATATTCCTGTAGATTGAGATGGATCATAGAAAACCTTTCGGGAGGGAAAGAAGAACCCCGGGCGAGAGAATTTTCATTCGCCTGAGAAGGTTGGATGGAAACCAGTCCTGTACTATTATATCTATGGCTGAACGAAATGACGTGTGAATGTGGAGGGAGAGATGGAATGCACCTCAAGGGAAATCGTTCGACGGACGGTGTTGTTTCAGGGGGCGCCCCGCTTGCCCTATGATTTTCCGGAGCCTTACGGAAGTGATTTTTTCTGGGTGGGGCTTTCTCCTTCGCCAGATGATCGCCCCTCATCAGGGCGAGATGAGTGGGGGGCCGTATGGGCAAATAAGGGGTTTACTCAGCTGGGGGAGGTAAAGGATTTTCCGCTCAAGGACTGGGCAGATTTCGACCGGCTCAAGATTCCGGATATTCGTGAAGAGCGCCGCTGGCGAGCGCTGGAAGGGTTGCGCGAGCGGGCCGGGGATCGTTTCATTCTGGCTTCTGGCCTTTCGATTTACGAGCGGGTGCATTTCATCCGCGGACTGGAAAACACCTGGATAGATATTTATGACGCCCCCGACCGGCTGGGTCAGCTGCTCGACATTCTCGTGGAGATGAATCTGTACGCCATTCAGCGTTATGCCGAGGCAGGCGCCGACGGCCTCATTTTTTGCGATGACTGGGGGCTGCAGAACCGTTTGATGATCTCTCCCCAGTCCTGGCGGCAGATCTGGAAACCCCGATATGCCAGAATTTTCGGCGCGGCGCGAGAGGCGGGGTTGCTGACCTTTTTGCATTCTTGCGGGTACATTGTGGATATTCTGGACGACTTGATCGAAATTGGGCTACAGGTGATCCACATGGATCAGCAGGAAAACATGGGGTTAGAAACTCTGGGGGCGCGGTTTGGGGGACGCCTGACTTTCTTTGCGCCGGTGGATATTCAAAAGACCATGGTGTACGGCACACTGGATGAAATCCGTGCGTACTGCCGGCGAATGGCCGCGCTGCTGGGTCGCCCGGAAGGCGGGTTTATCCCCCGGTGGTACACCGACCCGCGCGGGGCGGGGCATCGGCAGGAGGCCATTCAAGCCATGTGTGAGGAGTTTTTAAAAATCAGCGCTCATGGGGTTTGAATTGTGGTAGGATGAAGGAACCAGAAAGAGCGCATGCCACGATCTCCGGCGCTTCTGGTCTCTATTGCCTTTCCGGGCGGATCGAAAGGAGAGGTTCAAATGATGCGATTCAACTTGAAAATGCTGGCCTGGTTCCTTGGGGTATTGATCCTGGCCATGGCGCTGGCGGCGTGTGGAGGAAAGACCGCCACCGAAGAACCCGCCCGCCCCTCGAATCCCGGCGGGACAGGTGAGGCGGTTAATTTGAAGGGTGACCCGGTCAAAGGGGCGGAAATTTTCGAGGCGAACTGCGTTTCGTGCCACGGAGAGGAGGGGAAAGGCGGGGTGGCCAACCCCGGCTCTGAAGATGGCGAGGTGCCCGCGCTGAACCCGATTGATCCCACGCTCGTCAGCCAGGACGCCCAAACCTTTGCCAGCAATATCGACCTTTTCCTCGAACACGGCTCAACCCCGGCAGGGAACAGCCCCGCGCTTTCGATGCCGAAGTTCGGCGATGACAAGATGCTTCAACCGCAAGAAATTGCGGATGTGATCGCATATGTGATCCAGCTCAATCAAAAGTAAATCTCCCGTTTCTGCTTCCTTCCGGCTATAATCGGGGCATGTTTTTGCGCATGCCCCGATTCTTTTGGATTTCTCTGCTGATGCTTCCGGTATTATTAATGGGCCTGGTTCGCCAGGCCGCGGCACAGGGTATTCCCACCTCGACCCCTTTGCCCGATGGCGCGATTGTTCATATTGTGGCGGAGGGAGAAAGCCTGGCGATGATTGCGGCCTCGTATGGGGTCAGCATGGAGGAAATTCGCGGCCTGAACGGCATGGCCCCCACCTCGAACCTGATTTTCCCCGGGCAGAAATTGATCATCCGGCTGGCGCCAACGGTTACCCTGACCCCCACCATCACGCCGGTGACACCGCGACCCACCCGCACGCCAACGCCGGTCACCCCGACCCGCACCCCTGCCCCCACGCGCACTCCTCTGCCGACCTCGACCCCTACACCCACCCTTTCTCCGCTGGTGGCGGCTTCAACGGGGCTGGTGACCCATTTCCGGCGTCCCCTGCTGATCGGGATGATCGTGGTGTGCGCCCTGGGGCTGATCTGGACACTCTGGGCCGGTTTCCGTAAGGAATAAGGATCACAAATTCTGGCGGAGCGATTCCAGCTCCTGTTCTAATTGCTCCACCTGCCGCATAAGTTTTTGCAGGTCTGGTTCGTGGCTTTGCGGCTCATCGGGGGGCCGCCCGGGAGAAAAGCGGGCCGATTCCCAGCGGTGGGCGGGGTCGAGTAAAAGATCAAGCATACGTGATGCCTCAGAAGCCGCCAGCTTTTTTTCCAGAACCAGGTTCTCCACCCGGCGGCGGATTTCGTCATCGACCATGCCCTGAGGGTCGAAAGCGGCCAGAAGGCGCTCGCGCATGGCCTCCAGGGTCTCATCGCCGGTGCGGATCAGATAGGTGAGCACGGCGCGGGGGAGAAGTTCCCCCAGTTTTTTCTCCTCCTGGAAGAGAATTTGCATCAAGGTGAGCGAGGTCAGGTCGCGGCCTGAAAGATGGTCGACGACCCTGACTTCCTCCCCGCGCCGGACGAACTCCGCGACATCCTCCAGGGTGACGTACTGACCGGACTGGGTGTTGTAAAGTTTACGGTTGGCGTAACGCTTAATCAGCGGCATGTCACTTTTCAGTGGCTTTTTTCAGCTCCTCGATCTGCCGGCTCAGTTCAGCGATACGCGCGGTAAGGGCTTCGATGTCTGCCCGGGTGATGGGGGTGGCGCCGCTGGCCTTCTGCTCTTGCTGGCGCCGCTCCCGTTCGATCTTCTCGCGGCGCTCCATCACCTCACGCACCAGCTTGCGGGCATCGGCCTCGGCCATCTCGCCGCGTTCGACCAGCCGGTCAATGAAGGCCGAAAGTTCATCCTGTGCCAGCGAAGCCGCGCCGATGGCGGCAAGTAAGAGGGTGCGGGTGGCCTCGTAAAGCGAGCTCCGTCCTTTGCTCTTTTCTTCTTTTTCTGTGGTCATTTGATCCTCCAATTCCACATGACGCAATGCGTTATCACCTTCATTATAACGCGATGCGTCATCCTGTCAAGCATCTGTAAAGCGTGAGCAGGAGAGTTTATGCTATACTGATCCAAAATCAGCCATGTAAATGGCATTTTCCTTTCTCTCAAACTGCATGAATGTTCGCATCCGGTTTTCCTGGCTGGTAGTCTTCATCTTGCTGGCGGCGCTGCTGGCGAGTTTTTTTTCACAATGGTACCAGACGAACCGGCAGATAACCGTCCTCAAACGGACCTTTGCTCAGAGTGAGCAAGAGGTGACGCATGCGGTTGTAGATGCCCTCACGGATTCGATTCAATGGGATAACTGGTCGCTGGTTGTGCGGCAGGTGGGCTGGTTGCAACAGGCTACCCGCGCCCAGCGCCTGATGCTGTTGCGAGAAAACGGCCAGGTGATCGTGGAGAGCCGGATTGGCGGGGTGGATGATCCACCCCCCGCGGCGTTGATCGCCGAGGCGTTGGATACGGGACACGCCTTTCGGTGGAAGGCGAAGGGCGATGTTCTGCAGGTAGCGGTTCGTATTCCTGCTGAAAACCCTCAACAGGCGCGTCTCTTACTTCGCGAAGTCACCCTCCAGCCTGAATTGCTCGAGGTGCGCTCGATGCAATTTGAAAGTATCCTGCGGAGCGTGTTGCTGGCGGTGGTGCTCGGATTTGCCGGGGTCGGGTTGTTGTGGACGATGAGCGTACTTCCGCTTGGACGGTTGCATGACCTGGCCTTGAGAATTTCGCAGGGCGACTGGCAACTGCGGGCCGGTCCGAATGCCCTGGCTGAGCTGGATGACCTGAGCCGGGCGTTCAACCAGATGCTTGATCAGATTGAGGAGCAACAACGCGAGCTTGAGGCGTTGAACCGCAGTTTAGAACTTACGGTAGCCGAACGTACGGCGGAACTGGAGCGGGCTAACCAGGACCTGGCACAGCGGGCAGCCGGTTTAGAAATGCTTAACCGAGTCATCGCCAGCGCATCGTTGGCCCTCACGGTTCCTGAGCTGGCCGAAAGCTCCCTGCGCTGGATTTTACCCACTCTGAGGGCAGAATTTGGGTGGATTGTGCTGGAAGGGAAGGTGGTGGCTTCATGCTACCCGGAAGAATTACGCCACCTGGCAGAGCAGGTGATGGGTTTCGTCCATACCCATTACGATGTTCGGCTGGTGGTGCAAGATTGGATGAAAGATTCTCTCTACCCCGAACAGGCTTTTTTTGCGCAGGATGTGGTGCAGAATCGCATTCGCACCTCTGTCAGCATGGCGATTCGCGCCGGTCAGAAGGCCATCGGGCGGATTGACCTGGCCAGTTCTCAGCCACGGCAGTGGGCAGAAAGCGATCTGCATTTGCTCGAAATCATCGGCCAGCAGCTGGGGGTGGCTTTCCAGCGGCTGCAAGATTTCCAGGAAAGCCGCGAAAATTCGCGCCTGATGAGCCGCCTGGCGGGGTTGGCCAGCCTGCTGAACCGCCCGTTGAGCGTCAATGAAGTGATCGATACCATCGGGAATGGTCTGATCGACCTTTCGGGCGCACCACGGGCGGCGATCTTCGAGCGCGGGCCAGATGGCGCTCTGAACGCCCTGTGGACGCATCACCTGCCTGCCCGGTTGGTGCGCTCGCTCATCGCCCGTGAGAAGGCGTCTCAGGGGTTCTTTTTACCGGTCAGCCCTGCTCCCGAAGTGATTGAGCGCCTGGATGACCTCCCCGAGGAACCGCGTTCCTTCTGGCAGCAGGCAGGCGGGGGAATTCAGGGGTACGCTGCCTGGCCGCTGGCAACCGGTGGAGACCCGATGGTCAGCCTGGTATGCTTTCATGATCGCCCGGTGGCATACAGTGCCATCCAGAAGGAAGTGCTGGAGGCGTTTTCGCGCCAGGCGGCGATCGCCCTGCGTAATGCCCGTCTGCTCCAGGCCGAACATGAACAACGCATGCTGGCCGAAGCGCTGCGCGACGTCACTGCCGCGCTTTCCAGTACGCTGGAATTTGAAGAAGTCATTGACCGCCTGCTGGAGAATCTGGAAAAGGTGGTGGCTCATGATGGCGCCAACCTGATGATGTTGGAAGACGATATGCTGCGCATGGTGCGGAAACGGGGCAGATCGCAATTGGAACCACAGTCTCAGGAATGGCGTTACCCGCTCGGTCAGTTTAAAGTGATGGAACGCGCCTATCGCACGGGCCAGGTGGTAATCATTTCTGATACCTGGCGCGATTCAGAATGGGTGCACCGGCCAGAATCGGGCTGGATTCGCTCCTTTGCAACCGCACCGGTGCACTCGCGCGGCAGGGTGATCGGTTTTGTCAACGTGAGCAGCGCCCGGCCGGGATTCTACACCGAAAAACACAGTGAACCATTACAGGCTTTCGCCAACCAGGCTTCGGTGGCGATGGAAAACGCCCGGTTGTATCAGGCCACACGTACCAAGGCGGAAGAGACCAACACCCTGTTACGCGCCCTGGCGCCTCTGTTTGCTGCCGGGAGTGACCTGGCCACCGTTGCTGAGGAAATTACCCGGGCGATGGTGCGAGAATTTAACCGCGCCCATTGCAGTATTTTGCTGGTCGACCGCGAGCGCCAGCGTTTGGACCTCTTCCGCGAAGCCGGGGAAATGCCCCTGGGTTCATACTCGCTCCCCCTGGACGGCCCCGGTCTGACCGTGGCGGCGGTAAATTCGGGCGAGGTGGTGTATGCACCGGATGTTTCCTGTGACCCGCGTTATATCAATGCCGACCCGCTCATTCGCTCGGAGCTGGTCGTGCCGTTAATTGCCGGGGGTGAGGTGATCGGCGCACTCAACCTGGAAAGCCCCGAACTGAATGCCTTTGACGAGAGCCGCCGGCGAATGTTGGTTACCTTTGCCGAGCGGGCAGCCTGGGTGGTGGCCAACGCCCAGCTCCTCGAGTCTACGCGGAAAACGGCGCGTCAGTTAATGCTCCTGAATGAGATCACTCAGCTGGCGCTTGCAGGGGGAGAAGCCATGGATGTACTGCAGGAGGTGATCCGGCGAGTGGCGTCGCTGGTCGATGCCGATGGGGCATACATGACGGCCTGGGAGGAGGAAACCAGTCAAACCATCCCTCTGGCGGCATATGGGCCGAATGCCGAATTGTATACGCAGGATATCCCTGAGCCGGGAGAGGTTAATCTCACCTTTACCATGATGCGCGAGGGACGTTCGGTGGTGGTGGAGGATATTCGTCAGTGTTCCATTATTCCACCTCACGTCGCAAGCATTTTCCCCATCACTTCTCTGCTGGGGGTGCCTTTAAAAGTGAACCAGCAGAAGCTGGGCGGGCTACTTGTGGGGTTTGTCAGCTTTCATCAGTTCACGCCCTCAGAGATTGCCGTAATCGAGCAGGCCGCCGGGCAAATTGCTTTGATCCTGGCGAGGATGAATGCTTTGCGCGAGGCGGAGCGAAGGGCCGCGGAATCGGAGCGCCTGCGGCAGACCGGGCTGGCCCTGACCACTACCCTGGACCTGGGCGAGGTGGCGCACCTCATCATCCAGCACCTCGAATCGCTGATTGTCTTTGACACGGCGGTTGTTTACCTCTATACCCCGGAAGGTATTCGTCCTCTGGCATATCGCAACATCCCCGCTGGAGAAGCCTTCCTCAGGCAATGTTTTCCGAAAGACGATCCTTTGCAGCGAGATATGGAGGCCCGGGATCAACCGCTTTTATTGATCGACGCTCAAAGTGATCCGCGTTTTAAAAACTGGGGTGAAACTTACTCCATCCGCTCATGGATGGGGATTCTGTTACGAGCAGGGAATGAACCCGTTGGAACGATTGCGCTGGGTCGGACGAAGGTACAACCGTTTACTTCAGCCGAGGCTTTACTGGCGCAGTTGTACGGCCACCAGGCGGGTATGGCGCTGCAAAACGCTGTGCTCCATTCTCACCAGCAGCAACTGGCCATGACCGATCCCTTGACCGGGTTATACAACCGGCGGGGGTTCTTTGAGCTGGCCCGGCATGAGCTGGAACGCAGTCGGCGTTTCAACCGTCCATTCACCCTGTTAATTGCCGATATTGATCACTTTAAGCTGGTCAACGATCGTTACGGTCACCCGGTGGGAGATGGTGTGTTACGTGAGCTTGCGCGGCGCTTTCGCAGTGTGATGCGCGAGGTCGACCTGATCGGTCGTTATGGGGGTGAAGAGTTCTGTTTTGTGCTCCCGGAAAGCGGGTGCCAGTCTTCGTGCCCGGCGGCTGAACGTCTGCTGGAGGTGGTGCGTTCCAGCCCATTCCGCGTGGGCGAGGTGAGCGTATCCATTACAATTTCAATCGGGGTCACCACGCTTACCGAGCCGGGAACACCGCTGGAAGCGTTGGTAAAACAGGCCGACGAGGCGCTGTATCGCGCCAAAGCGAACGGGCGCGACCGCCTGGAATACTGGCATTCGCCTCCGGCGGAGAAGCCTTTAACGGATGCGCATCATGGCGGGCAGGCCGACGAACTGTAAACTGAGATCCCACAGGTGGCGGGCTGTGGCGGCATTGTAAGACTCCGGGGAAGAAGGGACGATCTTACAGCGTTCAAAATATTTGCCGCTCACCCCCTCGACCTCAGGTGAGGAAGCCAGGTACACACTGGTGCGCGCCCCTTCCTCGGGTGAAATCGCGGCCACCTGGAAGAGGCGGAAGAGGGGACGGAAAATCCCCCCGTTGCTTCTGCCAAAATTGGTGGCCACAAACCCCGGGTGCAAAGCATTGGCGGTTACCCGGCTGCCTTCGAGACGGCGAGCGAGCTCATAGGTGAAGTAGAGATTGGCCAGCTTGGAGCGGGCATACGCCTTCCAACCGCTGTAGGAGATCTCGTTTTGAAGGTCATTCAAATCGAGGGTGGCATTTCGGTGTGCCGCAGAAGAAACGTTGACCACCCGGGCCGGGGCAGAGGCCATTAACAGATCGGTCAGCAGTAAGGTGAGTAAAAAATAGGCCAGATGGTTGAGGGCAAAGGTCATCTCAAGGCCATCCGGGCTCAATTGGCGTTGCATGAAGAGGGCGCCAGCGTTGTTAATCAGCACGTGGAGCTTCCCAAAGCGCGTTCTAAATTCGTCGGCGAGTCGGCGGACTTCTCTCTGTGCCGAAAGATCGCCCACCAGGTAACCTACCGAGGGGTTCCCGCTAGATTCGCGGATGGCTTCGACCACGGACTCGGTTTTTTGCGCGTTGCGGCCGATGATGACCACATGAGCGCCCATACGGGCCAGGTTTTCTGCCGTGTGTCTGCCAATACCGTCGGTGGCTCCGGTGATCAAAATGACTTTTCCTGTAAGATCGCTTGATTCGTCCATCGTTCCATCCTTTTTTAATGGTTCAACCTTTAAGCCCGCCTGTAAGCCCAGAGTTTAACATTTGCTCCTGTTCATCCCTTTCTTTTAGGGCTCGGGGAGTCAGAGAACCCCATCCAGAATTTTCATTGACAGAGTTGTATTCAAGTATACCCCCAGAGAAAAAGGGTAATCTCTGCCAGGAGTGAGGATACTCCTGGCAGAGATGGGGGGAGGGTTCTGGTTATTGCGGCGGTAATAGAACCGTATCTATGACGTGAATTACGCCGTTCGAGCAGAAAATATCGGTGATCATGACCTGTGCATCATTGATGGTTACCTTTCCGTCCACTACCTTGATGGTTACCTTTGAGCCAAGGAGGGTTTCAGCTTCGCTCAGGTTGACCACGTCCGCAGCGCGAACTTTTCCGGCGACCACATGGTATTGCAGGATGTTGATCAGCTGTTGTTTATTTTCCGGCTTCAGCAGAGTTTCAATGGTGCCGGCCGGGAGTTTGGCAAAAGCCTGGTCGGTCGGGGCGAACACCGTGAATGGGCCATCGCCTTTGAGAGCGTCAACCAGCCCGGCGGCCTGGATGGCAGCGACCAGGGTTTTGAAGCGTCCGTCGTTGACTGCGGTATCCACGATGTCGTTCGGCGGGAGAATCACCCGGTCTATGACGTGGATGATACCGTTGGAGGCTTTCACATCCGCCAGGACCACCTGGGCATCGTTGACCCACACTTTTCCGTTCTCTGTAGTGATGATCACAGGAGCTCCCTGAACGCTCTTGTATTCGCTGGCCAGGGCCACATCCGCAGCCCGGTATTTTCCGGCAACCACGTGATAGGTGAGGATTTTAACCAGCTGTTCTTTGTTCTCTGGCTTGAGCAGGGCATCGATTGTGCCGGCGGGCAGTTTTGCGAAGGCTTCATCGGTTGGGGCGAATACTGTGAAGGGGCCTTCACCTTTTAGCGTCTCGACCAGACCCGCGGCCTGTAAAGCGGCGGCCAGGGTTTTGAAACGGCCATCGGCCAGAGCGGTGTCAACCAGGTCGGCAGGCGGGAGGATGACGGTGTCAATGGCATGAATGACGCCGTTTCGGGCGTAGACATCGGCCACAAGCACCTTGGCGTTATTAACCATGAGGTTGGTGCCATCGAATTTCACATCGATAGTATTTCCCTCAACGGTGGCGATCTCTTTCTGAGGAGAAAGAAGCATGCTGGTATAGCGGCCAGGAATGACGTGGTAGGTGAGGATCTTTACCAGTTGATCTTTATTTTCGGGCTTTAATAATTCTTCAACCGTACCGGCGGGCAATTTGGCGAAGGCGTCGTTGGTGGGGGCGAGTACCGTGAAGGGACCTTTCCCTTTCAGAGTGTCAACCAGCCCGGCGGCCTGGATGGCGGTTACCAGAGTCGAGAAACGTTCATCCGAAAGCGCGGTATCGATGACATCCGGCGGAGGGAGCAACACTGTATCGATGACATGAATGACCCCATTGGATGCCTCAACATCGGTGAGGATGACCTGGGCGTCATTGATCTTTACCATGTTGCCCTCGACTTTAACCTGCAGGTTGGTTCCTAAAAGGGTTTCGGCCTCAGTTAGTTTGACTACGTCAGCAGCCATAACCTTTCCGGGTACAACGTGGTAGGTGAGGATATCCGCCAGCTTTTGACGATTTTCTGGTTTGAGAAGTTCGTCCACCGTTCCGGCGGGCAATTTTGCAAAGGCGTCATCAGTTGGCGCGAAGACAGTGAAAGGCCCAGAGCCGCTCAGGGCTTCGGCTAAATCTGCAGCCTGGATGGCGGTCACCAGGGTTGTAAAGCGGCCATCAGCTACGGCTACGTCCACAAGGGTGCGAGGGGCTTCTGTGGGGGTGGGCGCGGGTGTGGCTGTGGGAGGGTTGGGCGTGGGCGTTGGCGGCATGGGAGTGGAGGCCGGGGCGCAGGCTGCCAGAATGAGGGTGAGGGCGATCAAGAGTGAGATCACAGTCCATCGGTACATAGTACTTTCTCCTTATACAAACCAGTAGGATATGAAACTGATGCCATTATCCCGCGTCCAGTTACAGAGAACAAGTACAAAGGGTATATTTGTATAATGTTTGTCTAATTTTGATACCTGAGTATGAAATTCCTTATTGACTACTCAGAAATATTGGGTAAAATAAATCTAATTAGTATAAATTTTCTATTTTCAAGGGGATTGGCACTTGCCCGTTATCCCGGGCAGGCCAGAAAAGGATTGAAAACATGAGCAAAGTACGGGTATTGGTTGGAACGCGCAAGGGAGCCTTTGTGTTGGAATCGGACGGACAACGTCGAGAGTGGCGTATTCGTGGGCCGCATTTTGGCGGCTGGGAAATTTACCATGTCAAGGGGTCGGCAATTGACCCTGACCGGTTGTAT
>Ga0226835_1000873_pt1 | contig 22360 bp, 19 predicted proteins | sample LAC_MetaG_1_FD_163627 | JGI IMG/M metagenome (GOLD analysis project Ga0226835, IMG submission 163627) | Anaerobic ammonium oxidizing microbial communities from anammox membrane bioreactor (MBR) in UC Berkley, California, United States -... | ecosystem: Engineered > Bioreactor > Anaerobic >...
TGTGCTGCGCCGTGAAAGCATGAATACTATGAAGAGCTGGGTGCGTTATTCCTGTAAAAGTGGGTGGTTTGTGGTGAATCAACCCTACGGGATCGCGCACCCGGCTTTTTATTGCTACGCTGCCATGCAACAGGGCTTCATGAAGCACCTACTCTCCTGTCTGCCAACGCTTTCCGGCAATCAGCCCGGACTTTCCGCAGTGGCTCCGTAATATCAATATCTTTACAGAGCTTGTCATGGGGCTGGATTTTTGCCGACGATAAGCCAGAAGCCTCAGTATTTCCCGACTTCGCCAATTTCTGCTGTGCCGGCTGCCGTTTTCCGGCAATAAATCCCCGAAACTCGCGCAGCTACACCATTGCCCCAAATGGGTGTGTCCAAAAATACAACTTTCGACACCAAATTGCCCGAATCTCCCCGGGTGACCGGATGACGCCAACACATGAAAGCTCTGCCAGCCTCTCCTGTCTGAGCTGCGCCAGGTTTCAGGCTTTCTTGAGGGTCTCGGGGGCTCCCGGCATCGGACTTTGTCCGGTGCGTCTCGGTCAACAGGTCGATGATATAGCCATAGCAATGAGCGAGATCATAGCCTGATAGAAGAGGCTTCTCAGGCTCGAGTTATCTGCGCAGCACCACCGGTAAATCATCCGTGACACCAAGCACCCGATGGAAACCAGCCGTAACAGAGCGAATAATCTCTGGGATTTTGTCTCACACCCTACCACCCGGCGCCTCCTCAGATAAATCCTGACACTTGTACTATCGGGGCCAGCCCGGGGGTATATTGTGCTAGCACAAACTCACGGGCCCCCCATGTCAGCCGAGAAGAGCGTTTACACGACCGCCTGGACTCCCAGCAAGAGCGGAGCCGGCACTCTCATAGCAACCGTTATGCTTCTGGTCGGTCTGCCCTACTACTTCACAGTCAGTATTGATATCCAGAGCGTCCGCCTGATAGCAGGACAAATGATCATCTCGCTGTTCGCCATCTTTTTCTTCTACGAAGGAATCTCGCGCCATCAGCAATACCGGGTCGCCCTGGTCCTCTTCTCCCTGACCGCGACCCTTGGTCTGGTGGCCAATCTGGCTCACCAGTCGGTACAGCTCCTGGGTGGGCAGATGATTCAGCTGGATGCGATCAGCTACGGTCTTATCAACCTGGGCGCCGTTACCGCCACCCTGCTGCTCTACCGCATCAATAAAGTTCCAGCCGCAAAGGATGACAGCCTCCCGAGAGCACCCGGACGGCGGATTCCGACCCCGCTTGCGATACCACTGGCGGTACTGGCATTTTTCCTCTACGGGATGCAGTACGCGCCCTATATTTTCCACATCAAGAAATTTTCCACCACTGTCGGCTTTTTCTGCTGGTGCCAGGCCGGGCTAATCGCGCTCTACATCAACACTTTCTTCAAACGCCCGACCCTCGGGGAAAACTACCGAACCTTCCTGACCCTCCTCAGCCTGGTTATGCTCCTGGGTGGTTTCGCCAATCTCATCAACCAGAACACGCAGATCCGCCCGGGCTTCCGAATCGAGCTCGAATGCGGGGAGTACATGATGATGAACCTGGGGGCTCTGCTTTGCTTACTCGCTTACCATGCAGTGAGGCGTCATAACCATTCCGTCACCAGGGCAGCCGAAAGCATGTCCCCTGGGATCCAGGAGGCACCGAAAGAATCTTCCAGAGAAGCCTCTCACGAAACACAAAGAGAAAAGCCAGAAGAAATCAGAGAAGAATCACCAAGAGACGACTCGCAGGAATCCTCAGAGTCCTGCGAAGAGCCGCAGCTCGAGCCTCATGCGGAAGGCAAGCTCGACCAGGAAATCCAAGAAGAGGAAAAGCGAGCCGAGTCAGAAGAAAACGGATCGGATAAGCCCGAGCCAGCCACCACTACCAATACCAAAAGCCCCGGCAAGAGCACCAGGAAGAAAAGCAATAAAGGCAAAAAAGCCTGATCTGCTAGAATATCTCCCGACCTTGCAGGGGAGATTGTGCATGCTTTTGAAAGGAAAAAAGGCTCTGATCGTTGCCGGCCCTGATTTCGAGGACCGCGAGCTGTTCTATCCCTATTACCGGCTCCTGGAAGAAGGCGTCGAAGTCAAGATAGCCGGCATCGGAGACAGGCAATACAAGGGCAAATACGGAGTGCCGATCGAAGTGGACGGGCAGTGCGAGGAATTCACCGGCGAAGTGTTCGATGCCGTGATCATCCCGGGAGGCTGGGCTCCGGACAAGATACGCGCCAACGAGGCTGCCCTCGAGATTGTCGCGGACACCTTCAAGAAGGGCGGGGTGGTCTCCGCTATCTGTCACGGTCCCTGGGTACTCGCCTCGGCAGAGATTCTCAACGGACGGAAAGTGACAAGTTACAAGAACATCCGCCACGATCTCATCCACGCCGGCGCTGCCTGGTCCGACGCCGAAGTCGTGGTGGACGGCAATCTGATAACCTCGAGAACCCCGGCGGACCTGCCTGCCTTCATGACAGCCATAGTCAAGCAGATGCAGCTGACCAGGGTCTGACTTCGACCGGCCCGGGTCCGGACCGATAATAAAATCGTCCTGTTTCCAGGCGACAGCTCGAAGGCACCGGCGGAGCTGTTGAAATAGACTGGTTTCGCCGGTCATGCCCGGGGGTATAACCTTCTCTGTCAATCCCTAATCTGGCGTAATTTTTACAATGGCGAATGTTCTGGTAGTCGAGGATGACGAATTCCTTCAAGAGCTTCTGGCCGAGTGCCTCTCCGCTTGCGACCACACTGTCGAGCTGGCGGGCACCGGAAAAGACGCCCTGACCAAGATGGACTCCAATTCCTTCGACGTAATCCTCCTCGACTGGCAGCTTCCGGACATGGAAGGCATCTCGATTCTCAAGCAATACCGCAGCGGAGAAGGCAAAGCGAAGGTCGTAATGCTCACAGGCATGCGAGACAAAGCCGCTGAAGTAAAAAGCCTGGGAGCGGACGAGTTTCTAGCAAAACCGTTTAAAATGCACGAAGTCATCGAGGTGCTGGATAAAGTCACCTCCTGACCGGAACAGCCTCGGAGCAGCAAATGGCAGACCAGCCGGCAACCAAGAGCGTCAAGAAAGCAATAGACGAGTCCAAAGAGCGCTTCCTGAAAGTCGCCATGGAGCGTATCAATAAAGCTCGCAAAATTCTCGAGGAAATCGAGAATGGCACCAGCGATCAGCTCAAGATCGAGAATCTCTGCCGGTTTTACCATCAGCTAGCCGGGGCCGGCGGGCTCTACGAGATGAACGAGTTCTGCGCCTGCGCCATAGCCGCAGAAGACCTATCCATGCAGCTCCCTGAGCTCAAAGAAAAGGATTTCACCTCCACCGTCAACCAGCTCGTTCAACTCACCGACAAGCTCACCAGGCTGGTCACCGAAGCAGGCGAAGAGCCCGCTGACAATGCGCAGGCGCAATACGAAGCCGAGCTCGCCAAACAGTCGAAAAGCGGCAATTTCAAAGCCCAGATCTTGAACACGGTCCTGGTCGTCTCCACCAATCCGAACACCACCCGCAACCTCGCCGGCATCCTCGACAAGCTCGGAATCAATATGGAGCACTGCAGCACTTACGAGGAAGCTCGCAACTATATCGAAGAGCAGCTTCCCGATGGCTTGATCGTCTGCACCCCCATCTCGGGAGGCTCTCCTCTGAACCTTTCCACCGCCATCCGCAAGAAAGAGGGCGGGGAGGACGTTCCAATAGTTTTCGTCAGCGATGTCGACAATTTTCTCGATAAGGTCAAAGCCATTCAAGCCGGCTGCGATGCCTTCTGGGACATCAATGCCTCTGTCCAGCAGATCGAGGACAAGGCCAGACGAACCTTCGCCAAGCTCAGCCACAAGAAATACAAGATCCTCCTGGTCGAGGACGATCCCGTTCAGGCTACAGCCATGTACAACTTCCTCATCTCCGCCGGGTTTGACGCTTTCGTCATGACCAATGCCGAGGAATTCGAAGAAGGGCTCCTCTCCAGCCAGCCGGACCTGATCATCCTCGATGTGATGCTCGGCGAGATTACCGGATTCGAGCTGGCTCGCTATGTGCGCCAGAACGAGAAGTTCTCCACCACCCCGATCATCTTCCTCACCACCCAGAATGCCCTGAATTTCCATATCCAGGGAGCCAGGCTCGGGGACGACTACCTGATCAAGCCGGCAGCCCCCCAGCTCCTCGTGGCGACCATCGCCGGGCGCCTGGAGCGCTACAAGACCATCGCCGACCTGATGGGTCGGGACGCCCTCACCGGCACCCTCAGCTATGCCGAGTTCATGAAAGAGGCCGAGCGGGTAAGCGGGCGCCAGGACATCGAGCCGAGCATTCTGGTCATCGATATAAACGGTCTGGCCAAAATCAACGAAAAACATGGCTATGCCTCCGGCGAGAAAGTCATTGCTGCCCTTGCCGAGCAGCTCAAGCGTACTATTCGCAATTTCGGCATCATCGGACGCCTGGCCGGAGACGAGTTCGGGATTCTAGCTGACTCGATGTCCGATACCGAGCTCCTCGAGCTGGCCAGCTATCTCAAAAACGAATTCAGCAGGCTGCAATTCACCTCCGACGAAGGTGAGTTCTCCGTGACTATCACCTGCGGGATAAGCAGGCTCAAAGAAGGAGTCACATCGGTGAACGAATGGCTGAATTCCGCCTACGAGGCCGCCCGCATCGCCAAGCAGCACGGCAGCGACAGTGTCGGAATAGACTGACCCGCGCAAAAGCCCGGTCTACCGAAACCTCACAATTAGCGCGAGCTATGCGCGGACCCCTGAAGGTCCTGGCGCAGCCTGCAAATTCTTTCTGGAGCGGTCCCGATCAGAAATCCCGAGAAGCCTTCCTGGCTCCTGGCAATAACTTCAACCGAAGAACAAGGACAGCCGCCCGGCTTGTCACGAGAATAGACCGCTGATAGGTTCGAATCGTGGTCGCAGTGCGATTCGACCACGCGATTTAGACAGGAGCAAGGACGGAGATCAGCTGACTCCGTCCATTTTCCTTAAAAAAAGGAGTGACGGCATGGACATAGTTTTCGTGATTCTGGTTGCTGCTTTGCTTATGGGAATGTTCGGGTGGACCGCCATTCCCCTCTGTTACGAGATTCAGGTCAACTGGGGAGAGAAGTTTGCCCTGGTGGTCCTCATGCCTTTTGCCTGGCTGTACGTTTCGAGCATCTTCCTCATTCTCTACTTCTGAGGCCAGCACCCGCCAGGGCGCTCCGCTTTTGAGGAGCGCCCTGGCATGAAGCGCCAGTACAAAAGTCAGGGTATAAGAATAAGGGCACTCCGGTCGGATAGCGATGGCAGATTTAACAACAACCAGGACCGGTCAGAGCGACAGTCGCGAGTTCATCTCGCGCTACAAGATCATCGAGCGCCTGGGGGCGGGCGGTATGGGAGTGGTCTATAAGGCTCATGATCCAGAGCTCGACAAGACCGTAGCAGTGAAGCGGATCATCACCTCGGTGGCGAGCCAGGAGGAGATCATGCGCTTCCAGCGGGAAGCCAAATTATTGAAGGACCTCAGGCATCCTGCCATCCCCGAGGTCTACAACTTCGCCATCAGTAGCGACAACGAACCATATATGGTACTGGAATTCGTCGACGGCATGAGCCTGGAAAGCCACCTAGAATCCGGCGACAAGCTTTCGGCAGAGCAAATTCTGGACGTGATCGAGCAGATCTGCGACGCCCTCTCCTACACCCACGCTCACGGCGTCATCCACCGGGATCTGAAGCCGGCCAACATCATTCTGGACCGAAACGAGAAAGGCAAGGTCCGGGTCAAAGTCATCGACTTCGGTCTGGCCCGCATCGATGAGCTGTATGACAGCCAGCAGGACATGACCCGCACCGGCGTGATCGTTGGCAGCCCTCCCTATATGAGCCCCGAACAGGTCCGAGGCGAGGCCATCGACGGGCGCACCGACATCTATTCCCTGGGCTGCATGCTCTACGAGCTTGTCAGCGGTCAGCCTCCATTCCGGGGAAAAGCGGCGATCAATACCATCGTCATGCATATAAGCGATCCTCCGCCCCCGCTCAAGCATCTCGACCCGGTCTGGGAAATGCTGCCGGACATCGAGCGAATCATCATGAAATGCTTGCAGAAAGAGCCTCTCGATCGCTATCAGAATGCCAGGCAATTGAAAGAAGAGCTTTCCTGGCTCCGCCGCACCCTGGAAGACGAAAAGTCGGGGATGCGCCTGGATGCTCGCACCCTGGCTCTCACACAGTATTTCGTGCGTCGCTCCCGATCGTCGCCGGTGCTCACTGGCATCGTATGCACGATTCTTGCTATCACTCTGGTCGCCGGTGCTGTCGGGATAACAAGAGTGGTCCTTGATGCTACCGAGAAGGAGCCGGATAGAGCAGGCGTCCCCATGGGTCAGGACTATTTCTACAAACAGATCGACTCGCGCTCCTGGACCCCGACCAAAGAGCCCTACGCCTACTGGATCGGCCCTGAGGCTCTGGACGCAGACTTCAGGAAACTGGCGAAAATAAGCAAAGTCAAATGCTTTGCCGTACAGGGATCCACCTTCGTCACAGGCAAAGGCATCAAGTACATAACCGGCCTGCCGATTCAAATCGCCACGCTCTATTGCCCCGGGCTCACTGACGAAGGGCTTGGGCACCTGAGCAGGCTCAAGAGCATCGATACTCTGGGTCTGGTGGACGTCCGCAAGATAACAAAGAAAGGGCTAGCGCATCTTTCAGACCTGCCCGATCTCGAGAACTTCGAGATGAAATCCTCGATCATGCCCGAGGGAGGGCTGAAAGTAATCGCCGGATGGCGAAGCCTGCGCGATCTCAGCCTGCACGATACCAGCAATGTCGACTTCGCCGATTTGACACTGCTCGAGGACCTTCCCAGGCTAACCAAACTCAATCTCAAAGGCGCCGGTATCAAAGACAGCGACATGCCTTTTTTACTGCGCCTGGAGCACATAACAACCCTGAGCATCTCGGGAGAGAATCTCTCTGCCGGTTCCATCAAGAAGCTCAACAAATTCGATCTCTACCACTTCCGCCTCTCGAATGCATCCATAAAAGACAGCGATTTGAAGGCATTCGAGAAATTCAAAAGAGTTACCCTGATCGACATAAGGCACTGCCCCGAAATCACCAGAGAGGGTCTCGGCAAACTCAAGAAGAAGCTGCCTGACTGCCTGATCACCCTGGACAACGAGGCTATCGAATAACCTCGAGCTTCAGAGCCTCACCGACCTCAACCGGAGGGCATTGGCGATAACGCAAAGGCTGCTGGCGCTCATGGCCAGTCCGGCGATCATGGGATTGAGAGTGATTCCGAAAAACGGATAGAGAATGCCGGCTGCCACCGGCACCCCGAGCGCGTTATAGAAAAAAGCGAAGAACAGATTCTGTTTGATGTTCGTCAACATTGCCCGGCTCAAGCGGCGAGCTCTGGCGATTCCCCGGATGTCCCCTTTGACCAGGACGATCCGGGCGCTCTCCATGGCCACGTCGGCACCTGTCCCCATGGCGATCCCGACATCGGCCAGGGCAAGGGCCGGGGCATCGTTGATTCCATCGCCGGCCATGGCGACCCGCTTGCCCTCGCTCTTCAAGACAGTGACGATCTCGCCTTTCTGCTCCGGAAGAACATCTGCCCGAACCTCATCGATTCCCACCTGGAGAGCGACCTTCCTCGCTGTCTCCGGATTGTCGCCGGTGACCATCACCAGCTCCACTCCCTCGCTGAGCAGATCCCTCACCGCTTCTTTCGCTTGCGGCTTGACCGGATCCCAGACCGATATGAGCCCGGCGGCGCAGCCGTCCAGGGCAACAAAAATCTCAGTCCGTCCCTCTTTTCTGGCTATCTCCGCCGCCGCCGCCAGCTCTCCTGTGTCGATGCCGCCTTCCTCGAAAAAACGCCCGGCGCCGATTACCACATCATGCCCCCCGGCCTTCGCCAGAACACCCCGTCCCGGCACTGCTTCGAATCTATCTACCGGCACTAGCTCCAGCCCACGCTCGAGAGCAGCTTTCACTACAGCCTCCGCCAGGGGATGCTCGCTGGCTTTCTCCACTGAAGCGGCAAGAGAGAGAATCTCGGATTCGTCTAGCTTCCCTGCGCCACCGGTCACCGAGACATCGGCGACTACCGGTCTGCCCTCGGTAATCGTCCCTGTCTTGTCGAGAACGATAACATCCACCGCCGCCAGGGACTCGAGAGACTCGGCATCCTTCACCAGGACCCCGGACTCTGCACCACGACCGGTGGCAACCATCACCGACATCGGCGTCGCCAGACCGAGAGCGCAGGGGCAGGCGATGATCAGGACCGCGACGGCATTGACTATTGCGGCGGAGAGACCGGGACCGAAACTGTACCATACGAAAAACGTGACAACAGCGGTGAGAAGCACCGCCGGAACGAAATAAACAGAGACCCTGTCAGCCAGATTCTGAACCCTTGCCCGGCTGCGCTGAGCCTGCCTGACCATGCTCACAATCCGCGAGAGCATTGTGTCGTCTCCCACCAGCTCCGCCACCATCAGCAGTGCTCCGGAGCCATTCAGAGTCCCACCGGTGAGGCTGTCCCCGGTCACTTTTTCCACCGGGGTCGGCTCGCCGCTCATCAGGGACTCATCGACACTGCTGCGTCCCTCCAGCACCTTACCGTCCACCGGGACCTTCTCTCCAGGTCTCACCCTGAGGCGATCCCCTGGTTTGACCCTGCCGATCTCGACATCCTCTTCCCCACCGTCCTCGCGCACCAGGCGGGCTCTGCCGGGAGAAAGCGCAAGCAGGGACTCGATTGCTTTGCCGGTAGCCGAGCGCGCCTTGAGCTCCAGGACCTGACCGATAAGGACCAGGGTCACGATCATCGTGGCGGACTCGAAATAGACATCCGGCATCGAGGCTTCCGAGCCGATAAGCATAGCCAAGGTTGCCCAGGTACTGTAGATGAAAGCCACCAGGACGCCCATGGAGACCAGGGTGAACATATTGGGGCTGCGGTTGAGTACCGATTGATAGCCCCGCTCGAAGAAAGGCAGAGCGCAGTAGAAAACCACCGGCAAAGAGAGGACCTGCTGAGCCAGCACCACCGTCCGCATGGGAAGCAGACCGGCAAGCGGGCTTCCAGGCAACATCGAGCCCATGCCCAGAACGAATACAGGTAGCGAAAAACAGAGACTGATGTAAAACCGCCGGGTCATGTCGGCAAGCTCCTGATTCTCGCCGATGGAGCCATCCACGGGCTCCAGAGCCATTCCGCAGAGGGGACATGACCCGGGACCTTTCTGGATTATCTCCGGGTGCATGGGACAGGTATATGTGAGATCCTCGGCACCTGGTGGAAGGGAGGCCTCCACGCCCTCATCGCTCAGATAAGATTCGGGGCTCGCCTCGAATTTCTCGAGACAGCGAGGATTGCAGAAATAGTAAGTGTCTTCCTGATAGACAGTCGACAGGGTTCCCGGCAAGATTTTCATACCGCAGACCGGATCGACAAAGCGATCGCCCGGATTCTCAGTAGAAGATTTCTTGGACCCGGAGCAGCAATCTGAGTGATGGTGGTGTTCTTGGTTCATGAGCTCGGACCTGATGTTAATCTATTGAAGCCCGAACTTAAAGCAGATAGGCCAGTGACCCGCCCGCGGGGCAGCCCGTCGCCCCCGGAGCCGGTTCACAAATCGCATTCGACTCAGTTCTTGGAGGAGGATGAGTCCCGGATCACTCCGGTGCGGCTGGCCAGATCATGGAAGAATCCGGTGAAAAAACCCCTGCCTTCCAGAGCCGTTGGCTTGAGAACGATGGCGAAAAGCAGGAGGGTGAGATGGACGATGCATATAAAGCCGAGAAAATAAGGCAGATACCTCAACCAGAGCGGAATCTGAAAGTTCAGGCCGCCATGGCAGAGATATGCTAGAAGAAGAAATGCCATGAGGGTGAATGGCTGAAGCAAAAGAAGCGGGCGGCAGAAAAACCGGGCTGCTGCTTTCTTGAATGAGAGACGCCGTCCTTTCTCGTCGGCCAGCATGAGACCCATGATCAGCTTGCCCGGAGTCGCCCTCAGACGCGAGCTGTCGAAGAAGACAGAATAGAGAAACGAGAGAAGATAAATCATCGACCCGCACAGGCGGCTGTAGATGGCATGAACCGCCTGGTGCTCCGGGGCGAAGAATAGATCGTAGACAAGCCAGACCGGGGCAAAGCCGACGAACGACTGAAACACCCCCAGAACGAATCCTCCGGTAATGGCCATGGGCAACATTCCCTGGAGGATGTCGAGATAGGAGCCGGCTTTGTTCGCAGAAACAAGCATAGGCGAGCCGATGACGAAAAGAAGGCTATAAGCCATGGCTCCCATGACACCGACAATCAGGGCATCGATGACCGCCGCCGCGGTCCGGCGCCAGAGGGGGCTGGCTCGCTTGCTTTCCGAAAGCAGATTGCCGCCGGAAAGCACACTCTCGAGATCACCTCTAACCTCGTCGAAGCCCTGATACCTCCCCTGCCGGCTTTTCTCCAGACACCGCATGACCAGGGTCTCGAGGCTGGAAGGCAGTTTGATCGTCTGATTAACCATCGCGAATTCAGGCGGGGGGCTCTGGAGATGATCGAGCATCGTGGTGAGCGGATTCTTCGAATTGAAGGGGGCTCTTCCGGTAAGGACCTCGTACATGACACAACCGAATGAATAGACATCAGAGCGCTCATCGAGATCCTCGCCCTGACACTGCTCCGGGCTCATGTAAATGGGACTGCCGAAGATTTCGCCGGTGCGAGTGATTGTCGAGAAAGTCTCTCCTCGATCATGCAGGAGCTTGGCGATGCCGAAATCCACCAGGTGCACCAGGTCGGCTCCGCTTTCCGTGGCAGTGAGCATGATATTGCTGGGTTTGAGATCGCGATGGATCACACCTTTTTTATGGGCATAGTCCATGACCTCGCAGACCTGCATACAGATATCCAGGGCCCGTTTCGGCTCGATGGCTCCCTGCTCGGCAATCACCGCCGCCAGATTACGACCGTCGATATAATCCATGACGATATAAGGCGTTCCGGAGCCTAGCTGGCCGTCACCGAAAACCGGTACCAGATTGGCATGAGTCAGATCGGCCGCGGCCCTGGCTTCTTGCTTGAAACGAAGGACCGCAATCGGGTCTCCCGAAAGCTCCGAGCGCATTACTTTCAGGGCGAGAGTCTTGTCCGTGCGCCTGTCCCTGACCTTGTAGACACTACCCATCCCGCCGGAGCCGATGAGCTCGAGCACCTCGTAATCCTCTCCCAGGTCGGGAAGTCCTTCTGGAGAAGCCGGGGCGACAACGGCAAGCTGATCGCTTTCCGGCGATACCGAGATTTTCTTGCCGGGTTCCTTATAAACAGGAACAGCACACTTGCACTTACTCGTATCGAATATCCAGCCAGTGAAAGAGCCCTTCCGGCTCGACCGGATGGGCTTGCCACAGGAGGCACAGAGCCCGGTCAGACTCTGCTCGGCTACATTTTCCCTGGCGTCTCCTGGCTCGTTCATAGTCGTCCGGATAAACCATCACGCAGGACCATCTCAATCTGATCTTCCCATTTTCAAAATCGGTCAAATGACAGATGCCAAAATACCCGAACCTGCGCTAGTGTGGAAAAACAGCGATTTACTTTGGGTTGGGGGACTCACGTGAACAAAGACGAACTCTACGCCTGCTCGCTCAGGGCGAAGCAGGCTGCCGAACAACGCCGATACGACTTTCTCACGGTAAAGCCGGATCTCGACGAGCTTTCCGCCGATGAGTTTCTCAATCTCGTGGAAAAGGCCGACGACCATGAGCTGGAAATGCTGCTCAAGACCATCGAAGAAGCCCAGCATGTGCAATGCAGCCCCTTCAAGATATTCGGCGCCGACCCGCCTGCACCGGAGCCGCGCAGCCCGCTCTCCATCATCATGTGGTGGGAGTTCCGCCGCCCGGCCTATAATCTCGTCCTCGGGCTCTTCGGCACCCTGACCCTGGTTGCCCTCAGCGTCCTCAACCACGCGCCGGCGGCTTACCTCTTCATGGGCGCCCTCACCTATGGTGTCATGGCCAATGTCTGTTACACCCTGGGCTGGGTCCTCGAGATCCTCTTCCGGTCGGCACTGGGATCCCGTGCCCGAGCAATCGGTCCGCGGTTGTTCAGAACCGGAACGGTCTTCTCTATTCTGGTCACCCTGGCCATAACCATCATGCTGCCCCAGATCCTCTTCCTGGCTGCTCCCTGGCCGCAGTAGGCGTCGCTTCTCTTTTGCGACTCTGGTCTTGCTCAATTGTTTTGTGCGGCTGCTTTAAGGCTTGCCATCAGGTCCTTCATCAAGATCCACATTCTCAAACTGTCGGCCGGGAACTCGATGAAATCGAAACGAGCATAGAACTCTCGCGCCTCGCTGTCGATGGCATCTACGATGACTGCACGTATCGGTACACCCTCATCCGAGGCAGCGATCAGAGCCGCGCCCTTCAGTGCATGACAAAGCAGGCGGCCATCAAGACCTTTGCCCTGATGGTTTTTGTCGAGCGCCAGTCTGGCAATCAGAAATACCGGTATCGGATGTTTTGCCAGTCCCTTCTTGACCCGCTCAGGCGTTGAGTCTTCATGTTCAACCGATATGACGTTATACGAGTAATAGCCGATGACCACATCATCCTCGGCTATCACCATCGTTTTTGTCTGCTGGCCTGCCCGGCTCTGCAAGGCGTGCTTCTTGAGCCAGGTGGTCAAAGGCTCCTTGCCACAATCGAATTGCTCGAGATTATGCGCTTTTGTGAGCGGCTCAGGTTTTGAGACCACCTATTGGTCCCATTCATCCGGCTGAGCCAGCTTCCTCTGCAATCTCGGGAGAACTTTAGCCGGCTGGCACAAGGCTTCTTCAATCGCCTGCCACTGCTTGTCCGTTACTACAAAGCGTGTCTGATCGTGCACCACTGCCTCAGCCGCTACCACTGCCTGCTGGCGGATGAAATTGGTCGGGCTGGTATGCTGCAAAGACGCAGCCTGTTTGATAACAGCCTCTTCCTCTCGGCTCAATCTTATGTCGAACTTTTCTGTTTTTCTGGTGTTCTTCTCTCTGACTGCCATGACTGAAAACCTCGACTGACAAACCAACTATAGCATGTTGTCATGACAACGTCCAGACAATTCAACAACACTTACTTCAGCTGAGCAATCCAAAGACCGCCGACAAATTGTCTCTATCGTCGTCGCGGTCTCTCATCCCGGTCTCTCATCTGAATGAGCTGGGCGGCGATGCTGATGGCGATCTCGTGGGGATGATTGCTTCCCAGGGGAAGTCCTACCGGGCAGTGGAAAACTTCCTTTAGTCCCGGATCGAGACCGGCTTCATCGATATCCTTTTTGAGTCTGGCGGCTTTCGCGCGGCTCCCGATCACCCCGAGATAGGGAAGGGGACGCTTCTGCCAATCTTTGAGAATCTCCACCAGAATCGGGCTGTCTGTGGTGTGACCCATGGTGATCAGGACGACAAAGGCGTCGGCGGGCAGCCCGGAAACCTGAGAAGGCATGTCCTCCGCCAGGACCTTATTCAGTCTCGGTGACTCGGGCAGCGCCGAGAGCCACTCTTCTCGGGGATCGAAACAGGTTATCCGGCAATCGAGATTGATCAGGATCTTGATCAGAGCATTGCTGCAATGTCCGGCGCCGAAAATGACGATATTCCAGACACCGACGTTGAGACACTCGAAATATAGCTTCACCGACCCGCCGCAGGTCATGCCGATATCCTTGCTCAGGTTCCACTCGATGAAGCGGGTCCGGGCAGGCCCGGTCTGGGGCTCAGCCGATGCGCTCCGGGTCTCGATCTCGACAAGGAATTCCCGGGCTTCTTCGATCGCCCGGCTCTCCACTTTGCCGCCGCCGACAGTACCGTAGAACAAGCCCTCCGCCGTCACCAGCATCTTGCTTCCGGCATGCTGGGGCACGCTTCCCACAGTCTCGACGATGGTGACAGCCACGAAAGGGACATTGCCCGAAATCAGCTGATTGAGCCTCTCGAAATACTCGAGCACGGCTACTACCTGGTCTGCCCGCCGGTCTTGCCGGCTTCCTTGACCGGGGCTCTGGATGATTTCGATACCACCTGCGCCACCGACTCGCTTACCGGTCTCAGTTTGCCATGCTTGACGGCCGGGACGTCGAGCCCGAAGGCATTGACGAAATCGCTGCTTTCCTTGCTGCGCCCGTTGCCGCCAGCGCTGCCTGCCGCCGTCAGACGCGAAAGGATCTCTTCGGCGGTAGCCGGCACCGAAAGACAGGGAATAGCGTCCCCGCAGACGAACGAGATTGCATGCTTGATTGCTGCCCATACAGAGATCGCCAGCAAAAGGGGCGGCTCGCCCACGGCTTTGGTGCCGCGCACGTTAGGAGTGCAGTAATTGTCTATGGTGTCGACATTGAAGACCTCCGGGACATCATAGATGCCCGGGATTTTATAAGTGGTCGGCGAATAGTTCAGGAGATGACCGGTCTCCGTATATCGGAGCTCCTCATTGGTGAGCCAGCCCATGCCCTGTACCATCCCACCGATGATCTGACCGCGGTTGATACCGGGATTGATGCTCTTGCCCACATCCATGAGCACGTCTATACGGTCTACTCTCATCTCGCCCGTGAAGCGGTCGACAGTCACCTCGGAGACAGCGGCGCCGATAGTGAAATAGAGAAAGGGCACACCCTTGCCCGCAGCCCAGTCGAAATCGATGCCCCGGGTGGCATAATAACCGCGCTCTCCGAGACTGACCCGCTCACGATAAGACATTCCGACAAGCTCGGCGAAACCCAGCTTGTTGTCCGGGCGGCGCCGGTCGAACACCTGTCCGTCCTCGAAGACTATCTGCTCGGGATAGGCTCCGATTCCGGTTTCTTGCGAAGCGAAATAACGACTTGCCACCGCCGCCATATTCATCTTGATCTTCTGGCAGGCATTGACGGCGGCGCTGCCATTCAGATCCGTGGCAGCCGAGGCAGCGGTGGCAGAAGTATTGTTGTTTTTCTCTGTCGAGGTCGCCATCACTATGACCCAGTCAGGATCGATGGAGAGCTCGTCGGCCACAAGCATCTGGATATTGGTGTTGACGCCCTGACCCATCTCGGTGGCTCCGGTGGAGACCTGGACGGTCCCGTCGAGATAGACGTTGACCAGAGCATTCGCCTGATTGAGGAATTTATTTGTAAAAGAGATGCCGAACTTCACCGGAGTCAGGGCGATTCCCTTGAGGTGCGTATTGCAAGTGGCGTTGAAGCGCTCCACTTCGGCAAACCGCTGCCGGTAAGAAGAGGTCTCCTCGAGCTCCTGGAAAACACGAGGCAGGGTGTTGTTCTCGACGATCTGACCATAAGGAGTGGTGTTTCTCTCCTCGATTCCATAGAGATTCGCAAGCCTTACATCAAGGGCATTCTTACCGAGATAGGCAGCAATCTCTTCCATGATATTCTCGATGGTGATCACTCCCTGGGGTCCGCCGAAACCTCGAAAAGCAGTGTTGGGAGGAAGATTGGTCTTGCAGATCCGGCCCCTGATCTCGGCTGCCGGGATGAAATAGGCATTGTCCGAATGGGTGAGAGCCCTGCCCAGTACCGCAGTGGAAAGATCGTTATGGGCGCCGCCGTCGGCGAAGATCCGGAGGCTCATACCGAGGATCTTGCCATCATCGTCGAAAGCTACTTTGTAGTCGTTTTGAAAAGGATGGCGCTTGCCGGTGAATTTCATATCGTCATCTTTGATATAAATCATCCGGGCCGGACGTTTGGTCTTGAGAGCCACGAGGGCCGCCATCACCGCCGGATGGGTAGCCTGGCACTCTTTGCCGCCGAAGCCTCCGCCCATACGCCGGGTGATCACCACCACCTGATTCTGCTTGAGGCCGAGAAGATGCGCAGCCACATGCTGGACCTCGGACGGCGCCTGGGTCGAGGAGTGAATCGTCAACTGATCCCGCTCGCCGGGATAGACGATACAGGCCTGGGACTCGAGATAGAAGTGATCGGCACCGCCGATTACAAGAGTCCCGGACAGCTCATGAGGAGCGCTTTTGAATGCGCCTTCCAGATCACCTCGCTGGATCACATACTCGCGGTCGATGAATTGTTTTCTCGCCCGGGCCTCATCGATGGTGAGGACCGGCTCGAGCTCTTCGATATCGAGACAGACGGCTTTCTTGGCTTTCGCCAGAGCCGCTCTCGTTTCAGCAGCCACCACTACCACAGGCTGACCGATGAATTCCAGCTCGTCTTCCACCAGAAGCACTTCGTCCTGCAAAATAGGCCCGAATTTGTTGTGAGCAAGATCGGCATGGGTAAAGAGTCCCACCACTCCCTCGACTTTCTCGGCTTCGGCGACATCTATCCCCTTGAGCCTGCCATGGGCTACAGGCGAGCCGACGAAGTCGACGAAGAGCTCGTTTTTCGCCGGAGGCATGTCGTCGATATAAATCGACTCGCCGCTCACATGCTCACGAGCCGAGTCGTGAGGCAGATTTCTCCCGACTACGGACATACAAGCTCCCTCTCGTCTGCGGTCTCGTAATAGAACTTGAGCATGATATTCTCGGCGAGCTGCCGGCGATAATCTCGCGAGCCCCGCACATCCGATATCGGATCCACTTGCTTGCGGGCCATCTCGGCTGCCTGGCGAAAAGTAGCCAGTGAAAACGATTGGCCTACAAGAACGCCTTCAACGGCATCGAGACGTTTGACGACTTCGGCAACGCCACCATAAGCGACACTGGCCGACTTGATCAGATCGCCGTCCAGCTCGATTTTGATCGCTGCCGTGAAAGCCGAGATATCCAGGTGCTGGCGGCGAGATACTTTATAAAGCCTGAGGAGCTCGCCTTCTCCTGGAAGCGGGACATGAATCCTGATGATGATCTCGTCGGGCTTGAGAGAAAGCTTTTTATAACCTGTATAGAGCTCGTTGAAGCTTATCCGGCGCGAGCCTTCTCGCCCCTGGACCTCCACCTCGGCGTCCATGGCGAGCAGATAGGGGGTGGTGTCGGCGATGGGAGAGCCGTTGGCGATATTGCCTGCCAGGGTGCCGGCGTTGCGGATCTGAGGAGAGCCGAAAACCCACAGGATATAGTCGAACTCGGGCTCGAGCCCGGCCATGTATTCTTCCAGCTCTTTGAGAGTCACCGAGGCGCCGACCACTACATAGTCCCTGCCGCCGTGACTCTTGCGCTCGATACCCGATAGACCTTTGACATTCGCCAGGCTTATCGCCGTGCTGAGCTCCACTCTGCCTTTATTGAGATTCACCGATACATCGGTGCCGCCCGCCACCAGAAGCGCCTCCGGATGCTCCTGCCGGAATTCGATGGTCTGTTCCACCGTGACCGGCACATAGGCGGACTTGCCCTCGAAGTGGACGGCAACCGGCTCTTCTCGGCAAGAGCTGAAAGCGTTCACCATGGGCTCATCCGGATAGAGCTCGCAGACCGGCTTGAACGCCGCCGCATCGACGGAAAGACCGGCCTCGATGATGGCACGGTAGCCTGTACAGCGGCAGAGATTGCCGGTCAGACCGTCTTTGATCTCGTTTTCGGCAAGGCTCTTTCCTTCGTCGAAGAGATAAGACATGGCGACGACGAAGCCGGGAGTGCAATAACCGCACTGGGCGCCATGACAGTCCACCATGGACTCCTGGAGGGGATTGAGCACACCGTCGACCTTGAGCCCTTCCACGGTGACTATATGACGGCAGTCGAGCTGGTAAGCATACTGGATACAGGCATTGACAGGGCGATACCGGAGCTTGCCTCCTTCCAGATCGCCGACAAGGACCGAGCAGGCACCGCAGTCGCCTTCGGAGCAGACCACTTTGGTGCCGCAAAGACCGGTCTGATAGCGCAGGTAGTCGGTGATGGGAGCAAAAGCGTCTTCGCCGCGAAGTCTGTGCTCACGCCCGTTTATGAACAGGAGAATGTAATCACGCATATAAAGCAATAACCTCTGCCATATGATACCCGGCAGCCTCAAAGAATCCAACCAGCTCGACGCCCTGGTTGCCAAGCCCTCCCTCTTGACCCGAAATAACCCGGCCCTTCATTTTCCGGAAGCCTTGATCTGGCATTTGCCTTTACTTCGAATGCCTTCAGAAAGAAGCGATGGCGAGACCCAGATTATCTCCATACTCTCGAGACCGGACAGCCGCTCGACACCTTCAGCGGTGACTCCTGTCTCAACCAGGCTGACTCGCTCTAGCTTCTTATTGGTCAGCTTCTCGATACCGACATCACTGATTCTGGTGCGTCCGACCATGAGCTCTTTCAGCTGCCCCAAGGACGCGATCGCCGGCATGACTTCATCGCTAATTCCAGTGAAAGAAAGCTGCAGGAACTGCAGGTCGTGCAATTCACTGCAGATAGACCGGATGCTCCGATCGGTGATCCGGTCGTTTTTTCTAAGATCTAGCCGAATAAGATTCACCAGCGGGATGATGTACTGGCTGCAATCATCCGTCAATTCTGTCTTGCCCAGATTGAGCTCTACCAGGCTTTTCATCTCTTGAAGGTGTACCAGGCCGGCTTCCGTGAAACCACTCGAGCCATATAAGCTCAATTTCTGCAAACGCCCCGAATTGGTCAGGCACTTCAAGATATCGTTCGAAATGGTGCACTCGATCAAGCGGACACCATAGATCTTCGGATGACTCGCTATTCGCAAACAGTCTCCCGATGAAATCCTCGATTCCTTGAGCTCGAGCACGAAGGGCCGATCTTCTGCCAGTGCGTCGATTCTGTCCCAGTCAAGGGTCCGGTCCGTAGATATCACGATCTCCAGAAAATCGGCATCCCGTGACCTGCCGATGCTGTAACTGTCATGCTCCATTGCGGCATTTACTTCTTTCGGTCGGCCTGGCGGAGCCGGGACAGAGGCTGGCAGTCGAGCCACTTCTCTACCTGGCTTCAAAACCTGATAGCAAGCGATGCCGGCGCCGATTATGACAACTGCCGGAAAAGCCGCCCAGATGAACGAGCGGGAGATGGAACTGATCCCGGTCCCGCCTGGCTCGACAAGACCGTCACTGACATCGAGCTGGCAGAAACTCTCATTATCCAGAGCACGTTCGATACTGTCGAGAAAGTCGTCCATAGTCTGATATCTGTCACAGGGCTTCTTTGCCAGTGCTCTGGCTACAAGTTCCTCCAGAGAAGCGGGCATGCCTGGATCCACCGCCCCGCCGAGGGACGGCGGCGGCTCCTCGATATGCATTTGCATGGTCTCCATGGGGTTCTCCCCGCGAAATGGCGTCCGCCCAGTCAGACTCTCGAAAAGAACACAGCCCAACGAATAAATGTCGGAACGCTCGTCCGCGGGTTCGCCGCGCACCTGCTCGGGACTCATATAGAAAGGGCTGCCCACTATGGCATTGGTGCACGTCAGCTTCTTATCCTTTTCGTTCGCGCCTTCCAGCCTGGCAATCCCGAAGTCTATGACCCGAGCCAGAGAGCTGCCGTCATCGCTTTCTGTCACCACGATATTGGCTGATTTCATATCTCTGTGAATGACACCATGCCGGTGAGCGTGAGCCAATCCGCGTGCGACCTGGGCCATGAGCTCCAGGGCGGCTCCCGGAGCTAGCGGTCCGTTCTTGCCAATCAATTGCTTGAGGGTAGGCCCTTCAACATATTCCATTACCAGATAAGGGCTGGTGTCATTACCTATACCGAAATCCAGAATCTTGACCAGGTTGTCGTGCGAAAGCCTGGCTGCGGCAGTGGCCTCGCGCTGAAAACGTCGAATGTCCTGCCAGCCCGCGGACCCGCCTACCAGTACTTTCACCGCCACCAACCGATCGAGCACGGTGTCTCTTGCCCGATAAACCGCGCCCATGCCGCCCGATCCGATCTCGGACAGGTCGACATATCGCTCCGGCAGAGAACCTTCTCTCACTATCTCTCAGACCTTTCAATTCTTTCAGAGCTTTTAGAGCTCTCGGTTCTCTCCTTCAACCTTGTCTGGTAATTCCGATCGATCCAGCGGGTAAATCCCGAGTTCCTGGCAGGTGTGTCTCTTATCAGTCGATAACCACGCACACCATCACCGCCGTACAGAATCTGAAAAAAGACTCTATCCGAGAAATCGTAGGAGACAATTCTCGAATCGGAAGCAGCCTCTCCTGCATATTCATCCCTGGTTGGGTAACCCAGCAACCGAGTGACTTCATGATGCGTCATTCCGATTAGAGGATATGAGCGTACGAGATCGAAAAGCATCTGCAGCCTCTCACTCTGATTGCCCGGCTTCGACCACTTTTCTCTATCGAATGCCTTCGATCCTGCATCTGTGATTAGCTTCTCATTCAACCATGGGTCTGAAGTAGATTCTCGCAAATCCTCGATCCAGTCTTTCTTGCTGGCGTAGAGCCTTATAGTAGTGACCTTCTTGCCAGGCATGGACTCATCGATGTTGATTTGCGGCTCCGTGCGCTTCGACTCCTCCCTGCGGGGTGAAGCAGAGCAAGGCGAATGGAAGCAGGCGACTCCGAGCGAAAACACTAAGGACAGCCCGATAGATAGAATAATGAAACGGTCGCGCATCTGAGATCTCCTCGTCCCGTTGTTTGCCGATCGCCGAATCCAGATTAGGTCAAGCATCTTTCAGCAGTGGCTCATGACCAATTGTACACCCGGTTAACAATGTCGCATGCAGGGATCTAACAGTCTAGCGAGGTCGAAAAACTCGACTCCGCTGGGGCTTCTGGAGTAGCTATGTATCGCTCATGATTCGCGGATTCTACAGGACTCCTATGACCGCTACAGGCAGGCGAGAGCCAATCTCGAAGCGGAGATCAGAGCCCTGGAGGCTGCCGGTCGTTGAGACTCCATGGCCACTTTTGACCTCGCCGGGTAGACCAGTAAGAGTTCAATAAAGAGTAGTCCCGTGCCGTCAGTGGTGATACTACGTAGTCCGCCCTCTCAGCTTTCTTGATCGAACCTATCGAAAAGAGCACCGTCTAGTCATATCCAAGTCAGTCGCTCGCGGGAGCAATCTCACCAACAGCCAGTAATCAAAAGCCATTCCGAGCAGAAAGAGCTGATACGACGTATCGAGATTCCACACGCCTGCAAATTTCCTTGATGAAACGTCCGGTTTCGGAGCGCAGCTCCGGAGCTATTGCAATGTCTTGCGCCCCTGGCGCGAACCTGGAGATAGCGATGCTACCTTTCAAGATCGATTCCCAAACGACTTCCCGGGCGCTCTCTGCCGCAGACAGCCTGAAAGCCCGGCTCGAAGCCCGCCTTGTCGGTTGCGCGACCTCCGGCTGGCGCTGCAACTGCGGCGCCTGCGGAGCCGGCGATTCCGTGGTGGTGGGCGTGAGCGTTCCCTCGCTGGCAAGGATCGCTCGCTTCATCTTCTGGTCATGCCAGCTCGAAGACGACAACGGCAAGACCTGGAGACACGGTCTCGACCAGTACATCCCCTGGAGCGAACTCTATGTCTTGTTCCGGGAAGCCTTCGAAGGCATCGAAGTGCGGACCGACCATCCGACGGCAAGATTTTTCCTGGCAGAGCCGGTTCGCGCGAGAAGCCGCCCATTTACCGGGTCAGGAACCTTCGTGCTCGTGCAAGAGAATCGCCCGGTGGTCCTTCAGCCTCGCCGAGACGCAAGCAGCCCCTGGCTAACAGCCGAGCTCCGTGTCGACAGCGGCATCGCTCGCTATGTCGAAAAAGGCCCGATGCACACCCTTACCGTCGATCCCTTCTCGGTCGGTCAGGATCCCGGCGAATACTACGATCTGACAGACACCGACGGTACCTACTACGTCGATAGCGCCGACCGGCTGATTCCGATTGCTCGACTGGTAGGCCAGAGCCGGCCGGGTCTTTCCATCTTCGAGCTGGACCGAGATGTGATCCCCCTTTTCAACCAAGCCTTTTAACCAGAGGAAGTTTCATGTACGCACTCTTCGACATCATCGGCAAGGCCCTCCTCATCGCAATGGTAATCGCGCCATTCTACGGCATCACCAGCGGCGATCGGCGCCTGATCATCTACAGCGTCGCTGTCTTCGTTCTGGCGTTCGCCATCGTCGGCATCTGCCTCTTCGCGTCCTACAGCAATCGCCGGATCGCCAGACGCGTGAGCCTGGAACGCCAGCAAGCCGGCAACCAGAGCTGAGCAAGCCACCGACTGAGCCCTCGCAACACGAAATAACACACGCAGGTTCGATACCCGTCTGAGTTATTTCGTCTTCCCAGAACGTATTCACTAGACTGCGTAGTTAACAAGAGGGACAAGATTCTCGGGACCAGGACTCCGTTCTAGTGTTTTTCTCATTTTCGAGTTTTGGGGCTTTTGCCTCTGGCCAGCACTATCGAGGACTG
>Ga0226835_1000874_pt1 | contig 22341 bp, 16 predicted proteins | sample LAC_MetaG_1_FD_163627 | JGI IMG/M metagenome (GOLD analysis project Ga0226835, IMG submission 163627) | Anaerobic ammonium oxidizing microbial communities from anammox membrane bioreactor (MBR) in UC Berkley, California, United States -... | ecosystem: Engineered > Bioreactor > Anaerobic >...
CTAAGATCTGGGTGCGTATGTTTGGATCGCATGGGGCTCCTTTGTTTGGTGTTTGGTTGTTTAGTTTCTCCAAATTACCAACCACAAAGCGAGCCTCTTTTTTTTCAACTAACTTCCGGACACTGTCGCGGGTTTTGGTTACAACGTTTATGAGTAACCAACAAGTGCAGAGTATGCTGCTCATCACTGTGTTTTGTGGTAAGGCTGTTGTTCCCTTACGGTTAATGAAGTTGAGTGAGGTCAAAAAAAGAAGTAAGAAAAAAACATGTCAAGGCAGAAAGAAGAGTATTCACATAGTGTAAGTAGCAATGTTCAGAAATAAAAAAGAACGGCTCTCCTCTGATTTCAGAGGAGAGCCGTGTGTAAAATCGGCAGATTGATGGTTACGGGTTATCTGACAACGTTGAGCTTGATGTAGAACGAACCTGCCGGATTGGCAATGATGACGTTGTACACACCCGATGGGACAGGCAAGCCTGCTGCATCACTCAGGTTCCACACGGTAGCAGACTGTGTTGGGTGCAGGGTGGCAACCACGGCACCGTGTGCATCGACAATCGAGATGGTTGATGCGACAGTTTCACCGGTGTTGATGGTAACGCTTCCGCTTGCCGGGTTCGGATAGATGCTCATACCGGCATTCAGGGCGTCCAGAGTAACCGATGATGCGATTTCGCATGTTCCATTGGCGCCGACGGAAGAGTTTCCGCCGGTGCTGGACTTGATGGCAAAGCTTGCAGTGTAGCTACCTACTTCGTGCGGGGTAAACTCAGCGCATACTTCCTTGGTGGTACCGGCGGGGATGCTAACCGGTAGCGGTGTGGTAACTCGGAACAGCGAAGTATTGGTACCGCTGACCTGGATGTCATCAATGGTAATGTTGGTTGACGAGGTGTTGTTGATGGTGAAGCACTTGATCCGTGTTTCGTTCTTGTCGGCAGTACCAAACTCTACCGTCGGGTCAGTTGTGTACAGCACAACACCGTTGCCGCTGATCGCTGCCGTGCTTTCGCCTTCGGCGGCGGTGGACTGAATGTTCAGTGTGGCGGTGGAGGTGCCAACAAAACTGGGCGTGAATTTAATCTTCACGGTGAGTGACTCACCTTTATTCAGTGTGTTGGCAACCGGAGCGGTGACAACGAAGTCGGCTGCGTTTGGACCGCTGAAACTAAAGCCGTTTACGGTAATCGGCACGTTGCCTGCATTCATGACCAGTGCATCAAAGGTAACTTCGTTGCTGTAGCCAAAGGGTACGTTGCCGGCGTCAAGAGTCGGTGACGAAACAGTGATGGTCGGCACCAGCGAGTTGGGATCGATCACGGTAACGCGTGCAAGACGAGAGTTTACGCTGCCGCAGACGTTGGTGACCACTGCCTGATAGAAACCGGCATCACTGAGCTTGACGTCGGTCAGTGTGAGTGTAGCCTCGGTTCCCTTGGCCACTTCCTTACCGTTACGGAGCCATACAACTTCCTGTGCACCCTGATTATTTACTGTCAGCGTTACGGTTTCACCGACCTCGGCAATTGCGTCGGCGGGCTGCGATGTGAGCACCGGTAATGAGTACACCTTCACTTCGGCGACCTTACTGGTTGCAAAAAAGCCGCACATGCTGCTCACCTGCACCGAGTATGAACCCTGCTGTGCGGGAGTAACATTGTTGAGTTCAAGAGCGAAGTTGTTTGACTGCGGAATCGGAGCCCCTTTAAAGAACCACTGATACTGAAGATCTGCGCCTTCAGACGTAACTGTAAGGGTAATGTCAGATCCGGCACAAACGTCGGCGGAGGCAGGTTGTTCGGTAATGGTTGGTGCATCATATACGCCAACATAGACGCGGCCCGAGGTGGCGTCGGCCAAACAGCCGGTTTCGGCAGATCCGGGAACGACCACGTACACCCAGTAGAAGCCGTTGTCGCGTTCTGAGATATTATCAATCGTTAGTGTTCTCTGATGAGCGCCAAGAATTGATTTATCGCCTTTGTACCACTGGTAGGCCAGGATGTTGCCTGTTGTTTGAGCCGAAAGAGTAGCCTTGCTGCCCGGACAGAAGGTTCCGCCTGCAAGCGGAGTTGTAAACTGCGGTTTAATCGGCACTGCGATGGTGGCTGTCTCGCTGGTGTCGGGGTCACCGCAGGTACCGTTAACGATTACCTGGTACACACCTTCGTTATCGGAAGAGGCGCTGGGGATGTTTATTGTCGGCGTTGTTGCACCCGGCATGGCGGTGCCATCCTTATACCACTGATACGTAAGGTTCGTGCCTTCGGCAGAAACGCTGATCGTGTGTGAATTTCCCTGGCACACCGTTCGGTTTTGCGGTTCCTGGGTGATTTTGGTTGGAATATCGATTGTAACCTTGAATTCGTTCGTTTGTGCCTTTGTACCACATACGTCAATAATGTTTACGTACCAGGTGCCTTCATGATTTTCTTTTGACGATTCGGGGAATGACAGCGTCGGAGCCAGCGTGGTGGTTACGAGTGTACCATTGCGGTACCATTCAAAAAAGATGTAACCGTACTCTTCCTTAGTTGCGATTTTCATTGTGAGCGGATCGCCCTGACAAATAGAAATGTTCGACGGCTGCGGACTAATTACCGGAGTAACACACGGACGTTTCACCGTCATCTTACCATAGGTATAGGTGTTGGGTGCATTCGACACACCACAGCCGCTGGATTTTTCTTCACGTCCACGTACAACGTAATCACCTGGAGCCAGGTTGGTTGGCAGGGTAATTTTGTCGTAAAAGTAACCGTAATAGGTGGATCGGGTGTACCACGGCGGATTGGTTCTGTTGTTTAGGTCATCATATTCCCAGGTTTTTAAAACCTTCCAGGTAACACCATCATCCTTTGAAATTTCAAAATGCCATTTGGAATCCTTCGGAGGGAACTGGTTCCCGTTGTTCCTATAGTAGGTGTAGGCATACAGGTACATGTGTGGCTGGATTACATCTCCGGGAAGAACTACTAACGGAGTACCATTGTAATAGTACAGGCGGTTGCCGGTTTTGGTGTCAACAAAATAGTTGAAGTAAAAACTGGCTTGCCGGTCCCAACAGGTTTGCGAATACACTTTTGATCCAACCGTACTCCACAAAAGCAGAACTATAAAAATAGTTAAAAGATGTTTCATTAAATTACCCTTTCGTGTGAAACTGAAAGCAGATAGTGAGGCGCCACAATGGCATATAATTCAATGATTGAGCGACAAAATAGCAGATATTGTTTATGCAATGCAAGTCAAATTGTTAGTTATTCTGAAAATATGCAGAATCTGTTTGCGTAAAAACGCCATAATAGCATGCAATAGCTCAATATGACACTGCTTGTGAGGGTTACGTATTTTTACTGACATTTCAGGACGTTGTGAAGAACACCGTATAAAGCTGTACTTTTAAATCGGTATTTGAAAATGCCACAATTCAGATAACAGCATGAGAACAAACCATACAAGTGGGCCGACAGATGATTTTATCGAAGGGCTTCGGCAACGTTTTGCATTACATCCGGAAAGGCACACTGAGATTGCGTGGTCAGATGTTAGAACAATGCTTATAGAAACGCCGGAGGTACTGAACGCGGTGTATGGTATGGAAATAACAGGTGGCGAGCCTGATGTTGTAGTGCTTGACAGTTTGCAGCAGCAAATAATACTGTGCGATTGTTCCGCTGAATCGCCTGTTCAGCGCAGAAGTTTATGTTACGATGATCCTGCATTGCAGGCCAGGAAGACCAATAAACCGGCAGGGAGCGCAGAGGGCATGGCCCAGAGGATGGGGATTGAGTTACTTACTGAATCAATGTATTTGTCACTGCAACACCTGGGTCCGTTTGATACCAAAACCTCAAGCTGGATTCAAACGCCACCTGAGATGAGAGTACGGGGAGGAGCACTTTTCGGTGCCTGCCGGTTCGGCAGGATATTCTTTTATCACAACTCCGCCGAGTCGTATTACGCGGGTCGCGGATTTCGAGGCTTTGTCCGCCTGCGTGGATAATTGCCGGTTGCTGGATCAGTAAAGTCTGGTCGATGAATTAAAAAAAAGCAATATTCTTTGTATGATGATACTCAAATCCGGTTGCTGTTTGATCGTTGGTTTGTTTATCTGCTGTGTGTATAGGGCAGCGGGACAGGCGGTGATCGAGCTACCTGTGGACCCTGCTACGAAACAGGTTCCGTACACTCTGCGGGGTCATAATACAGAAGCCTCAAATGAAGCGGTGTGGTACATTTCACCGTCGGCTACAGAGGTGATCAGCCGTCTTAGACCCGGTGTTTTCAGATGGCCCGGTGGAAATACTGCAAACAACTACGACTGGAAGGCGCATGTAAAGGACAATCGCCGGTTAACCATTGCCGTGTTGCAGCAGGTGTCAGCCAGGTACGGTACACAGCCTCAAATCGTTGTCAACTATGGCACCGGATCCGCTGCTGATGCTGCCGAACTTGTCCGATTCTGTAACAGCACATCTGACTGGTACCGGCAACAGCGAGAGAAGATGCTGTTAGGCGACTCGACCCGGCTGGATGTACAGATGTGGGAAATTGGCAACGAAAATGCCTATGCCTGGGCGTTTGCTCGTACCAGGAAAACATCTTCTACCGTAGCGGAGAGCCGTCCCGACATCTCACCAGGAAAAGTATTGACAGCCTGTACTACTACGGTGGCTCGTTTGATCGTAGCGGTTGGGTACGGGTTGTTGGCGGACTGGATAAGATCACGGCTGTTTTGGGTGACGTGAAATTGTATCAGCATCCGGTAACCGGAGATACCATTCGTGTCAAATATCCAAAACTCGATACTAAAAATCGGGATGGTATCCACGTATATCATACACCGAACTTCGACCGCAACTGGGCTAACGTAACCGCATCAATGCAGCAGTTGTACGATTCGATTTCGCAGCCGCATAATAAATTGGAGTTGAGTGACTTTACGTTTACTGATTCGGTCGTAATTATTCACCCGGAAGTTCCCATTGAAGGGGGCTCTGTTATCCTGATCGAATACAAGTCGGTTGGACATGACGGTGCATTTGCTTTCAGGGACTCCATTAAAGCTGCTGACCCGAATGTGATGGTTGGCTATAACGTTGATGTGGAGAATCTGGAAACGGATGCCACGTTCAGGCTGGACTTCGCCCGGCATCCGCCTGACTTCATGATCAAGCATCCGTACCCGTCCGTTACGGTTCAGGCTGCTTACAAGGGTTTACGTACCGAGGCAGTTTTTCAGGCGGAGCGTACAGCTACAAACCTGGTTCAGGAACAAGTCCGGTGGGATGGACGGCAAATTGCATGACAACTTCCGGACAAGGTAGGGATAGGAGTAACAGAATGGAATAGCGCCCTGTGTGATGAGTGTACGGCGAATCATCCGATACGCGGCATTGTTAGCGGTGTCTATGTGGCGAGTTTCTGGGCCAACATGATTGCCAGACATCTTGAGGATTCTATCCGGCTGGCAGCCCTGAACCATTTTGCCCTCGTGGCAACCGGAAACAACTTTATTCACCTGTTCCATACCAAGGCTGCAGGTCTTCGTCATACGCCGGGTGTTGAGGGCGTAGCTGCCACAATGGTTATGGAAACCATCGGAACACAGTTTTTCCCTGTACATATCGAAAACGCCCCTGTAGTAACGGTGTTCACAAATGCACCTGCTGACACGGCACAGATCCCGGCGCTCGAAGCCTGGGGGGGCGTGGGGGACGGAGATACGGTGAACCTGCTGGTTATTAATCGTGATGACAATAAAACAAATACCATTACAGTTCGGGTTCCTGCATCGTGGGGAGCACGCACGGCTGAGGTGAAAACATTGTTCGGTTCTGCCGATAGTTCGGATTTCTATACTGACTCGATCCCGTTTACGATCGCTGGCGATGTTATTACAATTAACCTCCCCGTCCTGTCGGTTACCACAATACGAATTCCCCGGCTGAAGGGAACCGGGATTGCGGTGACCGACGGTGAGCCGGAAGCCGGCATGGCTATTCTGCCCAATCCCGCATTGAACGCAATAGCTATTACGGGCAGCCGTGACCTGAACGAAGACGTCTTGCGGATCGTAACTGTGTACGGCGACTGTGTGCAGACGGTACGTACCCCGAAGCTTTCTGCCAACGAAAAGTTTTTCATTGACCTTACAGTCCTTCCCTCCGGATTTTATTTGGCAGAATGGGAAGTGTCCGGTACCTGTTTCTCAAAAAAAATGGTGGTGCTTAAGTAAGCACCACCATGGATTTGTATTCAATCCGTGTTGTTCTGGATGAGTTGTATCGGCAACACCTGCTTACCGAAGCAGGATACCGCCAACCGTTGCAAATGTACCTGCAAAAACCAGAGAGATGATAGCCATCAGCTTGATAAGAATGTTTAGTGACGGACCCGACGTATCTTTAAACGGATCGCCAACGGTGTCACCAACAACGGCAGCTTTGTGAGTATCGCTCCCTTTGCCACCATGAACGCCGGTCTCAATGTACTTCTTGGCATTATCCCAGGCGCCGCCGCTGTTTGCCATCGAAACGGCAAGCATTACGCCTACAACCAATGCGCCGATAAGCACACCGGCAAGCATTTGCGGACCAAACAGAAAGCCGATAATGAGTGGCGTTAAGATCACGAGTAAACCGGGAGCAATCATTTCACGAATTGATGCCTTGGTGCTGATGTCAACGCACTTTGCGTACTCGGCGCGGGCCTTGCCTTCCATCAGACCCGGTATGGTTCTAAACTGACGGCGAACCTCTTCAATCATATCAAAAGCAGCCTTGCCAACGCTCTTCATCGTCATTGCCGAGAATGCGAAGGGCAGCGCACCGCCTACCAGCAGACCGGCAAGAACATTGGGGTCGGTGATGCTCAGGTCAAGAGTTTTGCCCTGTGTGGCAAGTACGCCCTGAGCACGAGTAAGGAAGGCGCCGGTCAATGCCAGTGAGGTAAGAGCAGCAGAGCCAATTGCAAACCCCTTGCCGATGGCTGCGGTTGTATTACCCGCAGCGTCCAGTGCATCGGTGCGCTTACGAATGTCCTTACCCATTTCGGCCATCTCGGCAATCCCGCCTGCATTATCGGAGGTCGGACCGTAAGCGTCGATTGTTAGCCCCACAGCAATCGTTCCCAGCATTCCGATTGCCGTTAAGGCAATACCGTACATGCCGGCGGCAACGTAGCCTACAACAACACTGGCAGCAATCAGAAGCATTGGGAGCACCGCACTGTTGTATCCAAGAGCTAACCCGTAAATAATGTTAGTTGCCGCTCCGGTTTTTGACGCATCGGCTACTTCACGTACCGGCTTGTAGGCGTGCGAGGTATAAAACTCTGTGATAAGGCCAATGAGCAAACCGGCAATGAGACCGGCAGCCAGTGCGGTAAATACACCGACGGCGTTAACCGAAATTGTCCCGATCATAAAGCTTTCCGATCCAAAGGCCCACTGTGTAACCGGCCACAGTGCAGCAAGCATCAGGACGGTAGAAATAATCAGAGCGCTCTTCAGAGCGCCCTCTACCTTGTCTTCATGTTTCACATTCACAAAGAACAGCGATATTAAGCTGGCAACAATGCCAACAGCATTCACCATCATCGGAAACAGGAGTATTCCCAGGTTTTGCGATGTCTCGGGAGTAGCTGCATAGGCTGCTGCGCCAATCACCAATGCAGCGCATGTGCTCTCGGCAACACTGCCAAACAGGTCGGCACCCATACCTGCGATATCGCCTACATTGTCACCAACGTTATCGGCAATAACAGCCGGGTTTCGCGGATCATCTTCCGGAATTCCGGCTTCAACCTTACCTACAAGGTCGGCTCCAACATCGGCCGCCTTGGTGTAGATACCGCCGCCAACCCGGCCAAACAAAGCCACCGACGAGCCGCCAAGACCAAATCCAGACAGGATTTCCATTTGAATTTCTCTGGTAATCGAATCTGACAGCGGCATCAGCACGTCGATACCAAGATACACCAGCAGCAAGCCAAGAACGGCCAGTCCGGTTAGACCAAAGCCCATTACGGCCCCGCTCTCAAACGCAACCCTGAAGGCCTTTGTTATGGAAAGTCGGGCTGCCGACGCAGTACGGACGTTTCCCTTGGTGGCGATCTTCATGCCAATGTAACCGCTTACGACAGACGTGGCTGAACCAATGAGGAACGATAAGGCAGTGTACATCCCATGGTCAACAGTAAACCATATTAACACCGCAAACAACAGCATGAAAATTGCCATTACCCTGTACTCACGTCCCAGGAATGCCATAGCCCCTTCCGCAATGGCATCGGATATTTCTTTCAGCCTGCTTACTTCTTCGGCCGAAGCAGCGCCGTCTTCAATGCGTACGGCTAAAACACGTTGACGGAAAACAATGGCAACCAGCAGAGCCAGTACACCAATTCCAGCGATGATACCAATAAACATGGGTTGTTCCTGTTGATTTATTATCCAGATACTTTGTTGTTTCGAATAAGTAAGCGTACTTTTGCGGTTCTAATACGGACTCTTAGCTCAGTTGGTTAGAGCGCTACGTTGACATCGTAGAGGTCACAGGTTCGAATCCCGTAGAGTCCACACTCGTCCCACAAGGCAACAAAGATAGGAGTTTACCTATCGTCTGCGACGTCAGCCACCCTTTTTCCGATTGGTTTGCCCTGTGTTCCCTGCCTGTTTTGCATCAAACTCGTCACCAATGCAGGGGGCTGGCCTACCGTGATGGTAGTGCGGTACCTGTCCACAGAGCTCAAATAAAAAAGCCGGACTATTCCTGGCGGATGGTCCGGCTTCGGCGGTGATTTCTCTTTTATTACTGCGCTGCAGACATCTCTGCCAGGGTTAGGCTTTTGGGACGTACGATTGGCAGATTCATCATGCGATTAGTAATCATCTGACTGCACAGGCCAATGGCGCGGCTAACACCAAACATCACGGTATAGAAGTCAAATTCAGTCATCCCGTACGAATACAGCAGAGATCCGCTGTAGGCATCTACGTTTGGCCAGGGATTCTTTGCCTTGCCATGCTCCTGCAGAACGCCGGGAACTACAGTAAAGATTCGCTGAACAATCTGAACGTTATCATCGGTGATATTATGTTTTTTTGCAAACTCATGAAATGCCGTAAAGCGTGGATCGGTTACGCGCAGAACAGCGTGACCGTACCCGGGAATTACCTGACCGCTATTCAATCGCTCCCATGCGAATTCCCTGATTTGGTCTTCCGATGGAACACCACCAAATTTTTCCTTCACGCCAATGATAAACCGTAAACACTCCTGATTCGCCAGCCCATGCAATGGTCCTGCCAGACCGCACAGGGCAGCACTGACGGAGTAGAACGGATCGCTTAAGGCGCTGCTGACAACGTAGCCGGTGAAGGCGCTTACGTTGCCACCTTCGTGATCACTGTGCAGAACCAGGTATAGTCGTACCAGCTCCTTCCACGAGGCTGCATCGCTGATGCCAAGCATGTGGGCAAAGTTGTTACTCATGTCATTATCATTCTGCAAGGGGGCTATCACATCACCCTTATTGAAGCGGATACGGTAAATGGCAGCTGCAATACCGGGCATCGAGGCAATAAGCCGGACGGCATCATTCAGGGAGTACTTCCACAAGTCATCCTTCCCGGTTCCTGCATCGTAGGCTGCCCGAAATTCACTTTCACGCTCCATTGCAAGCAGCGCTGTGCTGAACATTGCCATTGGGTGCGAGTCAGCCGGCATTGCTTTTAGCACATTAACAACATACTGCGGTATTGCATAGTATTTGGCAAAGTGACCCTGCAATTCCGAGATCTCGGAGGCCGTAGCCCGCCGGCCCGTAACCAGGAGCCAGAATGTTTCTTCCGGTGTGATGTTGGTAAGATCTAAAACCGGAATACCCCGGATTCGCAAACCTTCGTCAGCCGAAACACTGGAGGTTTCGCAGGGCAGCGCCGGCGTTCCCCGCATGCCTCCAAATACGTGTCCGGGTGTTACCGTGGACAGCACTGCATCGGCATTGTGTGACAGCAGTTCTGCTTTGCGCTTACGCAACTGTATGGCTTCTTCGTTTAACGCATTTTGTAGTATACTCATGGTGTTTCTCCGGTTTGGTCGTTCATTAGGGCGTGCAAAACTACGACGCAGGAAATTGAGAGGAGTAGAATTTGTGCAACAACTCGTATTTTCCGAATCCTTATGAGTAAAATCAAAGTTGTTCTCCAGCACGAATACCGTACCAGGGTTCGGAGTAAATGGTTTATTATCTCAACCCTTCTCGGTCCTGTTGGCATTGCAGTGATGATTGCGATACCTGTTGTTATGACGCTGCTGATGGGTGACGGTGCCAGCGGGAAGGTTGCCGTTATAGATTCAACGGGAACGATCGGCCCCCTGGTTGTAGCGTCAGATACCTCACGGTATGTGGCAGCGGGTAATCTTTCGGTAACCGAGCTTCAAACAAAGGTAGCTGCCGAAGAGCTTCAGGCCTATGTGGTTGTTCCGCCAGATGTGTTGGATTCAGGAAGTTTGACGTTGTATTCAAGAGGGGGCTTGGGCGTGTCGTTCGAGGGGAGGGTGAAGGCCGACTTTCAGCCAGTTGTCGTCCGTGCGCGTCTGCAGAGGGCAGGTACCGACACAACGGTGATTTCGCTGGTAGAAAAAGAGGTGTCACTGTCATCTCTCAAGCTTACCGAGGGTGGCATAGAGAAGGATAGCTCGCTGGTGTCGGGTGCTCTGGGTTATCTGGCAGGGTTTGCAATGTATATGCTGATCCTGCTGTACGGAACACTGGTAATGCGCGGTGTTGTTGAAGAGAAGTCCAACCGGATAATCGAGGTGCTTGCATCGTCGGTACGGCCATACGATTTGCTTCTGGGCAAGGTTGTGGGTATTGGTTTGGTGGGACTCACCCAGGTGGTAGCTTGGATTGTTCTGGGTTCGCTTGTTGTTGTTGGGATTTCGTCATTCGCAGGTGGTGGATTTGATATGCAGTCTGCGGCATTGCAGATGTCAGAAAGCCAGCAGATGATGGGGTCTGCTCCGCAACCGTTCATGATTGGCGATGTTGCGGTGCCGGCAATCAACGTTGGCGTGCTGCTGCTTCTGGTGTTCTACTTTCTGGCCGGATACTTTATCTACGCAACCATGTATGCTGCGGTTGGTTCGGCAGTGGACCAGGAGTCGGATGCTCAGTCCCTTACGTTGCCAATTACGCTTCCGATTATACTGACGATTATGTTTGTTGGGAATGTGGTTTCTGCGCCGAATTCTGTTACGTCAGTGATCCTTTCACTGATCCCGATTTTTACGCCGATCCTTATGACGGTGCGGGTGGCGGCTACCGATGTTCCGTGGTGGCAGGTGTCGTTGTCAGTAATTCTGTGCATCGGTACCTTTATGGGCGCCGTGTGGGTTGCCGCCAGAATATACCGGATTGGCATCCTGTCATACGGCAAGAAACCAAGTATGAAGCAGATTGTCCGCTGGCTGTTTGTGCGCTAACAGTCCCATGGAGTAGGACAGCAGTGCCGTAGGTGCAGTGTCGGACCGATTATCGAGAGATTATCAGTGGGGTGGTAAACGTTTCGCCCGTTTCCGATATGGTTTGCATTGTAAACAATCCGGGTACAAGCGTCTGCAGGTTGAACACATGGTACGAGGTTCCGTCAGGTACCGGTAACTGCATGCAGAGAACTCCACCAACGTCAAAAATGTTAATATAGCGGGCTTGAATATTTTCCAGCCGGACCGATACGATGTTGTCGGCCGGGTTTGGGTAAACATGAATTCGCTCTGCGGCAGACTGGGTTGTGAGCGATGTGGTGGTTGACGAAACTTCTACCAGGCTCCGGCACTTTGTGCCGTTGTTGATGCTGAACTGTTCAGGACTGAATACAGGCAGTACCAGTGAATCTGACTGCATAATGATTACAGTATCAGCAAGGTTGCCACTGCCGGGACTGCGGTACACAAGGTTTAGCGGAAGAGTGGTAAAAATGGGCCAGGTGGGATTTGTGCTCTTCTGTGTCTGCCGGATGATAGCTTTCCAGTTACCGGCGGTGCTGACGAATTCTACCGAAAGTTTGGGCCATCCAATACCAAATACCCACTCGTCAAAGAATGGCTGCACCATGCTGCCCAGGGCAGGTGTGAGTGCTTCTATCATGTTGGTGGTGGTTGCAACGCCAAAGCGGTGGTCGTCCAGATACCGCTGCAGTGCTGCAAAGAATGCTTTATCACCGGCAAGCGTTCGAGCCATTGCAAGCACGATAGCACCTTTACGGTAAATGGTCTCCGGGTAATTGCTCGAGGGTGGAGTTCTGGGAAAATTGTAGAGTGGCAGTGTGCCTTCCTGACGTGCAACACGCGTGCGGTAGCGAGTGGCACCGTCAGCATGAGTGGTCAGATAGATGTCCCATCCAAGCAGGTGCTCAATCCAGAGTGACTCACAAAATGTTGCAAAGGCTTCCGTCAGCCATACATGCGAAAAGTCTAACGGCGTAACAAGATCGCCCCACCACTGGTGTGCCAGCTCGTGAGCTGCCGTAGTATTGATTGTATCACGCAGCTTTACCAGCGATACCGGGAAACTAACCAGTGACTGGTGTTCCATAGCCCCCTTCTGAGTATTAACATAGCCGACCTTGGCCATTGGATAGGCACCAAAGGTGTTGCTAAAAAGGGTTGTCATTTCCGGGAGGAGTTTGTATGATTGCTCAGAGGCAGCGAGATCTCGTGCCAGGCTGTACACTTCAATATCTGGTGTACCACGTTTGGTAAGAATAAGTCTTTTAAAGGGGCCGGCAGCAAACGTTAGCAAGTATGTTGCGCAGGGTTCATTCTGCTCCCACACAAACTCCGAAAGCGTATCGCCGAAGTTTTCTTCGTGCACAAGTTTGCCTACTGAGACAACGCATAATCCGCCTTCCCATGGTGCAGCACCTGTGGGCTGACGTATCCGGAATGTTCCCCGAAATGTAGCCTTATCAGAAGGGTGATCGTAGCATGGCATCCAGTAGGCTGTGTTGCTTACGTACGGACTGTTAAATCCAACACCGAGTGTGTAGAGAACACTGTCAGCATAATGAACGCCACCCCATGGCATGGCACCGTGCTCGTTCTGCATCTGTCCGTGGTAATACACAGTAAGGCTGGTCGTGCTGTCTTTGCCAACGTCATGCTCAAGTGGAACACGGTAGTGGAAGGTGTCTAGTACAGGTTCGCCATGCTGAATATAGTCAATACGTTTACCATTAATAAGAACGGAGTCAATGGTGAGCTCGTGAAGATGAAACGGGATTGATGGCTGTGTTGTACTCTGCGTCCATCGCACCTGTATCGTGCATTCAGCATTGATGCGTGCGGTGGGTAAGCTGTCGATAAATGCATTTAGCTCGTAATGCTCGATATCGAAGGGCTGTTGCACATAGTGGGTTGGACCCGAGATGGGGGGCATCTGTGCGCTGACTAATGCAGTCAGTATCAGAAATAGGGGAATGCAAAACCGTGTCATACATAAAAATAGCAGAGTCCGGCAACTTAGCGTTGTCGGACTCTGAGATTTATGACTGTTTGAATTATCTGACTACGTTCAGTGGCAGTGCAAAAACGGATGACGGAGTGGTGACGTGGATCATGAAGCTTCCGGACGGCAATGAATCGGCTGCGACTTCTGTGCTCACCTGTCCGCCCTGCGTTGCAATGCTCTGTGATGAAACAACGGTTCCCATTAGGTCGGTAATTCGAATTGTTACCGTGCCTGGTTCAGTGTGCAGCAACAGTGTAGCACTTCCATTGGTAGGGTTGGGATACAGATTGATGTCTGAGCCAATTTGATGTACCGGAACATCAACCGAGCTAACAACCTTGTTCATGCCGAGATATTCCTCGGTGTCAAGCTGATCGGCAGAGAGTTCAACTTCATCGACAACCTGGTCATACCACACTCTGTCAGCCCGCACCAGGATCGTGCCGATGGTGATATTATTCATTTCGAACACACCGTTTTCATCGGAAATGCTAAAATCAATGATGGTGCCGGTATTGTCGGTAGCAACAATCAGAGCGCCAAAAATAGGCATTGCGGCCTGAACGCTGTTATCATTGTTTACAACAATGCCGCCGCCTTGTTTATCGAACACATGCCCGCGAATCCGGCCCTTACCTCTTTCACGGTCAGCCTTCTTCAGCAGAATTACGATTTCATGTTCCAGAACTTTATCGCCAACATCAATTCTGGTAGCATGCTTCCAACTGTCGGAAGCTGCTGCATCAAGCACGTACCACCCGGGCGTCCAGTCACCCATAACCGATTTAGCAAACACGATGTATGTACCCGGCACCAGATTGGTGAAGGTAAAGCCACCGTCATCGTTGGTTTTTGTAGAGGCAACATATTGTTTTTTACTATCTGTAGGGTGTACCGGCTTCAGTAAATAGGCTACGATTTCGCCGGTGACGGCTTCGCCACTTTCAAACGCGACCAGTTTTCCGGAGAACCCGTTGTTGTATGATTCGCGTTTTGTGAGCGCAAAATTGATGTCCGTCCGATCTTCCGTTGTTAGCGTGATGGGCGTAGCTGTTGTAGCATCATCCGAGTTACGATACCACTGCTGCTTATAGCCTTCGGTATGATTATTCTGGTTGACAACTTTTGCATGGACAATATATGTTGTGCCTACCGGTACCCGTGCTTCGTAAAACCCGTTGCTATTGGTTTCACGACGGATGTTCCAGAGATCGGGTCTGGATTTATCGAGCCTACCCTTTACGGCTGATATCGTAATCACGGCACCTCTAATCGGCTGTCTGGTTTCGGCATCAATAACAGTGCCGCCAATAATCAGGCCATCTGGTTTCTCGAAGGGGGTAACAGTAAAGTTGATGGATTTGCGTGGCTCGTTACAAGTAAGGGTGACATTCTCGCCGTCAACAAGCTCGGCGGCATTGTTATACCACTCAGCTTTGAACGCATAGCCTTCTGCTCTGAACTTATACGTGCCGTCAGACAAATTCAGAACGTACTTGCCATTATGAATTTCTGCCTTGGCAATCCGATCTTTCTGGTTGGAGGTTCCGGGTGTGTCCTTAATTCGCCAGGCGGTAACAACGCCTGACGGGACAGGTTCACCGGAATCGAACACAACGCTGCCGGAAACCTCGACGCAGGGTTTTGCCGGGTCGGTATCACCCTTGTCAACCTCCAGCACGAATTCCTGTTTGGTTGTTACCGTAGTGCCATCTTCGGTAACGCCGGTAACCTCAATGATAAAGACGTAGCGTCCCTTTACAGGATTATCCCACTCCATCTCGCCGGTCTTGGCATCAATCGATAAGCCATCAGGTGCATCCTTCACCGTGTATGAAATGCTAACGAAGCGGACATTGGTTTCAATCTTAACATCGAACTCCCATTCCTTGCCTTCATGTGCTGCATCAGCACGTTTTGATACTATTGCGATTGACGGTTTGGCAGGTGTTTCACCGTCGCCAACTTCGAGTACGAACTTCTGCTTTGTTTTTACGGTCTCACCGTTAGCGTCCTTGCCCGATACCAGGATGTAGAATACGTAGCGACCTTCTTTTGGATTGTCCCACGTCATCACACCGGTTTCTTCATCGATCGTTACACCATCCGGTGCACCATCAAGGTCGTATTCAATATCGGTAAGCGAGCCATTGACTTTAATCTTAACCTGGAAATCCCATCCACTGCCCGCTTCAGTTCCGGCTGACGACTTGGAGATAATTGTAATTGAGGGGGCTTCGGCTTCTTTCTTTTTAATTGTAACAACCTTTATTTTCGAGCGTTCACTTGACCCATCGGCATTTCGTGCAATCACGTAAAAGGTATAAACGCCGGGTGAAAGGCGTACCGTGAGATACCTGTATAAAGTACCGGGTTTTTGGTCGGCTGCCGACACACTGTCAAGGAGTTCGAACTTCGTCATATCCTCGGTTTCGCCTTCAGCAATGTAAATATCAAACATGTCAGGTGTTCCGCCAGTCCGATTTGCCATCCATGAAAGCTTGGCCATTGCACCGACAGAATCTGCTTCAACAGCCATTGCCGAAAACTCAACTGGGCTGTCCGGGGCTTCTGCGCGTACTGCTATGCTGGTACAGAACAGCAGTAGCACCAGGATCGCAGATTTTAATACGTTGAATGAAATATTCATGAGGTTCTTCTCCTTCGGTGAAGTTGTTGGTAACACGGAATGGCCGGAATAACCCGGCACTGTGAAAAGCGTTACAAACAACGAAGAAAAACCGTTGAGCCCCTTTACATCACTATGCGCAGCCTGCCCAGCAGTAACTGCTCACCAAAGCCCGGTACGAACTGTCCCTTATTTCCCTCAATAAGAATGGTAATTTCTGCCGTTCGGGGCATCCCTGCAGCGGCAGGCAGTTCTTCGATAAGCAGGGTTGCAGTATTAACGCTTCCATCGATACGGAAATCTTCAGGGCCATATCCCAGGTCCATTCGTATTGTTCCCTGACCCGTCTGAAGCCGGGTAGTGTACCCGTTGGCAACTACCGAGTCAACCTGAAGCGTAAAGCCCTTAATCAGGGTATCAGCAGCAGGGTTCGATTCAGCCATTGTGATGTTGATCCAGAACGACATATTGGGACCGGATGTGTCAACCTTGATTGACGGAGATCCAACGAGTGAGTACTGCAGCTCGCCGGATGTAAAACTCTGCTGAACATAGCTCGGTTCAACCCTTGGTGCGGCCGTCAGAGGCGTTTCGATACGTGTTGTATTCACGTCGAGCGGCGATGTACAGGCAACCAGGGCTATTGCAATGCTTAGTATGAGAAGTGATAGAGTTGTGCGCATGATCGTTAGTAGAAATTTTTATCGTTATTGTTAAAAGCGGATGGCGAGTCCGTAGGTAAGACCAAATTTGGGTGACAGATACCACTGATTTTGGAATGAGTATGCCAGCGTTGCAGCTTCGGCGCCGAGTACAAACGTCAGGTTGCCGGCGGGTGAGTACGTAACACCGGCAGATGTCCGCCCAACCGGGCCCAGTTGTGAGCCTGCCAGGGTAACCTGGCCGTACGGAGCAAAACCGCTCTCGGACCATTGGGGACCACTGTACCGGTATGTAGCACCCCACCACATCGTTGCGGGATTCTGGTCGTACCGAATCAGCTGACCATTTCTGTTGCCATCAAAAACCATTGGAAATGTTTCGTTACCCATCTCGATACCGGCGCTGTGGGTTTGATTAAACCGATACAGGAAGGCCAGACCGATATTAGTGTACCAATCCGAGGTGCCCTGCACCGCTGTTCCTGTGGAAGCTGACAGTGGGAAGCCACGAAGCTGAACAACTGGTCCGGCCTGGAATGGCGATGTGTGGGGAAGCAGACTGCGTTGTTCAAAGGGCAGGGGCTCCGGCGAGCGTTGCATCGTTACGGTAAAGGCCGATGTCACTGGTATCACTCTGCTGTCCATACGCGGCTGTTCTTCACGATCAGCCTCATTATGATGTTGAATTGCAAATAATGCTTCACGCAGCCGATTGTTTTCGTCTCTGAGCTGTGCAATTGTCCGCAGCAGAGTAATATCGGGTGCTGTTACCGTCCGAACAATCGTCTGTGTAACCGGAGCCGTCGGGGCAACTGAAATCGGTGATTCCAGTGCCGGTGCACCGGTTTGAGCGGTTTGAATATTACGATAGGAATCGGCCATCGGTTCGTGTGTTGGCGTTGCTGGTTGCTGAATCCAAAAAGCTAAACCCGCAGCCATCAGCGCAGATGCAACAGGCAGACCCAGACGAGTAAGCCATTGTGCAAGCATACTGCCTCCGGCTGTGCCGGCAATAGAGCCTGCAAGTGGTGCCGTAAAACCCAGCCCCGTAAAAACTTTATTTGTCAGCGCTGCAGGTGGAACTAGCAAGGCGCGGTCTTCCTGGATTGCAAACCGCATTGCCAGTTGTTCACGTAGGCTTGTACGCAAATCCGCATCGGCAGCCAGTCTGGCGTACAGCGAAGCTTCGGCTGCTGTGTCAAGCTCACCGTCGATAAGCTGGTTTATTAATTCAGAATAGTCCATAGTACCCTCGATAAATGGATCTCACAGCTAATCGTGCTGAAATTCATCTAAGTATGGTTGTAAAATTTCTTTAATACGTTGCCTGGCGCGGAAAACCCTGACCTTGGCAGTTTCAAGTTTAATTTTCAGTAGCTCGGTAATTTCCTGGTAGGTTAAACCCTGGTATTCCCGAAGTACAAACGCTTCGCGCATATCGTCAGGTAACAGCTCCAGTGCCATAGCAATTAGCTGCATCATCTCATTGCGGTCTGCTTCACGGGAAAATCCGGGGTTATACAGCTCCTCGTCAAATTCAAGATTCTGGGATGATGCCCGTTTTTTTTCGTTAAAGCACAGGTTCCGTGTAATCGTCAGCAAATACCCTTTTACATTGTCAAGTTGCTGATGTCTGCGAGCGCTCTGCAAGAAGTGCATGAACGTATCCTGGAAGATATCGTGGGCTTTTTCTTTATCGCCCATGAGCCTCATACAGTAGCTGTACACCGTGCCGGAATAGCGCGCATAGAGTTCGCCAAAGGCATCCTCGCTCTGGCCGGAGGCAAGGAGGCGGAAAAGCTCTACATCGGTATATTCGCTGAACTGGCGCATCACATTTGTATAGTAACAATAAATGGATCAAAAGGTTACCGATTTCCAGTATATGGTGGTTCGCAGTAAGCGTCGCACCCTGTCGGTCGAGATTCAGCATTCGGGAGCTGTGGTTGTGCGTGCTCCTCTCCGTGAACCTGAATCAGCTATCACATCGTTTATCCTGTCTCGGCAGCAGTGGATAGCCCGTCGGCTCCATGTACTTCATGCTGCTCATGATACACTGCCCAAACTTACGCACCCCAAAAGCTTTTATCATCGTGGGTCAGAACGGGTATGGGAGGGGGCTATAGCTATGCGTGACAGATGGGAGCGTGAGCAGTCATTGCTGGTTTTCAATGAATTGCTTACCGATATTCTGCCTGGTCTTGGTGTGCATGCATTGCGTTTTAAACGGCTGGCAGTTCGACGGATGCGCCGGCGGTGGGGATCGTGTTCCGCCGATGGCACGGTTCTGCTGAATACCCGGCTGATACGTGTACCCGACAGATGCTCTAAAGCTGTAATCGCACATGAACTGGCTCATCTTGTTTATATGAATCATGGACGACAGTTTAAGCATCTGGTATCAAGTTTATATCCGGAGTATGTTCAGGCAGATAAAGATCTGCAGGCTTGGGCTGTTGTACTGGAATAATGTGCTTCGAACGCTCTGTAACCAGAGAGGATAGCCATCGCAACCCGAGTGGCAGTACAATCACGCTGCGCCTGCACAACACCGGGCTTCTGCAGGGCGAGGCAGAGATATTAAAAATCGTTGACATCATGGGTCGTACCGTTGCAGACCTGCGTCACCACACACGCGGCCTGCCTGCATCGGAGAGCATCGACGTGCCGCTGCAATTGGGTGACCTCCCTTGTGGCATGTACCTGCTGGTTTCCGGCAGTGGAGGCGCCGTTACCACCCGGCCGCTGCAGATGCAGGAATAAGATGTTTAAAGGAAAACACTATTCATGACATTGCCGGAGAATGGTAGTACTATTCTGTAACAGTGCCGTGTACCTGATTACACAACCCATTTGCAATGTATAGCAGTGTGTTGTATGTTTGGTGCGACGATACTTCATCAAGGGGAGAAACGGCATGAAGCGTGTGCTGCTCACAGTGTCATTCATTGGGATGCTGGCATGCATTGTGCCGACCACAATACAAGCTCAATGCAGCGGGCAAGACAGTTTAAACTGTCAGTTTCCATTGCCCAATTTTACGTGTGACTATACCATCTGCGTTGATGGTACCGACTACGATATTACCATTGAGTATAACCGGCAACTGCCAACTCAAGGTCTGATTCGTAATCCTTGCAGATGGCCTCTATGCATCTATCCACTCGACCAGGTATCCTGGATCAGACGCATTTGCGTGCCACCGGCAATCCAGAACATAGCGGCGGAGAAGATATACAATGGTATCATCAGAGCCACTAACCTGTGCACCGACACCTGTTTCGGGGCAACAATACCGGACTGCAGCGTCCCCTCCACCGGACCGTGCCTGTCACCTTCGACAAGCATTGATGCCTACTGTCATATCATCGCCTTCCCGCGCTGTTACCGCTGGATAGCAGGCTGCATCGAGGTGTGCAACGAAGCTGCCTGTGAGCAGTACTGTTTTGCAGAGTGGCGGTACTGCAACCAGGGAGGTAACTGTACACAATGCTTTGTTAAATTCTGTGATGATTACAAGTTTACTAATTGTCCTGGAATGTGTTTTACATTCAACTGTATTCTTCTCAAGAATGAAGCGTGTGAGGAGCCATGAGAGTTCACTATACTGCTGTTCTTGTTGAGAATATTCTGCTTCCTACTCTAGTTACTTTTCTGTTGAGTCCTGCAATGAGTTTCGGGCAACACGCTGAGGTTGTATCGGTACGGCACTGGATAACCTCTATGGAGAGTGGCATTGGCAACACACCGGCCATTGCGTATGACGGGATAACCGGCCTGTGTATGACAGGTGAAGTTGGAGTTCTGCGCACAACGGATATGTTCCGCACCTTCGATGCCGTATTCCTACCGGAGGTAGCAGATTATTTTGCCGATGAGTACGGCTGCGCCAGTGTTCATCAGGGGTATTTTATTGCCGGCGGTCGTACGGGCTTGCATGATGCTTACAAGACTCTGGTTTCGTATGACGGCGGATTGCACTGGGAGCAGCATCCAACGTTAACGACGCAGGGATTTGTTCCCCGATCTCCATATCTGTTTCCGGACGGCAAGCATGGCAGGCTGGGCTGGAGCTTTACCCGGGATTCAGGCCGTACGTTTTTTGATGCGCAATATGACTTTCCACTCCATGAATTGGACATAGGAGACTATCATTACGCCGGCGATGGTCATTTTTTATACAGACACCGTAGCCAGGGTCAGTGGTACGAACTCGATTGGGATAGCAAGCGGTTTGTGCCAACCGATGCAGTACCTGCCTCGATTACTTCAGTGTATCAAACATCCGACAGCACGGTTATAGGGTTGGGCTCAAAGCTGTATGTACAGAAAAATAACAGCGGTGAGTATCAGCGCCTTACCCTGGTTGATGAGGATGGTACCCCGGTGGAGAAATACTCACTATCAAAGGCATATCATCTTGATGGGGGATCGCTGTTTCTGTTTGTATATATCAGCGGCATGTTTAACCGGTGTGCTGTCGTTGTCGGTGACAGGGCACAACTGCTGCCGGAAGACTTTGCCGGTAAGGGTATGCTCTCAGTAGATGCTCTCTCCTTATCACGTAACAATGATGTCGCCCTTACAGTCTTTGATCCGTACGATACCAGAAATAATAAAGTGGTAGTCCTGAATACCGAAACCCGGTCCGTTCGTGATGTGCCGGTACGGTCACTCATTATGCCACGGTTCAACCTGCAAACTGACAGTTTGCTTCTGTATTTTGATAAAATGACTATTGCATCGGTAAATATCCTTACCGGTGAGACAGAGCTTCTTGGCACGATTAACGACCCGTACGGCCGTGCCGTTGCCATACCGGTTGACAAAGGAGTGCTTGCCAATGACCGGTTGGTATTTACCGATTATACCGGAAATGTCTTTGAGCTTGACAGCAGCAACAGAAGCATGCTTCTCCGGAAAAATCTTATCGGCAGAAACCTCGGCAATCATACAATATTTTCATCCATACGTACGGGTGCAAATTTCACCTGGTCCGACTCAGCAGACATTATTGTCGGTGGATCGGCACTGCACCGTGTCACTGCCGATGGGAGTATACGGCAGGAGCGTGCCGACTCCACTAGCGCGTGGGTACGCACTTCGTGGGGCGATGAGCTTGCGGGCCACCACGGGCTGAGCATCCGCCGTGCCGGCAGCGATGACTATGAGCCCCTGCCGGTGCCATGGGATACGACTGCAGTGATTGGCACACTGGCAGAAAACCGCGGAGTCCTGGTGGCAGGCCTACGGGGAATATATCGGGAAAAAAACTTAGAACCAGACGGCACCGTGGCAGGGGGCTTATGGCTCTCTGCAGATCAGGGTGCCACGTGGACACAAAGTACGCTGCCGGGCAACCCGCCGATGGTACTGTCAGTTAGCGTCCGCCGTTCTGATGCCTCCCTGTGGGTAACGGTAGCCGACGTTACGCTGCTGGTGACGGTAACACCTGACCATACCGGAGCCGACAGCGTAGTGAGCACAAGGGCTGAGATGAGCAATCTTCGTTTGCTGTATTCACGAGAC
>Ga0226835_1000876_pt1 | contig 22257 bp, 16 predicted proteins | sample LAC_MetaG_1_FD_163627 | JGI IMG/M metagenome (GOLD analysis project Ga0226835, IMG submission 163627) | Anaerobic ammonium oxidizing microbial communities from anammox membrane bioreactor (MBR) in UC Berkley, California, United States -... | ecosystem: Engineered > Bioreactor > Anaerobic >...
TGATTTGTGATTTATGATTTATGATTTGGAATTTATGATTTGAGATTGGATTGCGCGGCGAGAAATCATCAATCGAAAATCGAAAATCATCAATCAAAAATCAAAAGTGAGGTTTCATCATGCCGATTGTGCAAAATTTAATCGTCGAGGAATTTGGCGCGTTTGTGAGCAAGCACAGCGAGCGCTTGATTGTGAGCAAGGGCGATGAGAAATTGATTCAGGCGCCGCTGCTGCATTTGGAGACGGTGCTGATTGCGAGCAATGGGGTCGCGATTAGTTCGGACGCGGTGCGGGAATGTGCGGAGCGCGGGATTCCGATTCATTTTGTGAGCGGTTCGGGGAACGCGTATGCGAGTTTGTACAGTTCGGGTTTGACGGGGACAGTGTTGACGCGGCGGGCGCAGTTGGAGGCGTTTCATTCGCTGCGCGGGCTGCTGCTGCCGATTGCGTTCGCGCAGGGCAAGTTGCTGAATCAGCAAAATTTTTTGAAATATATGTCCAAGTATCGCAAAGAGAGTGCGCCGGAGGTTTTTGAAAGTTTGCGCGCGGCGGCGGAAAAGATTTTGGAAACGGTGAATGATTTGGAGCAGATGAAAACGCTGCCTGAAGTGTTGACGGGGGAACGCGCGACGATTGACGATTGGCGTTTTGAAATTTTGGGGATGGAAGGGCGCGCGGCGCAAAATTATTGGGATGCGTTGAAACGCGCGCTGCCGCCAGAATTGGAATGGCAAGGGCGCGAGGGGCGCGGGGCAAAGGACCCAATTAATTCGGCGTTGAATTATTGTTATGGGATTTTGTACGGGCAAATCGAACGCGCGTTGGTGCTGGCGGGATTGGACCCGTATGCGGGGTTTGCGCATGTGGATCGGCCGGGCAAACCGAGTTTGACGTTTGATGCGATTGAGGAGTTTCGCGCGCCGATTGTGGACCGGACGATTTTTGGTTTGGCGAACAAGGGGGTGAAATTTGAACAGGATGAGCGCGGTTATTTGACGGAAGGGACGCGCAAAATGTTGGCGGAGAAATTTTTTGAACGGATGGAGAGCGCGGAACAGTATGAAAAGAAAAGTTTTCCATTGCGCTTGATTGTGCAGATGCAGGCGCGGCATGTGGCGACGTTTTTGCGTGGGGAGAGGGAAGAGTATGCGCCGTTTGTGATGGGGTGGTGAGGGGATTTTTGATTTGTGATTTTTGATTTTTGATTTTTGATTTGTGATTGGCGATTCGCGATATGCAATGTGTTCTGGTTTATGACATTCCCGATGATGGAAAACGGGGCAAGGTGGCGGATGCGTGTTTGGATTATGGGATGGACCGCATTCAGTATTCGGCGTTTTTGGGGAATTTGGCGGTGACGCATCAAGAAGAGTTGATGTTGAAAATTAAACGCGTGTTGGGAAAGTATGCGGGGAATGTGCAGTTATTTCCAATTTGTGAAAGGGATTGGGCGGCGCGGCAGTGTGTGGTGATTGAAGGGGTGAGTGAGGAGCAAAAAGATGTTGGATGATGATTTGAATTATCCGGTGCGGGTGACGGATTTGAAACAATTTGTTTATTGTCCGCGCGTTTTTTATTATCAAGTGTGTTTGCCAAAAATTCGTCCGGTGACGTTCAAGATGGAGGAAGGGGTGCGGGCGGGACGAGATGAAGCGGGCAGAGAGGAACGGCGTTCGCTGCGGGCGTATGGAATGCAAGAGGCGACGCGCGAGTTTGATGTGCCGCTGCGTTCGAAACGGTTGGGCGTGCGCGGGGAAATTGATATGGTGATTACGGTGACGGAAACGGGCGAGGTGATTCCGGTGGATTACAAGCTGTCGAAAATTGCGGGAATCCATTTTCAGATGCAGGTGGCGGTGTATGGGATGATGTTGGAAGAGGTGCGGGGCGTGAGGGTGACGCGTGGTTTTTTGTACGAGATTCCGTTAAAGCGGGCGGAAGAGGTTTCGATTGACATGCGGCTGCGCATGCGGGCGGAAAAGGCGTTCAAAGAGATGCGCGACATTTTTTTGGCTGAACGGATGCCGCCGCCGGTGCGGAATGTGGCGAAATGTGTGGCGTGTGAGTTTCGGCGATTTTGCAATGATGTGGTGTAGGGGGGATAGTGCGATGGTGCGAGAGTGGGAGAGTGCGATGAACGGCATTGCGTCGCAAATGTATGGCGATTTGGGGCAAAAAATGAATTGCGAAAGGGAATAGAAGCGAGTGGGGAGGGGAAACATGAATGTAATGATTTTAGGGCAAAAAATGGCGCGAAAGTGTCAAAACAATGGGGATTCTAGCCCTTTTTGGTGAATTGCGGTGCGTTGCAGTTCGTTCGTTCCGATTGTGGAAACTGAAAGCGCGAAATCAAATTACACAAACGCGGCGGCTCGTATTGTTGCAGTTCGTTCGTTCCGATTGTGGAAACTGAAAGTCGTTGCTCTTGAGTTCTGGCGGTGGTCTCCACGCGGTTGCAGTTCGTTCGTTCCGATTGTGGAAACTGAAAGAATTCTTTTTTGGCGTGCTTTAACTCCACTTCAAAGCGTTGCAGTTCGTTCGTTCCGATTGTGGAAACTGAAAGTTTCGTCACCCGATTCTTTTTCTTTGTCATACATGCGGTTGCAGTTCGTTCGTTCCGATTGTGGAAACTGAAAGACCATCTTAGGTAACACACGACCAAAGGAACACACACGTTGCAGTTCGTTCGTTCCGATTGTGGAAACTGAAAGTTGTACGCGTTACTAATCTCAACATCATCAATATATATGTTGCAGTTCGTTCGTTCCGATTGTGGAAACTGAAAGAAATCAACATCGAAATCATGCCAGCCCGAACCGTCAAGTTGCAGTTCGTTCGTTCCGATTGTGGAAACTGAAAGTTGTGGGTGGCAATGGTGTTCGTTCCAAGCCGCAATGTTGCAGTTCGTTCGTTCCGATTGTGGAAACTGAAAGAGAATTGAACGCGCGGCTAATCAGGATTTGAGCATCTGTTGCAGTTCGTTCGTTCCGATTGTGGAAACTGAAAGAATTCTTTTTTGGCGTGCTTTAACTCCACTTCAAAGCGTTGCAGTTCGTTCGTTCCGATTGTGGAAACTGAAAGGTTGTTACGGCGGTCGCTGTTTCTGATGTATCTGCTGTTGCAGTTCGTTCGTTCCGATTGTGGAAACTGAAAGCACGTGCGTAAATGGGATGTGCGCGGGCGTTTGGATGGTTGCAGTTCGTTCGTTCCGATTGTGGAAACTGAAAGTGATACAAGGGGGCTGATGTGTGGGATACAGTGCGTGTTGCAGTTCGTTCGTTCCGATTGTGGAAACTGAAAGCAACATGATTCTTGCCGCCAAAATTCACGTCCCAAGCAGTTGCAGTTCGTTCGTTCCGATTGTGGAAACTGAAAGCGCTATGCGATTACCGCGCCGCTGGTTGATTTTTTCGTTGCAGTTCGTTCGTTCCGATTGTGGAAACTGAAAGGAAGAACCGAGCGAGGGCATCACTCCCGACGAATTTGTTGCAGTTCGTTCGTTCCGATTGTGGAAACTGAAAGACAAAATGTACGACCGAGACCGCGATGAGAAATGGAAGTTGCAGTTCGTTCGTTCCGATTGTGGAAACTGAAAGATAAAATTTCCCCAACCCATCTCGCGCAGTTCATTCTGTTGCAGTTCGTTCGTTCCGATTGTGGAAACTGAAAGTTTTTGATTTCGTCCGCGTTCTCGGTCAACAATTTGTTGCAGTTCGTTCGTTCCGATTGTGGAAACTGAAAGTAAATGAGCCGCTCGTATTCCTAAGCGAGCGCCTTCCGTTGCAGTTCGTTCGTTCCGATTGTGGAAACTGAAAGACCGGAAATTAAGGAACGGTGGGATGCAGTAATGAAGTTGCAGTTCGTTCGTTCCGATTGTGGAAACTGAAAGCGAACGGGCCCGCCACTGTGCCATCTTCAAAGCGCAGTTGCAGTTCGTTCGTTCCGATTGTGGAAACTGAAAGTTCGCAAACTGATTGACAGTAAAGACGGGAATCAGCGTTGCAGTTCGTTCGTTCCGATTGTGGAAACTGAAAGACGCAAAGCAGGCATCTAAGCGACCCCGCACATCCCAGTTGCAGTTCGTTCGTTCCGATTGTGGAAACTGAAAGTGAAGTAGATTTCGCTCGCGCCCTGCCGCATGTACGGTTGCAGTTCGTTCGTTCCGATTGTGGAAACTGAAAGTTACGGTTGCGGCGGTGCGGGCATGTTTGCCTATCACGTTGCAGTTCGTTCGTTCCGATTGTGGAAACTGAAAGTATCATGCGACAATACACAATCGTTATTATCAAGCAGGTTGCAGTTCGTTCGTTCCGATTGTGGAAACTGAAAGCTTCCAGTTGACCTAGTCGGGCTGGGTGGTACTCCTAGTTGCAGTTCGTTCGTTCCGATTGTGGAAACTGAAAGGTCGCATCGCATCAATACGTAATCGGCGTAGATTGGGGTTGCAGTTCGTTCGTTCCGATTGTGGAAACTGAAAGTGCTAGCGCAAGCGAAATCACACAATCGTCATGTAAGTTGCAGTTCGTTCGTTCCGATTGTGGAAACTGAAAGAGTGCGAGTAGGCGCAAAAAATCAAACCAAACGCGAAGTTGCAGTTCGTTCGTTCCGATTGTGGAAACTGAAAGATATTGGAAGCGTTCGCGGTGGGCGTGCCGGTGGCGTTGCAGTTCGTTCGTTCCGATTGTGGAAACTGAAAGCATTCAGCGGCATCACATTCATATTCGCTGCGCCGGTTGCAGTTCGTTCGTTCCGATTGTGGAAACTGAAAGTTTCTTAAAATTTTTATGTCTCGTGACGACCGCGCGGCGTTGCAGTTCGTTCGTTCCGATTGTGGAAACTGAAAGACTAAATCCACTGGAAGAGGAGTATTTGCAACAATGTTGCAGTTCGTTCGTTCCGATTGTGGAAACTGAAAGAAGCGCATTCTCAAAACCAACAGACTCGGCGCTACTGTTGCAGTTCGTTCGTTCCGATTGTGGAAACTGAAAGCAATTACAAGAGCTGGTTTAGTCGCGTCAAAGGATACGTTGCAGTTCGTTCGTTCCGATTGTGGAAACTGAAAGGTTGTTTGATTCCCCTGAAGATGCGCCGCGCCGCGTGGTTGCAGTTCGTTCGTTCCGATTGTGGAAACTGAAAGAGCTAACTGTAACCAACCCGCCGCCAGCAGATACATGTTGCAGTTCGTTCGTTCCGATTGTGGAAACTGAAAGGATAAAAACCACCGCGCTGGACACCCTCGTAAAATTTGTTGCAGTTCGTTCGTTCCGATTGTGGAAACTGAAAGCGCGAAATCACCTTACACAAACGCGGCGGCTCGTATTGTTGCAGTTCGTTCGTTCCGATTGTGGAAACTGAAAGGTCGTCTCCGCCATTTCAATGGACTGTGGAAAATCCAGTTGCAGTTCGTTCGTTCCGATTGTGGAAACTGAAAGAGCGATACCATCCAACTGTCAACGGTTGCGTTTGCTGTTGCAGTTCGTTCGTTCCGATTGTGGAAACTGAAAGATTCAGGGAATCCGACTGACGAACGCCCGTTGCGACCGTTGCAGTTCGTTCGTTCCGATTGTGGAAACTGAAAGGCGGTATTTTAGTGCGCCGCCCTGAACATACAACACGTTGCAGTTCGTTCGTTCCGATTGTGGAAACTGAAAGCCGAAAGCGCCGAAAACGCGCGTTCTTATTCGCGCGCGTTGCAGTTCGTTCGTTCCGATTGTGGAAACTGAAAGCCGAACCACACGCCGGGTCTTGTACCAACACCGGCTCATGTTGCAGTTCGTTCGTTCCGATTGTGGAAACTGAAAGCTTCTCGCTCCGCACGTGTGAACGAACCGACCTCAAGTTGCAGTTCGTTCGTTCCGATTGTGGAAACTGAAAGCGCAAATGCAAGAGGTGTAGAAAATTGTTTTATGAGTTGCAGTTCGTTCGTTCCGATTGTGGAAACTGAAAGCGCGCGGCGTTACTGTAATCGGCTGAATCAACCCATGTTGCAGTTCGTTCGTTCCGATTGTGGAAACTGAAAGGCGCTCCTCTGTGACTTCAATCGCCGACGCGTTCACGTTGCAGTTCGTTCGTTCCGATTGTGGAAACTGAAAGATTCCGGCGTCTGAATCAACAGCACGCCCGCATCTTCGTTGCAGTTCGTTCGTTCCGATTGTGGAAACTGAAAGGCAACCAAACAGCACACTCGGCAGCGCACACACGCGCGTTGCAGTTCGTTCGTTCCGATTGTGGAAACTGAAAGTCTGGCTACTTGTTACGCTTGCCTTCACTTCGACTCACGTTGCAGTTCGTTCGTTCCGATTGTGGAAACTGAAAGTAAATGCAGTCGCACCACCACCCCCTCTTTCATCCAGTTGCAGTTCGTTCGTTCCGATTGTGGAAACTGAAAGAGCTGTACGAATTGGCGCGGGAATATGAATCGCGTTGTTGCAGTTCGTTCGTTCCGATTGTGGAAACTGAAAGACGCGCGCAGGGGGATGCGCTCAATACCGCGTTCACAGGTTGCAGTTCGTTCGTTCCGATTGTGGAAACTGAAAGCTAATTCGTTAATCGTTTGCGCGTCGTTCAAAATCGGTTGCAGTTCGTTCGTTCCGATTGTGGAAACTGAAAGCAGCGGCGCCAAAGACCGCTGTGGCGGAGCAGATTGCGTTGCAGTTCGTTCGTTCCGATTGTGGAAACTGAAAGAGACGGGGAGGCGACGCTCTCGCATCTCACGCGCAAGTTGCAGTTCGTTCGTTCCGATTGTGGAAACTGAAAGGCCAAAACAACTACTGCATGTTGGGAAGGTTAACGCGTTGCAGTTCGTTCGTTCCGATTGTGGAAACTGAAAGTTAATACATATTTCTGAGGAGGATGACGATGCCGTGTGTTGCAGTTCGTTCGTTCCGATTGTGGAAACTGAAAGGCAGCCCGCGCAGCGCACACACCGGCACATTCTCACTCGTTGCAGTTCGTTCGTTCCGATTGTGGAAACTGAAAGACAATTTGCGCGCGGTCTGCCGCATCCGGCACCAAGAAGTTGCAGTTCGTTCGTTCCGATTGTGGAAACTGAAAGCAACCAAACGCGCGCACCAGGGCTTGAGCGTTCCGTTGTTGCAGTTCGTTCGTTCCGATTGTGGAAACTGAAAGGAACACTGGTCATTGCGAAAAGTGCGGGCAAATTGGAGTTGCAGTTCGTTCGTTCCGATTGTGGAAACTGAAAGAACGAGACCTTGTAGAATCGTCGAAATTCTCAATCTTGTTGCAGTTCGTTCGTTCCGATTGTGGAAACTGAAAGACGAACGCGCTGTCGAAACGAATGCGACTTTACAAAAAGTTGCAGTTCGTTCGTTCCGATTGTGGAAACTGAAAGTCACAAATAACTATTTTTTGAGTGTGAACTATCACAAGTTGCAGTTCGTTCGTTCCGATTGTGGAAACTGAAAGAGCCGCATCTTCAAAACCAACAGACTCGGCGCTACTGTTGCAGTTCGTTCGTTCCGATTGTGGAAACTGAAAGTTCAACGCTAATGTCGTCCGAGTCAAAAACCATTCCCGTTGCAGTTCGTTCGTTCCGATTGTGGAAACTGAAAGGGCGTTGACGGTTCGGGCTGGCATGATTTCGACATTGGTTGCAGTTCGTTCGTTCCGATTGTGGAAACTGAAAGATTGGCGTGGGAAACGGCGTAGAAGTCGGAAGCGCGGGTTGCAGTTCGTTCGTTCCGATTGTGGAAACTGAAAGCGCAAGCGCAGTTAGAGGCGGCGCAAAAATCGTTGCAGTTGCAGTTCGTTCGTTCCGATTGTGGAAACTGAAAGATTCTTGCGGACACGGGCGGTTGGTTTCTCGCGTTAGTTGCAGTTCGTTCGTTCCGATTGTGGAAACTGAAAGTTTTTCAGTGTTCTCACAGATTCTTTTTCGGTGTTCTGTTGCAGTTCGTTCGTTCCGATTGTGGAAACTGAAAGGCGATTTCGGTTTCTGCGCGTGATGTACAATTTGTGGTTGCAGTTCGTTCGTTCCGATTGTGGAAACTGAAAGGCGATTTCACGTATCAAGGTCAACCATTGTTTGGGAGGTTGCAGTTCGTTCGTTCCGATTGTGGAAACTGAAAGCGAGAGACGCATCAAACGTCCAAAGGGACAGTATCGGGTTGCAGTTCGTTCGTTCCGATTGTGGAAACTGAAAGTGAAACCATCGTCTTGGTCGTGATACTGTGCGTCGGGTTGCAGTTCGTTCGTTCCGATTGTGGAAACTGAAAGAACAGATGATTGACTTCGCTCGATGTCGTCAAACGCGGTTGCAGTTCGTTCGTTCCGATTGTGGAAACTGAAAGAGGACTTGGAGAAACAAGTCAAGCAGCTCGACGAGGTTGCAGTTCGTTCGTTCCGATTGTGGAAACTGAAAGACGTCGAGTTGGCGCAGGAATTGTTGCAACGCGATGTTGCAGTTCGTTCGTTCCGATTGTGGAAACTGAAAGCTGCCACAATCCGCGCGCGTTCGCTTGCCGTTGCCACGTTGCAGTTCGTTCGTTCCGATTGTGGAAACTGAAAGAAAGGCAAAAATTGGTATTTCAACGAATTTCTAAAAGTTGCAGTTCGTTCGTTCCGATTGTGGAAACTGAAAGCCATGTCGGGATTCGTGTTCGTTGCCACTGTCGGGAAGTTGCAGTTCGTTCGTTCCGATTGTGGAAACTGAAAGGAAACAACAGTGTTGTATCGGAGGGTAAATCCATATTGTTGCAGTTCGTTCGTTCCGATTGTGGAAACTGAAAGCAAAATTTTTATGTCTGGCAATAACCGCGCGGCGTCTGTTGCAGTTCGTTCGTTCCGATTGTGGAAACTGAAAGCGCGAATCTCGCGGCGCACATATTCGAGCGACCCCTTCGTTGCAGTTCGTTCGTTCCGATTGTGGAAACTGAAAGGGCAAACAGTTTATATTGAAACAGAGTTGCAACTGATGTTGCAGTTCGTTCGTTCCGATTGTGGAAACTGAAAGTTGATTTGCTTGCGTCTTCAAAGGACAATTTGAGAAGTTGCAGTTCGTTCGTTCCGATTGTGGAAACTGAAAGTCATTGTACCCGGCGCGAATACGCGCGATTCATTATTGTTGCAGTTCGTTCGTTCCGATTGTGGAAACTGAAAGAGTCACTGACGGTACGACAAATGTTTGGAAAGTTAAGTTGCAGTTCGTTCGTTCCGATTGTGGAAACTGAAAGGACAACGCGTTCGCTTGTCGCACCTGTGATGCTTGTGAGTTGCAGTTCGTTCGTTCCGATTGTGGAAACTGAAAGGGACGAACCGAAACAGACGAATTAACGCCCGAAGCATGTTGCAGTTCGTTCGTTCCGATTGTGGAAACTGAAAGCACACCGCCGAAGATTTGAAGATTGTAAAATTACATAGTTGCAGTTCGTTCGTTCCGATTGTGGAAACTGAAAGTTCAGCGTGACAGTGGCTCAACGCAATTTCAGCGCCGTTGCAGTTCGTTCGTTCCGATTGTGGAAACTGAAAGCGTTGAGGCGAATGGTGATAATGGGGGCTTGTTTGATGAGTTGCAGTTCGTTCGTTCCGATTGTGGAAACTGAAAGATTTACTTTATCAGATGCAACAGCACTCGTATAAGCGTTGCAGTTCGTTCGTTCCGATTGTGGAAACTGAAAGAGACAGGCGCATCATCAGAAACAAGCGCCGCATACGCGTTGCAGTTCGTTCGTTCCGATTGTGGAAACTGAAAGGCAAAGAACAACCGTCAACATGAACAATGTCACCAGGTTGCAGTTCGTTCGTTCCGATTGTGGAAACTGAAAGAACCGCATCTTCAAAACTAACAAGCTCGGCGCTACTTGTTGCAGTTCGTTCGTTCCGATTGTGGAAACTGAAAGCAAGTTGCGGGTAGTTTGATGCGTCTTACAGGTCGTGTTGCAGTTCGTTCGTTCCGATTGTGGAAACTGAAAGTCGTTTGAAGAGATTGGCGTCATGTCTACCGTTGGTTGTTGCAGTTCGTTCGTTCCGATTGTGGAAACTGAAAGCCGCAAAATGTTGGCGAAACTGAATAAAGTTTCGCCGTTGCAGTTCGTTCGTTCCGATTGTGGAAACTGAAAGCGCGTTGATTGGGACGACAAATTGTTCGCGGCGTTTTGTTGCAGTTCGTTCGTTCCGATTGTGGAAACTGAAAGAATCACGGTCAGTTTTTGGGGTGGAATGGGAACGCGGTTGCAGTTCGTTCGTTCCGATTGTGGAAACTGAAAGACAATATCCAAGACGTGCCACGTCCCTCCGCGCTCAAGTTGCAGTTCGTTCGTTCCGATTGTGGAAACTGAAAGGTCGTTACTGCGGTTGCGGTGAATGATGTTTCGTCTGTTGCAGTTCGTTCGTTCCGATTGTGGAAACTGAAAGGTATTTATGATTGAAAGAATTTGGCAGCCGCATGAAGTTGCAGTTCGTTCGTTCCGATTGTGGAAACTGAAAGGTATTTATGATTGAAAGAATTTGGCAGCCGCATGAAGTTGCAGTTCGTTCGTTCCGATTGTGGAAACTGAAAGGCGGGAGACGTACCACCGCGCACGCGCGCATGCAATGTTGCAGTTCGTTCGTTCCGATTGTGGAAACTGAAAGTCGAAATCAGCCCAAACACAATACGAACCGATAACAAGTTGCAGTTCGTTCGTTCCGATTGTGGAAACTGAAAGGTGCTTTTTGTCGTAGGTGTTGGTTTGGGCGTGCCTGTTGCAGTTCGTTCGTTCCGATTGTGGAAACTGAAAGCACATACGGGATAGAGTATCGCCGAAGATTGCAAGGGTTGCAGTTCGTTCGTTCCGATTGTGGAAACTGAAAGCCGTAGTTGTGCTACATAACATAACATAGAGGGGAAATGTTGCAGTTCGTTCGTTCCGATTGTGGAAACTGAAAGTTCAGAAGTTTCCCAACGCGACTTTGTAGAATCATCGGTTGCAGTTCGTTCGTTCCGATTGTGGAAACTGAAAGGCCCGTTAGACCATCTGTAAAACCGCCATTACTTGGGTTGCAGTTCGTTCGTTCCGATTGTGGAAACTGAAAGGCTAGCATCAAACGTGGAAACGTAAAAACAGGTGTCGTTGCAGTTCGTTCGTTCCGATTGTGGAAACTGAAAGAGTCGCGGCGCTAGTGAATGGGGCGGATGCGCTGCCGTTGCAGTTCGTTCGTTCCGATTGTGGAAACTGAAAGTTATACGCACTAGTAATCTCTACGTCATCAATATATGTTGCAGTTCGTTCGTTCCGATTGTGGAAACTGAAAGTCAACGGCACTGTCAACGCATCGCTCTCGCTATAACGTTGCAGTTCGTTCGTTCCGATTGTGGAAACTGAAAGCATTTTGGCGTAAGCTTACCGGTTAGGGGGTGTGATGGGTTGCAGTTCGTTCGTTCCGATTGTGGAAACTGAAAGGAAATCAATATGTCGGCGACGCTCGCCAAACTGTATGTTGCAGTTCGTTCGTTCCGATTGTGGAAACTGAAAGGCGCAAAACATTCGAGCAAGAATTTTTAGCGCAGTATGTTGCAGTTCGTTCGTTCCGATTGTGGAAACTGAAAGACTGCAATTGGAGTTTTCACGACGAAACGCGCACAAAGTTGCAGTTCGTTCGTTCCGATTGTGGAAACTGAAAGAGCGTTTCACGATTGCGAGACGTAAAAATTTTGAGGTTGCAGTTCGTTCGTTCCGATTGTGGAAACTGAAAGACATTGCGGCGGACAACGAAATCGCGCGTTATAGTTGTTGCAGTTCGTTCGTTCCGATTGTGGAAACTGAAAGTCAAAAGCAGCAAAAACATCAAAGACTGCGTTTCAGTTGCAGTTCGTTCGTTCCGATTGTGGAAACTGAAAGCAAGGATTGCATGATGATTGTGTGATTTCGCTTGCGCGTTGCAGTTCGTTCGTTCCGATTGTGGAAACTGAAAGCTTGTGCCGGCGCGGCGGCATCTTTGGGATTGGCATGGTTGCAGTTCGTTCGTTCCGATTGTGGAAACTGAAAGCGTCTGTGATTTCTGCCGCACTCGACGCGGCGGACAGTTGCAGTTCGTTCGTTCCGATTGTGGAAACTGAAAGCGTGAATTGAGAGTAAAGATGCTCATTCGCTATAACCGTTGCAGTTCGTTCGTTCCGATTGTGGAAACTGAAAGCGCAGATTGATAATTTGACGATTGACGCGAGTAAGATGTTGCAGTTCGTTCGTTCCGATTGTGGAAACCGAAAGCGCGGCGGTTCAAAAAGAAGCGGATGCAAACAAAGCGCGTTGCAGTTCGTTCGTTCCGATTGTGGAAACTGAAAGTTTCAAGTTGCGTCTCGTCGTCGGTCGTCGGTAACGACGTTGCAGTTCGTTCGTTCCGATTGTGGAAACTGAAAGTAGCGTCTTTTTTTTTGTGTGCGCGCGGCAACCCTACGTTGCAGTTCGTTCGTTCCGATTGTGGAAACTGAAAGTCCGGTTTCGTCATGACAGAGATAGACGAGTGGCGATGTTGCAGTTCGTTCGTTCCGATTGTGGAAACTGAAAGAGTTTTGGAAAGTTCTCCGCCAAGCCAATCCATAACCTGTTGCAGTTCGTTCGTTCCGATTGTGGAAACTGAAAGTAAAACTACCGTATTCGCCAACAGGAATTATAGTAGGTTGCAGTTCGTTCGTTCCGATTGTGGAAACTGAAAGGCCAAATTGCTCGACGCAAACGCATTCGCAATCGTCTGGTTGCAGTTCGTTCGTTCCGATTGTGGAAACTGAAAGGCGCTGCCAAATGCGTCGGGCAAAGCGTGCCGGGCCCGTTGCAGTTCGTTCGTTCCGATTGTGGAAACTGAAAGGACATCGCGGCGAAATTCAAGAATTTTTCGCTGTTCGGTTGCAGTTCGTTCGTTCCGATTGTGGAAACTGAAAGTGCAAACTCTTTTGCCTGTTCGTGTGTCATGGTATCTTGTTGCAGTTCGTTCGTTCCGATTGTGGAAACTGAAAGCGGGGACATCGCCTGCGTCGTCATTCGCGGCGTTCCGGTTGCAGTTCGTTCGTTCCGATTGTGGAAACTGAAAGCAGGCAACGGAATAAACAACAGAAGAAACAGAACAAGTTGCAGTTCGTTCGTTCCGATTGTGGAAACTGAAAGTGTCACGGCGGACGGAACGAAACGCAATGGCAAGTAGTTGCAGTTCGTTCGTTCCGATTGTGGAAACTGAAAGACCAAGCGCAGCATTTCGGTTGGGTGAGTGGCGATGGTTGCAGTTCGTTCGTTCCGATTGTGGAAACTGAAAGCTGAATGTGGTGATTGCGGTTGCAGAGCATTATCAGTTGCAGTTCGTTCGTTCCGATTGTGGAAACTGAAAGAAGAATGTGGAACGTGCAATGCAAAAGAGTTTTGAAGTTGCAGTTCGTTCGTTCCGATTGTGGAAACTGAAAGTTCAAAGACGATGAGACGGGCAAGATGATTCGGGCAAGTTGCAGTTCGTTCGTTCCGATTGTGGAAACTGAAAGGCAGACAAATCAGAGAACGATAGCGGCAACATCATCATGTTGCAGTTCGTTCGTTCCGATTGTGGAAACTGAAAGACAACAAAAAGCAGAGGAGACCAAACAGTAATTGACGTTGCAGTTCGTTCGTTCCGATTGTGGAAACTGAAAGAACGAACAAATCAAAGAAAGCGGATTTGTTCGATTCCGTTGCAGTTCGTTCGTTCCGATTGTGGAAACTGAAAGACGCTGATTCGCGAGGTCAATAGTTTTACAAGCATGTGTTGCAGTTCGTTCGTTCCGATTGTGGAAACTGAAAGTTGTTTGGCGTCGAGTGAATTTGTTCCAATTCTAACGTGTTGCAGTTCGTTCGTTCCGATTGTGGAAACTGAAAGCGTGTACGCGCAAAACGCCCGTCCCGACCACGCGGATGTTGCAGTTCGTTCGTTCCGATTGTGGAAACTGAAAGTCTGCGAGTACGACGCAAAAACGGACTGGCGCATATAGTTGCAGTTCGTTCGTTCCGATTGTGGAAACTGAAAGAGGTTTCGATGTCAAAAACACAAGTTTTCAAATTGATGTTGCAGTTCGTTCGTTCCGATTGTGGAAACTGAAAGTCCGCGCCCAATGTCCGCCTGCATCTGGAATGTTCACGGTTGCAGTTCGTTCGTTCCGATTGTGGAAACTGAAAGGAAGGATGCAATGGTCAACCCAAAGAATGTCTGTCCGTTGCAGTTCGTTCGTTCCGATTGTGGAAACTGAAAGTCAGCATGGCGGCGGGTACATATACGTGGACAGCAAGTTGCAGTTCGTTCGTTCCGATTGTGGAAACTGAAAGACATCGTCAAAGACGAATCGGGCGGCGCGGGGACAAAGTTGCAGTTCGTTCGTTCCGATTGTGGAAACTGAAAGTTCAACACAGAATACGTCACATCATACGTGATGTTAGTTGCAGTTCGTTCGTTCCGATTGTGGAAACTGAAAGTCCACAGATAATTCCCATTCGCCGCATTGCCAATCACGTTGCAGTTCGTTCGTTCCGATTGTGGAAACTGAAAGATTCTGCTGAACACACATGACACCAGCACGTATGTGGGTTGCAGTTCGTTCGTTCCGATTGTGGAAACTGAAAGCGCAAATAGCGCAGCATACGATTGACCAGATGGATTTAGTTGCAGTTCGTTCGTTCCGATTGTGGAAACTGAAAGGTCTTTACTCTTCTGCTGTCTGTGATGTTGTTCGTTGGTTGCAGTTCGTTCGTTCCGATTGTGGAAACTGAAAGCTCTTTGCGAAACAACGCGAGAAGATAAAACGCATCGTTGCAGTTCGTTCGTTCCGATTGTGGAAACTGAAAGACGAGGACGCGGAACGGCGAAAACACGTGCAGCGCGGTTGCAGTTCGTTCGTTCCGATTGTGGAAACTGAAAGTCACTCGCCGCGCAAGGGATGCGCGTGGGTGACATGGTTGCAGTTCGTTCGTTCCGATTGTGGAAACTGAAAGTCACTCGCCGCGCAAGGGATGCGCGTGGGTGACATGGGTTGCAGTTCGTTCGTTCCGATTGTGGAAACTGAAAGGTGCTTTTTGTTGTTGGTGTTGGTCTGGGCGTGCCTGTTGCAGTTCGTTCGTTCCGATTGTGGAAACTGAAAGGCGAACTTGCCCCGCCGCGCCATCCCAAATTGTCGTGTTGCAGTTCGTTCGTTCCGATTGTGGAAACTGAAAGTTCGCAAAACCTCGATTCGCTGCGCACGATTGAGCAGTTGCAGTTCGTTCGTTCCGATTGTGGAAACTGAAAGTAAAATTTTTGCGCGGTGGTCAAAACACTTGACAATGTTGCAGTTCGTTCGTTCCGATTGTGGAAACTGAAAGTTCATTTCGTCCACGCCATACACCCGCACTTCAAAAAGTTGCAGTTCGTTCGTTCCGATTGTGGAAACTGAAAGACTAACGCTTGAACGCTTTGCGCTTTTTGCAATTCGGTTGCAGTTCGTTCGTTCCGATTGTGGAAACTGAAAGTTGTTACCTGCGCCGAATGTTGCAAAGTTGAATGAGGTTGCAGTTCGTTCGTTCCGATTGTGGAAACTGAAAGCGTATCATTTGCATTGTCACGCACAAAACTTACCTGGTTGCAGTTCGTTCGTTCCGATTGTGGAAACTGAAAGATTGGTATACACCGAACACTGCAATACAAATCGCGACAGTTGCAGTTCGTTCGTTCCGATTGTGGAAACTGAAAGTTTGGCATTTACAAGACAAGTGGCGCGGAATTGAGCGTTGCAGTTCGTTCGTTCCGATTGTGGAAACTGAAAGGTCGGCCACTGCTGCGCTGGCGCTAACGAATAATAGGTTGCAGTTCGTTCGTTCCGATTGTGGAAACTGAAAGCGATTTCGGTTTCGCTCAACGATTGCGGCTCGATGGTGTTGCAGTTCGTTCGTTCCGATTGTGGAAACTGAAAGCAAGCGGAAATGCAAAAGTTAGAAGCGTGGTGGAATGTTGCAGTTCGTTCGTTCCGATTGTGGAAACTGAAAGCAAGTCGGCTGGAAACGGGGCGAGTTTTTTGAGGTTATGTTGCAGTTCGTTCGTTCCGATTGTGGAAACTGAAAGCTGAATGTGGTGATTGCGGTTGCAGAGCATTATCAAGTTGCAGTTCGTTCGTTCCGATTGTGGAAACTGAAAGGGCGCGCGTGCCTGCGCCGCGCGGCGGGGGGGGCAACGTTGCAGTTCGTTCGTTCCGATTGTGGAAACTGAAAGCTTATCCATCGGATAGACAGATGGAGAAATCAAATATGTTGCAGTTCGTTCGTTCCGATTGTGGAAACTGAAAGCTTATCCATCGGATAGACAGATGGAGAAATCAAATAGTTGCAGTTCGTTCGTTCCGATTGTGGAAACTGAAAGTTCTAAATCAGGGCATTGTTAGCCCATCTCGCGCCGCGTTGCAGTTCGTTCGTTCCGATTGTGGAAACTGAAAGCGTTTGTTGAATAACGCCAATCCGTTCCGCCGCTTCGTTGCAGTTCGTTCGTTCCGATTGTGGAAACTGAAAGCTTGACGGAATTACAACAATTGCTCGAAGTCGCGGAAGTTGCAGTTCGTTCGTTCCGATTGTGGAAACTGAAAGTTCAATCTCCGTCGCATTGACCGCCACGACGAGATTGGTTGCAGTTCGTTCGTTCCGATTGTGGAAACTGAAAGCTCCAAATCATGCTCCGCTTGCCAAACCCGTTTCGAGTTGCAGTTCGTTCGTTCCGATTGTGGAAACTGAAAGCGTGGAATGTGGGACAATCCGCATTTGCGGCAGGATAGTTGCAGTTCGTTCGTTCCGATTGTGGAAACTGAAAGTCTTGAAATTTCATCAATGGCAGCGGTGTGGACGGGTTGCAGTTCGTTCGTTCCGATTGTGGAAACTGAAAGCTGTAATTTCTTCGACCCCTGCGCGTGCGGGTCGTGTTGCAGTTCGTTCGTTCCGATTGTGGAAACTGAAAGACCGTCGCACGGTATCAATTGCGACAAGGCAAGGATGTTGCAGTTCGTTCGTTCCGATTGTGGAAACTGAAAGATTGATGCGGTGACGCAAACATTTGCATTTATCGCGGTTGCAGTTCGTTCGTTCCGATTGTGGAAACTGAAAGCCAATTGTTTCGCCAATGCCAATTCTTGCTCACGCGTTGCAGTTCGTTCGTTCCGATTGTGGAAACTGAAAGTGTCGCCAAAATGTAGCCCGTCGAACGGTCCGCGTTCGTTGCAGTTCGTTCGTTCCGATTGTGGAAACTGAAAGGCTTTCCTTTCATCCAAACCGCATCGCTTACCGCGCGTTGCAGTTCGTTCGTTCCGATTGTGGAAACTGAAAGAACCTCCAACGATTGATAGCAAACGAAACATTTTTGTGTTGCAGTTCGTTCGTTCCGATTGTGGAAACTGAAAGGTCTCCACATCACTTTTACTTGACTCTATTTTTGTAAGTTGCAGTTCGTTCGTTCCGATTGTGGAAACTGAAAGATTCCAGATATTCGGGGTGGGAGACCGCCAATGCGGGTTGCAGTTCGTTCGTTCCGATTGTGGAAACTGAAAGCTCTACGGCGACGAGACAATCACCCACGCGTGCCAATGTTGCAGTTCGTTCGTTCCGATTGTGGAAACTGAAAGAAAACAGTCCGCGCAAGCTCTACGTTTTTTCCGATTGGTTGCAGTTCGTTCGTTCCGATTGTGGAAACTGAAAGACGGTTGCTGCGCTGGTGCAAATTGTTGTTGGTATGTTGCAGTTCGTTCGTTCCGATTGTGGAAACTGAAAGCAGACGACAATATCGATGATGGCAAGTACGAACACGATGTTGCAGTTCGTTCGTTCCGATTGTGGAAACTGAAAGTTGCGGATGTAGAGAGGTTCTATCAGTTGTACGGCGGGTTGCAGTTCGTTCGTTCCGATTGTGGAAACTGAAAGAACGTCGTCGGCGCGGGCGCGTGGACGTTCATTTCGAGTTGCAGTTCGTTCGTTCCGATTGTGGAAACTGAAAGATTGTGATTGAGACGGACGAATTTTTTGAAGTGCGGGTTGCAGTTCGTTCGTTCCGATTGTGGAAACTGAAAGTGATTTTGAAGGGCGGACGGCGCGCGGGTTCGACGCTGTTGCAGTTCGTTCGTTCCGATTGTGGAAACTGAAAGCGTCAGTTAAAGCAACTGCGGCAGGCGGCAAAATTAGTTGCAGTTCGTTCGTTCCGATTGTGGAAACTGAAAGATTTTTCAGCGTCCAGTTTTTCTCCGTGTCTGAAAGGTTGCAGTTCGTTCGTTCCGATTGTGGAAACTGAAAGTGCTTGTGCGCTGGATTGGAACACATTCGATTTGTGGTTGCAGTTCGTTCGTTCCGATTGTGGAAACTGAAAGACAAACTTTAACGAAACGTACCGTTTCGTTTTGTCGGTTGCAGTTCGTTCGTTCCGATTGTGGAAACTGAAAGATGAGAAAACACAATGCTGAACGAACGAACGAACGAGTTGCAGTTCGTTCGTTCCGATTGTGGAAACTGAAAGTCATACCCACACGAAGAACCAGACAAAACCCAGCCCGTGTTGCAGTTCGTTCGTTCCGATTGTGGAAACTGAAAGAGTGAGAGTAGGCGCAACAAATCAAACCAAACGCGAAGTTGCAGTTCGTTCGTTCCGATTGTGGAAACTGAAAGAACTAGTCGTGTGTGAGGTGTGATATGGATTTCGGTGGTTGCAGTTCGTTCGTTCCGATTGTGGAAACTGAAAGATGGGTCGGGCGTTGATTCGTCTGTTTCAGTTCGTCCGTTGCAGTTCGTTCGTTCCGATTGTGGAAACTGAAAGAGTATTGACGGCGTGTGCGACGCGCTGGGAGTGAACGTTGCAGTTCGTTCGTTCCGATTGTGGAAACTGAAAGACTTGACCGTGCGGGACTGCAACGTCTCGCACTCATTTGTTGCAGTTCGTTCGTTCCGATTGTGGAAACTGAAAGGCGTGATGCTCCCAAACCGCGAACCCGCCGCATAGCCAGTTGCAGTTCGTTCGTTCCGATTGTGGAAACTGAAAGGAATCTGCGCGGCGCATGTGGTCAAAGCATTGTTTGAGTTGCAGTTCGTTCGTTCCGATTGTGGAAACTGAAAGCGCGATTACGACCGCCGCCGATGGAGAAGCGTTTGAGTTGCAGTTCGTTCGTTCCGATTGTGGAAACTGAAAGACCATGCCGTTTTCGACTGTTGCGTTTTTAAAAGAGGTTGCAGTTCGTTCGTTCCGATTGTGGAAACTGAAAGGAAGTAGGGCAGGTGGTCATTCCCAGCGCGCTGCCGGTTGCAGTTCGTTCGTTCCGATTGTGGAAACTGAAAGATTACGACGCGCTCTGTCGTCGAGCGTTCGGTCAAAGTTGCAGTTCGTTCGTTCCGATTGTGGAAACTGAAAGTTTTTTCAGCAACCGCGCTTGCTCATTCCGCCGCACCGTTGCAGTTCGTTCGTTCCGATTGTGGAAACTGAAAGTTCGCGCGAGTGTGCGCGAGATTGCGGAACTTGCGAGTTGCAGTTCGTTCGTTCCGATTGTGGAAACTGAAAGGCGGTAATAATTGGCGCATGGCGCGCGAAAGAGCGCGGTTGCAGTTCGTTCGTTCCGATTGTGGAAACTGAAAGTGACGCGCGATTGACCGAACATGCACGCGGGAATTGGTTGCAGTTCGTTCGTTCCGATTGTGGAAACTGAAAGAACCGCGTTACCGCGCTTGCACACCTCGCCGCGCCGTTGCAGTTCGTTCGTTCCGATTGTGGAAACTGAAAGACCAATCGCATCAATGTAAAGTGTCGTGTCCACGCCGGTTGCAGTTCGTTCGTTCCGATTGTGGAAACTGAAAGTAGTTCGTCAATCGCGAGGACGCGCACCGCACACAAGTTGCAGTTCGTTCGTTCCGATTGTGGAAACTGAAAGCGATGTACAAACCATACTGATTTGTGATGGTTCCCGGTTGCAGTTCGTTCGTTCCGATTGTGGAAACTGAAAGACAGTCGTTTGACAATGTAATAGAAATCTGTGGAGATGTTGCAGTTCGTTCGTTCCGATTGTGGAAACTGAAAGCATCGGCGTTTGTGTGCGCTCCGGGACAGACGTAACGGTTGCAGTTCGTTCGTTCCGATTGTGGAAACTGAAAGTGAGAAACTTCATCGTATCATCAACCAAAACATTAAGTTGCAGTTCGTTCGTTCCGATTGTGGAAACTGAAAGACGTCCCGAAGGTTCGGTCACGCGCGCGACAGTCTAGTTGCAGTTCGTTCGTTCCGATTGTGGAAACTGAAAGGCCCCCGCATCAACCGCTGACCCCTTGCGCCTGCTGCGTTGCAGTTCGTTCGTTCCGATTGTGGAAACTGAAAGATCAACTATCGTATAAAGTCTTGTGATTGCGACCACGGTTGCAGTTCGTTCGTTCCGATTGTGGAAACTGAAAGGTGTTGTTCGGCGGGATGGACGTGGGTCGGCAGCGGAAGTTGCAGTTCGTTCGTTCCGATTGTGGAAACTGAAAGTGACGGGGAGCAGTTGACGTTCTTGACGGAACGGCTGTTGCAGTTCGTTCGTTCCGATTGTGGAAACTGAAAGGCGAACGCGACGAGTCGGAGAGGTTGAGATTAGAGATGTTGCAGTTCGTTCGTTCCGATTGTGGAAACTGAAAGGACTCGTATCTTGGACATACGCTGGCGGTCATCCCCGAGTTGCAGTTCGTTCGTTCCGATTGTGGAAACTGAAAGGTTGTTACTGCGGTGGCTATGGGTGATGTGGCTGCGGTTGCAGTTCGTTCGTTCCGATTGTGGAATTGGATAGACACGATTCCCAACGTGCGGAGGCACGTTTCGTGTCCTTGTTGGCGCGATTTCTAATCGCTTCTTTTCGTCCGCCCAAAAACTTTACGCACGCCCCGCCCAGCCCAAAACCTACGGTTGAGAGCGCCTCGACATTGTATTATAATACCCACAGAGCGTTCCATGCCACGCGCCAAGAGTTTCGTTAGAACTGGCAAGTCGCGCGCAGAATCAAGACTCCAAGTGTTTTACCGCAGGGATACCCGGCGCGCCGCGCGCGGCGATGTATGCCAACGCCTTTATCGCACATCGCCAAACTCTGGGGGTCTTGGCAACAATACGCCAGCTCTGGGAGTTTCGGACATGCTTGCCAAAGTCACCTCATGCGCCGTAATTGGTCTAGATGGGCAACTCGTTGATGTCGAAGTAGATATCGGGAACGGGCAAGTTATGTTCACGGTGGTGGGTTTGCCGGACGCCGCCGTTCAAGAATCGCGCGAACGCGTACGCTCCGCGATTAAAAATTCCGGTTTATATTTTCCCCTCAAACGCGTGACCGTGAATCTGGCGCCCGCCGATTTACGCAAAGAGGGCCCCGCGTACGATTTACCGATTGCGGTCGGTTTGTTGATGGCATCGGAACAAATCACGGCGGACTTGGGCAACGCGCTCATTATTGGCGAACTTTCGCTGGACGGCACGGTACGACATACCAACGGAGTGCTCTCGATTGCGCTGCTGGCGCGGGAACGCGGACTCAAGACGTTGTACGTTCCTGCCGCCGACGCGCCCGAAGCCGCGCTCATCTCGGACCTCAAAGTGATTCCCATTGAATCCCTGTTTGCGCTGCACGCGCACTTGCAGGGTTTGCAGCGCATTGCGCCCTTTCAATCGGCGTTACAGTACGACCCCGACGATATTCCGCCGTATCCGGTGGATTACGCCGAAATACGCGGCCAAGAACACGTCAAGCGCGCGTTAGAAATCGCGGCGTGCGGACAGCACAATCTCATCATGACCGGCCCGCCGGGCGCGGGGAAAACGCTTTTGGCGCGTTCGCTGCCTTCGATTTTACCGCGTCTCGCGTTGACGGAAGCGTTGGAAATTAGCCGCATCTATAGCGTAAATAATTTACTGCCGGATAATTCGCCGTTGGTGCGGTATCGTCCGTTCCGTTCCCCGCATCACACAATTTCGTTTGCAGGTTTGATTGGCGGCGGCAGATGGCCTCATCCCGGCGAAATTTCATTGGCGCATCGCGGCGTTCTATTTTTGGATGAATTGCCGGAATTTGATTCGCGCAGTTTGGAAGGCTTGCGCCAGCCGCTCGAAGACAAAATTGTCACCGTCTCTCGCGTCAGCGGTTCACTGACGTTTCCGGCAAACTTTATGCTCATTGCCGCGCTGAATCCCTGTCCCTGCGGTTACTATCAAGACCCACTCAAAGAATGTACCTGTTCGGCGACCGCCATCGCGCGGTATCAAAAACGGATTTCGGGGCCCCTGCTCGACCGCATTGATATTCATATTACG
>Ga0226835_1000877_pt1 | contig 22247 bp, 20 predicted proteins | sample LAC_MetaG_1_FD_163627 | JGI IMG/M metagenome (GOLD analysis project Ga0226835, IMG submission 163627) | Anaerobic ammonium oxidizing microbial communities from anammox membrane bioreactor (MBR) in UC Berkley, California, United States -... | ecosystem: Engineered > Bioreactor > Anaerobic >...
CGCTCCGGTCAATTCTCCAGTCAGGTGCATCCTTCGCCCAGGCGACAGCTTCGGGATTGTTCACGAAACCTAAGCCGTAGACAGGCCGCCGTATTCCAGCGTTGACAAGCTCCATGCTCACTCCGGCCTGGCGAGCTGCGACCTCGAGTATCCGATGGCGCTTTGCGCCTCCAGAACCGTACACGTTGGAGACCTTTCGCTCGCCAGCGTCTTCAATAGAAGCGACAAGCTTGCGCGCTGCATTTGCAGTAGCCCTACTCATGAGTGTTGAGGTCTGTCCTGCCGTGTCGGCTATCTTGCGTAACACTAGATGGGATTCTGTGCCCGGAACCGTAGCGCGGTTGTACAGCGGTGAATGCCCTGCATAGAGGCCCTTGGTTGTTATCGCGGTCATCCCCGGACTGAAGATCTCCTCAGAAAGAGCATCAGGGAAGAACGTTCTGCTAATCAGGTCGCCCAGTGGAGTGCTTATCGCTTGGATAACCTGCGGATTTGCGAACTGGGCAACTACTAGCTTTCCGCCGAGGACTTCCGAAAATGGCGGTATCGCACCACATACTGTGACTTCCATATGAAGCCGTGGGACCATTAGGTCTCGCAGAGCCCTGGTTCCCTCTGCGAGCATTCTTCGTGTCTCTGGCGTGTATGGGCTACCCGACGAAATCTGGTGAAGGGCCGTCTCGCCGAGCGCCAATCGCAATGCATAAATCGCACGGCGTCTGTCGAACAGTTGCGATAGTTCGTGATCTCGAACAGTACTCCGGCCAGCCGCCAACGACTCGATTTCCGCCTTCCGGCTGAGGATCTCTCTAGCCGTAAGTGAGGCGAGGTTCGGCCCAGTTTCTAGAGGTCGTAAAGTTCCCCGCACCCTCCTCAGGCGCTCTTCGGCACCAATTGCACGGTGTTGGGCGGCGCCGAACCAACGCTCAGTGGCCAGCATCGATAAACCAATGAGATTGTCCCGCCATGAACAAAATGGCGCTTCGTCTCCGAGTTCGAGGATTCCTACAACCCGTGGCTCAGCAGCGAGGTCAGAGTGGCGCACAGTTAGCACGAAGCGAATCATGCGGCCGGTTCGCCCGCGATATGGCATTGACCAATAGGCTAGGGCCGCGTTGAAGCCCTCCATATAGGAAAGCCCGGAAGGGTGTTTCTCGGTAGCGGGCGTGAATTCAAAGTGGCCTTCGCGAGCGAGCCTGATGAGGTCTCCTGCGCCGATATCGCCCAGAAAAAGAGGCCTAAGCCGGCTCATGTTTGCCGATGAGGCCTTTTCTTGGTCACGTGCCGCTTCTAGGGCCCTGCGGGCGCTTTCTCGCCCTCCAGGCCCTGCCCAGTCCGGCCAGGAAACAACGATTTGGCTATCGCGTGCCCAGACGCGACCGCCAGCGGTGGTGACGTCTTTGAGCACGCTCAGTGCGAACTGTGCAGATACTCCCGTGGCGTTCTCGAGTTCTTGGCTAATTTGTTTCGTTGCGTGATTATTACCCTTGTGCGCCGCCCGGACAAGCCGTCGGTAAATCGAAGATTCCGCTCCGAAATCAGGATCGAAGATAATCGCAGGCGCATTTCTGTCCTGAGGCACAATCTAGGCCGCCTGAATGAGATTCAACATGTGGCCAATCATAGCTCAATTTCAGGCAGAACGGTAGTGGTTGCAGATCACTGACCAGCGGCCGGGATCGCTTGCGGATAGGGGCCGGGTCAAGAAAGCGTAGGCAAGGCCGCGCTGTAAAGAGGTTCCAGATGATTCGCTCCGCGGCCGAACCAGGACCGCTGCGCCGGACGTAATAGGCCCGGCCTGTTGCTCTGATTCTGTTTTCTGTGGAGCGCGGGCCCTTGCTTACCGACGGTGTGGCGAGGAGCCAAGACCTGAAAGGGGCAAACGTTATAAGAACCCCATAATCAATCGACGGGGTAGTGACTGGACACGCATTGTGGGCGCGCACGCTGGTCACCTGCATCATTGGACGTTGGGGAGAGCCCTTGCTGAATTGGAGCGCGGCACAGGGATACGGGGGTTCTCCGCCCGAGTACGGGCATCGGACTTGGGTTTTTCGACCGCCCACTGGTCTTATTCGCTACTGGTACTCGGAATTGTGGTGTGCATCGGAATTTCAACCGTAGGTGCATGAACAATATGTGAGATATCGCCCCTAGGGCAAATATCAAGGAGTAGTATCGGCGAACTCTATAGCGATTCCACACCATTTCTCAGAATACTTCGCGGCGCGCGGTCGACGAAGAGGCGATTACTCGTTCAGGAGGCGCCACAGCGAGGGTTGCTGCGCACACTCCGGTAGCGCTCTGAGTTGTTGGGCCGGACGTCGTCGAGTGAGAGACCTTTGTGAGGTGGATGGCAATTGGTGATCCCCCGCCTGGCTGGTCAAAGCTGTACGCATCGCGTCTCGAGGATTAGGCTTTGGCTTGGGCGAATGGGGGAAAGCAAATCAGCTTGCTTACTTACGCTACCGTCCAACTGGAGCCAAGCGCACCTAGACCCCCACCGCCACCTGACTCCGCAAGAACGCCGCAGTCCGCAGCCTGTGCTGCCGAGCTGCAATCTCCACGCTCAGGGCATCAGCGGTCGGGTCATGCAGGAGCCTTGCCAGCCTCTCATGGTCGGCGACGTCGTCCTCAGCCCGGTTCGGGACGAGGTGGAAGGAGGTCGCCGCCAGCATGGTGTCGAGTTGGCTCCAGAAGATGCGGATGTTCTCGACGAGCTGGCCGTTTCGGGATCCCTCGAAGATGGTGAAGTGGAACTCGCGGTTGAGCTCTATGAACCAGCCCCACATCTCCTGTTTGGCCGCCGTACGCATGCGGTCGTTGATGGGCTCGAGCCGCCCCACGAACTTGCCTCCGGCGGCGAAGGCCTCGCCGGTGGCGTAGCCCTCCAGGACCGCCAGGATAGAGATGACCTCCACGATCTCTTCCGTCGCCACCCAAGCCACCACGGCGCCAACGTAGGGTGTGATGCTCACGAGGCGCTCGGCCTCCAGCGACAGGAGCGCTTCCCGCACCGGCAGGACGCTGGTCCCGATCTCTTCAGCCACCTGGCTGGCCGTGATCCGTTGACCTGGAAGGAGGCGCTTCTCTAGAATCTGGCGCTTGATGAAGTCGTAGGCGAGATCCTTCTTGGTCGCATGTGCCATCAGGAGAATCTTATAAGATTCTGCTACCACGTGGTGTTGGGAGGAGCTCACATGACGACACGAGACCAGGTTCCCGGACGGCTCTTCGAGGACTTCGAGCCGGGGCAGGAGTACAGGCATTGGCCGGGCAGGACGATCACGGAGACAGACAACGCTTGGTTCACGCTTCTGACCATGAACACGCACCCGCTGCACTTCGACAAGGAGTACGCGGCCGGCACCCGGTTCGGGAGGCCGCTCGTGAACTCTTGCCTCACGCTCTCGTTCGTTGTCGGCATGTCCGTCACCGACATGAGCCAGGCCGCGGTGGCGAACCTGGGGTTCGACGAGGTACGACTACCGGCCCCCGTGTTCAACGGTGACACGCTCTACGCGACCAGCACGGTCATCGAGAAGCGCGTGTCTCGCTCCGACCCTACGGTGGGCATCGTCCGCTTCAAGACGGTGGGGACGAACCAGGAGGGCGCCGAGGTGATCAGCCTCTCGCGGGCCATGCTCGTTCCGCTCAGGAACCCAGAGACGGCACAAGGAGACAGTTGACCTGCCGGCTCGGAACTTATATCCTCCCTTATAAGATTTGACTGTTGGGCTGCGGCCGTCACCACCAGGTGGCGGCCGCTGGAGGAGGCGCAGATGTCGAGAGTCCACTCAAGGCTGCTTGTCGTTTCGCTGTTCCTGTCGGCCTTCCTGGTCGGCGGGATGGTCTTCGGACAGGCGACCCCCCGGTTCGGCGGGACGCTCAAGGTGGCCATCACGGGCGACCCACCCACGCTCGATCCTCATACGAGCAGTGCCGCGATAGTCCTCGAGGTCTCGTCACACGCCTTGGAGTACCTGTACGCGCGTGACGCCGACGGCGTCGTTCAGCCGATGCTGGCCTCCGCCCTTCCCGAAGTCAGCGACGACGGTCTGACGTACACCATCTCCCTCCGCGAAGGCGTCCCGTTCCACGACGGGCACATCCTCGACGCAGACGACGTCGTGGCCTCTCTCGACCGCTGGCGGCGGATCGGGTTCGGGAAGGCCTACCTTGCCAACGCCGATATCGAGGCGGCCGACGCGCACACGGTCACCATCACGCTCCCCGCGCCGATCGGCGTGTTGACCTCCGTGCTCGGCTGGACGGAGGGCGCGGCCGTCATCTTCACGGCTGCCCAGATCGCCGAGGTGGGCGACGGTCCCATCGACGCTCCCATCGGGACCGGTCCGTACCGCCTCAAGGAGTGGAAGCGTGGCCAAGAGGTAGTTTTCGAGCGTTTCGACGGTTACGTCGGCGTCGATGCCGAGGCGTCTGGCGACGCCGGCCAGAAGCACGCCTACCTCGACTCCATCCGCTTCATCGCGGTTCCCGACTCTGCCACCAGGCAGGCGGGCCTCGAGTCCGGTGAGTTCGACGTCAACTACAGGGCGGCCGCCAGCGACCTGGAGTTCATCAACTCCTCCAGCAACATGTACCCGTGGATGATGCGGCCGGGCTACAACTACATCGCCCTGATCAACCACGCCTCGCCTCTGATGCAGAACCTCGAGGTGCGGCGCGCGCTGCAGGCGGCCATCGACGTCTACCCGCTGGCCCTCGGGGCGTTCGGTGACGACAGCGTCTTCGCGCTCACGCCTAGCATCGTCCCCCGCGAGTACGGCGCCATGGCCAACGACGAGGCCGGCGCGGAGCTCTACGACATCGGCGACCTGGCGGAGGCTAAAGCCATCCTGGCTGCGTCCGGTTACGACGGCACGCCTATCCGCTGGCTGACCTCGCGCGATTACGACTACCAGTACCGTGGCACGCTCATCGCCGTCGACCAGACCAGCGCTGCGGGGTTCAACGGCGAGATAGTGGTTCGCGACTGGGCCACCACGGTGTCTATCCGGTCCGACCCGACGGCGTGGGACATCTTCATCGGCAACTTCACCATCGCGCCCGAGCCCGAGATGATCGCCTACCTGACGTCCGCCTACCTGAACAACTACCCAGGCAGCGAGGCCTTCAGGAGCAAGATGGACGAGCTCTCGCGTACGAGTGACCTCGCGACGCGCCAGGCCTTGTGGGCGGACGCACAAGCGGCGTTCTACGAGGACGTCGGGGCCATCCAGATGGTCAACGCCTTCCTGCTCAACGCTTACGCGTCCAGCGTCCACGTCGAGGCTCGCTACTTCCTCTTCCAAGCCTGGAACACCTGGAAAGAGTGAGCTCTAGTCCCCTCGAAGGGTGCGCCTGGGTTGGTACCCGGCGCACCCGAGGACTTCCTCCCATCAGATGATCGCGTACGTTGCCCGGCGCCTCGGCTCGATGCTCGCCACGATGCTGGTCGTCGGGGTCGTCGTCTTCTTCGTCATCCACGCCATCCCGGGTGACGTCACCTCGGCGCTCCTCGGCGCGGAAGCAAGCCCCGCTCAGATCGAGGCGCTCAGGAAGCGGCTCAACCTCGACCAGCCCGTCGTCGTCCAGTTCGCCTCCTGGTTCGGGGCGCTGCTGCAAGGTGACCTCGGGCAGAGCACCTACATGCGCACGTCGGTGCTCGGAGCAATCGGTCAACGCTTAGAACCGACGGGCCTCCTCACGCTACTCGCCACGGTCATCGCCGTGGCGCTCGGGGTCGGGCTCGGCGTCATCGCCGCCGTGCGGCACAACAGCATCGTCGACTACGGCGTGATGTTCATCGCCATGCTGGGGCTCTCCATCCCGACGTTCTGGCTCGGGCTCCTCATGATCATGTTCTTCGCCGTCTACCTGCGGTGGCTGCCTGCCGCGGGGTACGTGGCGCTCGCGGAGTCGCCGATCGACACGTTCCGCTATCTCGTCATGCCCGCCGTGGCGCTTGGGTTCAGCCAGGCCGCCGTGATCGCCAGGATGACCCGCGCCAGCATGCTCGATTGCCTGCGCGAGGACTACGTGCGCACGGCCCATAGCAAGGGCTTGAGGCGCCGCCGAGTCGTGTTACGGCACGCCCTTCGCAACGCCATGCTGCCGGTCCTCACGGTCATCGGTCTCTCGATAGCCACCATGGCCGGGGGAGTGGTCGTGACCGAGACCGTCTTCAACATCCCCGGCGCCGGCCGCCTCGTTGTCGAGTCCATCCAGCGGCGTGATTACCCGGTCATCCAGGGTGCCGTGGTGGCCGTGGCCTTCGTGTACGCGTTCATCAACCTCGTCGTAGACCTCAGTTACCTGGGGCTGGACCCGCGGGTCAGGTACTCGTGAGCGCGGTCGTAGGCAAGCAGACAAGCGGACGTCGAGCAGCGGTGGTCGCCACGCTGCGGCGCCCGCAGGTGGCCTTCGGCGTCGTCGTCCTTGTGCTGGTCGGGTTCGTCGCTATCGCCGCTCCCATCTTGACCAGGGAGGGTCCGAACGTACTGAACATCCTCGGCAGGTTGGCCCCGCCATCGGGCCTGCACCCTATGGGGACCGACGACCTCGGACGCGACGTGTGGTCGAGGGTGGCCTACGGCTCGCGCCTCTCGCTCCTGGTGGGCTTCATGACGGCGCTAATCGCGTCGGGCATAGGCACGCTCGTCGCCCTCATCGCCGGCTACTACCGCTGGTTGGACGAGATCGTGATGCGCCTGCTCGACGGGCTGATGGCCCTTCCGGGGGTCCTGTTGGCCATAGCGATCATGGCGGCCGTGGGACCTCGGGTCAGCAACGTCGTGCTCGCACTGTCTATCGTCTACATGCCCCGTTGCGCGCGCGTGGCGCGTTCCGCCGTCCTGGTCGCGAGGGAGCAGGTCTTCGTGGAGGCGGCCAACGCCCTTGGAGCCAAGGACACGGGCGTGATGTTGAGGCATATCTTGCCTGGGATCTTGACGCCGGTCCTGATCCAGGCCACGTACGTGTTCGCGACCGCCGTGTTGCTCGAAGCGGCACTATCTTTCCTCGGCGCCGGGGCGCCACCCACGGTCCCGAGCCTCGGCGCGATGTTATCGGACGGCAGGCTCCTCATGCGGCAGGCGCCCTGGATGACCATCTTCCCGGGCGCCGTCATCTCGTTAACCGTGCTCGGTGTGAACATGATCGGCGATGGTTTGAGGGACGCCCTCGATCCACGCCTGCGGAAGGGTTGAACCGATGTCGGACGCCCCAACGGAGGCCGCGCTACCGCTTGCAGGCGTGCGCGTCCTCGCCATCGAACAGTACGGCGCCGGGCCCTACGCGACCATGGTGCTGGCGGACCTCGGCGCGGAGGTCATCAAGATCGAACCTCCCGTCGGCGGCGACGTGGGCAGGACCGTGCCACCTTGGACCACCGGCGCCGACAGCTTGTTCTTCCAGAGCCTGAACCGGGGCAAGAAGAGCGTGGCGTTGGACGTCAAGAGCCGCCGCGGCAAGGTAGTCTTCCACCGGTTGGTGGCGCGGTCCGATGTGGTGTTCTCCAACCTCCGGGGTTCGGCGCCGCAGCGCCTCGGCATCACCTACGAACAGCTGAAGGACGTCAACCCCAAGATTGTGTGCGCGTTCCTGTCGGGGTTCGGGCGTGAAGGCCCTCGGGCGGACGAGCCCGGCTACGACTACATAGTGCAGGCGTTGACGGGCATCGCGTCGCTCGGCGGCGAGCCGGACGGGCCGCCGGCGAGGGCCGGCGTGAGCGTGATCGACTTCGCCGCCGGGCTCGCCGCTTGCGTCGGCATCTTGGCGGCCCTGCGCCGAGTCGGGGAGACTGGGGCGGGGTGCGACGTCGACGCGAGCCTGTTCGCCACGGCGCTCAGCCTCACCAACTACCTCGCCAGTTGGACCCTCACCCGCGGCTTCAGGGCCGAACGCATGCCGCGGGGAGCTCATCCGTCCATCGTCCCGTCTCAACTGTTCGAGACGGCGGACGGCTGGCTCATGGTGATGTGCCAGACGGACGCCTTCTATCACGCCCTGGTCGAACGGCTCGGGGTCCCGGAGTTGGTGGGGGAGCAGCGCTTCGCCACCATGGAAGGTCGGCTCGAGCACAAGGCCTCGCTGCTACCCCTTCTCGAGGGCCGGTTCCGCCAGCTGAGCAACCAAGAGTGGTTGGCCTTGCTGGAGGGCGCAGTGCCCGTCGCGCCAGTCAACGACCTGGACTCCGCGTTGTCCGACCGTCAGGTGGCTGCGTTGGGGCTCGTGGTCGAGTACCAGCACCCGGACTTCGGCGCCGTGAAGCAGGTTGCCGGGCCCGTTCACACTTCACAAGGCACCCGGGTGCCGGTGCGGGCGTCTGCGCTCGGCGAGGACACGGCCACCGTACTTCACGACCTGGCTGGGATGACCAGGACGGAGCTTGACGAACTCGTCGCTGAAGGGGTGGTGGCGTGAGCCGCCACCGCTCCGGCAACTTCATGGAGGTGATGTGTAAGTGAAAGGGATCGTCGCTGCTCCCCAGCCGGCCGCCGCCGAGCTGGGAGCACAGGTGATGGAGAAGGGCGGGAACGCCTTCGATGCCGCCGTCGCTGCCGGGTTCATGCAGATGGTCACCGACCCGTTCATGTGCGGGTTGGGTGGCTGGGGGTCCGCCACGATCTACGAGGCGGCCACCGGCAAGTTCGAGCACATCGGCTTCTGGGCGCGCATCGGCGAGAAGATGCGGCCCGACATGTGGACCAAGGACGTCAGAGGTTTCACAGACCTCTGGCGCTTCCCGATCTTCGACGACCACAGGAACCTGAGGGGCTACACCTCGGTGATGACGCCGGGCACGGTCGCCGGCTTCGGCGAGATACACCGCCGCTACGCCACGCGACCCTGGGCGGAACTCCTCGCGCCGTCGATAGAGCTCTCCCGCGAGGGCTACCTGGTCCCCGAGTACGTGGCCGAGCACGTCCGCAAGCCCATGCTGCCGGAGTTCCCGCACCCGAAGGACAAGTACGCCGTCAACGACGCCGCCCGGGCACTGTTCCACGGGCCCGACGGTCTGATGATGGAGACGGGCCAGGCGTACCGCAACCCCGACCAGGCTCGGTCGCTCGAGCGCCTAGCAGCCAACGGGTACGAGGAGTTCTACACGGGAGCACTGGCAGCCGAGATCGTCTCGGACTTCGAGGCGAACGGCGCCTTCGTGACCGCGGAGGACCTGGCGAGCTATCGGCCAGTTGTCGAAGAGCCCCTCGCCATCGATTACCGCGGTCACCGCGTGGCCAGCTCCGCCGTTCCCGGGGGCGGGCTGCTCATGCTGCAGGTGTTGAACGTGCTGGAGCAGTTCGACGTCGCGTCTCTCGAGCACAACGGTCCGGAACACGGCTTCATCGTGGCGGCGGCCTTGGCCTGGGCCGGAGTGACGCGCGGCAACTACCTCGCCGACCCGAAGTTCAGGGAGGTGCCGACCGCCAGGCTGCTCTCCAAGGAGTACGCCGCCGAGGTGGCGGACCGGATCCGGCGCGGGGAGCTCCCGGACCGGGAGAGCCTCAACAAGCCCGGCTACACGACCCACATCTCGGTGATGGACGAGGCCGGCAACTGCGTCTCCATCACGCACACGCTGACTACGTGCGCGGGCATCGTGGTGCCCGGCACCGGCTTCACCTGGAACAACTGCGTGTCGCTCATGGACCCGATCCCGGGCCGGCCCAACTCGTATGAGCCGGGGAAGGCCAGGGCGAGCGCCATCTCGCCGTCCATCATCAGCAAGGACGGCGTGCCGTGGGCGGTCGTGGGAGCGCCCGGCGGTTGGTCCATCTCCTCGGCCGTCGCTCAGTCGATCAGCAACATGATCGACTTCGGGATGAGCCCTGTGGAGGCCGTCAGCGCGCCGAGGTTCCACTCGGAAGGCGACCCGACCTACTGCGAGCTCCGGATGCCCCAGCGGACCGTCGCCGCGCTGCGCGCCCGCGGGATGAACGTCTCGCAGTCACTCAGGAACCTGGACGGCACCTTCGCCAGGGTGCAGGTCGCCGCGAAGGTGGGCGGCGAGTTCAAGGGCGCTTCGGACCCGCGGAAAGAGGGCGGTTCCGTGGCGATCGCGCGAGGCTAAGCGGTGGGAGGGCACGCCAGCTGGCTCTTCGTGCCCGGCGCCTCGGAGCGGTTCATGGCCAAGCTCGCCGAGGTGCGACCGGACGTAGCCGTCCTCGACCTGGAAGACGGGATCCCGCGCAGCGAGCTGGCCGCTGCGCGGGCGCGGGTTGCAGCGGCGACCGCTAGGGGAGGCCCCGTGCCGCTGGCGGTGCGCACCCACCCGGCCTCGTCTGAGGAGTTCGCGGCGGACCTCGAGGCCTGCGGACCCGCGCTCGCCGCGCTGGTCATCCCCAAGGTCTCCGCGCCAGAGGAAGTGGCTGCGGCCGGAGAGGCCTTGGTGGCGAGGGGCCTGAGGGGCACCAGGTTGGTGCCGATGATCGAGTCGGCCGCGGGGCTCATGCGGGCCCACGACATCCTCACCGCCCACGCCTCCGTGTCCGGTGTGGCTCTGGGCGCCGAGGACCTGGCGGCCGACCTGGGGCTTCCCCCGGCGCTTCCCGCCAGCCCGGCAGCGCTCCTCGAGGGGAGGCGCGCGGCGTTGGCCACCGCACGGGCGGCGCTGGTGGTCGCTGCTTCGGCGGCGGGGGTGGCGATCCGCGTGGACAGCCCACACCTGTCGCTGCTGGACGTGCCTGGGACCAAGGCGGAGGCCCACGCTGGGAGGGGCGCCGGGTTCACGGGCAAGTTCGCGTTGCACCCTGCCCAGGTGCCTGCGATCGCCGAGACGTTCCGGCCCAGCCCTGAGGAAGTCGAGTGGGCGCGAGCCGTTCTCGCCAAGGCCGGGCGTGGGGTACAGCGAGCTGGGGACCGGATGGTGGACGAGGCCGTTGTTAGGCAGGCGCGGGTGGTGTTGTCAGACGAAGGAAGCTGAGGCGCCAGCCGCGATGGCTTAACGCTAGACGTTCATAACGCGGAGCGTTATCATCCTATCGTGATCTTGTCGTTCGCGGACGCGGATACGGAGCGCGTCTTCCAGGGAGTTAGCTCCCGGAAGCTGCCGCCGGAGATCCAACGACGCGCACACAGGAAGCTGTTGATGCTTCACGCTGCCACGAGCCTGAGAGACTTAGTCGTACCGCCCAGCAATCGACTCGAGGCCCTCAAAGGAGAGCGTGCCGGCCAGCACAGCATCCGGATCAACGACCAGTGGCGGATCTGCTTCCGGTGGCAACGCAACGACGCCGCTAGCGTCGAGATCGTCGACTATCACTGAGGGAGGAGAAGAGTCATGACGTCAACCGCTGCCCGACGCGACATCGCGCCCGTTCACCCGGGCGAGATCCTCAAGGAGGAGTTCCTGGAGGACTACGGCCTGTCTCAGTACGAGTTAGCCAAGCGTCTCGGCGTGCCCGCCCCTCGTATCAACGCCATCGTCCTAGGGAAGCGCGGCATCAGTGCAGACACGGCCCTGCTGCTTGCGCGGTTCTTCGGTAACAGCCCGGAGTTCTGGCTGAACCTGCAGGATCACTACGACCTGCAGCTGGCGGAGGGGCGCCTAGCCGGGAAGCTGGAGCAGGTGGTAGGGCTTACTGCCGAGGAGCGCGCTCGGTAGGCGCCACCAGGGAGTGCGTCCGGTCATGGCTGCCCCTTCTCGCATAGAGGAGCCTTCTGGTGCGTCAGGGTTCGTCGTGGACACAACTTGCGGCGGTCTCGTCGGGTTCCGCAGTCGGTTGGCTAGTGGTAACGTGCTACAGATCTACTAGCGTTCGTTAGGATTCGGAGGCAACGGACATGGTTACACGGCATGGACAAGGTAAGTACTATCACTCTGTAGTCGCTCACGGAGGTACGTTGTACCTGTCGGGGGTTATCGCGGACGATCTATCCGCTCCCATGGCAGAACAGACCCGCCAGGTGCTCGACAAGATCGCTCGAACGCTGGGCGAACACGGAAGCAGCGTGCACAGCATCCTGAGCGCCACGATCTACTTGGCGGATTTCTCCGGCAAGGACGCCATGAACGCCGTCTGGGCCGACTGGTTCCAAGCGGCAGACCTGCCCGCTCGCGCCACGGTGGGCGTGGCGACCCTCGGGCAGGGCGTGCTCATCGAGATATCGATTGTAGCCGCCAAGTAGGCGGGTTCATCCTGCCCGGCTAGCCGCTCAGTCCGTCCACGATCCCGTTCAACGTCCCCGAAGGCCGCATCACCCGCGCCGCCTTCGCCGGATCGGGCCGGTAGTACCCTCCAATATCCGCGGGCGATCCCTGCACGGCCAGCAGCTCCTCGACGATCTTCGCCTCGCCGTCGGTGAGCGCCTTGGCGACGGGCGCGAACGCCGCGGCGAGTTCCGGGTCGGCTGTCTGCCGCGCGAGTTCCTGCGCCCAGTACTGCGCCAGGTAGTAGTGACTGCCGCGGTTGTCGATGGTGCCCAGCTTGCGGCCGGGGGAGCGGTTCTCCTCGAGGAAGCGGCCGGTGGCGGCGTCGAGCGTGTCGGCCAGCACCTGGGCGCGGGCGTTGCCGGTCACCTGGGCGAACTGCTCGAACGACACGGCCAGGGCGAGGAACTCGCCTAGGGAGTCCCAGCGTAGGTAGTTCTCGCTCGTGAGCTGCTGCACGTGCTTGGGGGCGGAACCGCCGGCGCCCGTCTCGAACAGGCCGCCTCCCGCCAGGAGCGGCACCACGGAGAGCATCTTGGCGCTGGTGCCCAGCTCGAGGATGGGGAAGAGGTCGGTGAGGTAGTCGCGCAGCACGTTGCCGGTGACGGAGATCGTGTTGAGGCCCTGGCGGATGCGCTCGAGCGACAGCTTGGTGGCCGCTTCCGGCGCGAGGATGCGCACGTCCAGCCCGCTGGTGTCGTGCTCGGGGAGGTAGGCGTTCACCTTCTTGATGAGCTCGCGGTCGTGGGCGCGGTTCTCGTCGAGCCAGAACACGATGGGGTCGCCGGTGGCGCGGGCGCGCTTGACGGCCAGCTTCACCCAGTCGCGCACGGCCACGTCCTTGGTCTGGCAGGCGCGCCAGATGTCGCCGGCGCCCACTTGGTGCTCTAGGAGCACCTTGCCGGCCGAATCCAGCACCTTGACGGTGCCGGCCTTGGCGATCTCGAACGTCTTGTCGTGGCTGCCGTACTCCTCGGCCTTCTGCGCCATGAGGCCCACGTTGGGCACGCTCCCCATGGTGGCGGGGTCGAGGGCGCCGTTGGCGCGGCAGTCATCGATGGTGGCCTGGTAGATGCTCGCGTACGAGGAGTCGGGGATGACGGCGAGGGTGTCGTGCTCCTTGCCGTCCGGGCCCCACATGTGGCCCGAGGTGCGGATCATGGCGGGCATGGAGGCGTCGACGATCACGTCGGACGGCACGTGCAGGTTCGTGATGCCGCGGTCGGAGTCGACCATGGCGAGCTGGGGGCCGCTCGCGAGCGCAGCGTCGAACGCGGCGCGGATCTCGGCGCCGTTGGGAAGCGCCTCGAGCCCCTTGAAGATGGCGGCCAGGCCGTCGTTGGCGCTCAGGCCCGCGGCGGCGAGGTCGGCGCCGTACCTCTCGAACACGTCCGCGAAGTACGCCTTGAGCACGTGTCCGAAGATGATGGGGTCGGACACCTTCATCATGGTGGCCTTGAGGTGCGCCGAGAAGAGGATGCCCTCGTCCTTGGCGCGCTTGACCTGCGCCGCCAGGAAGCTCTTGAGGGCCGCCACGTCCATGCGGGTGGCGTCGACGATCTCGCCCGCCAGCACGGGGATCTTCTCGCGCAGCACGGTGACGGTGCCGTCGGCGGCGTGCAGCTCGACCCTGAGGGTGTCCGCGGCCGGCATGGTGACCGAGCGCTCGTTGGCGGCGAAGTCGCCCGCGCCCATGGTGGCCACGTTCGTCTTGGAGTCCCTCGACCAGGCGCCCATCTTGTGCGGGTGCTTGCGGGCGTAGTTCTTGACGGACGCGGGCGCGCGCCGGTCGGAGTTGCCCTCGCGCAGCACGGGGTTGACGGCCGAGCCCTTCACCCGGTCGTAGCGGGCGGCCACGTCCTTCTCCTCGGCGGTCTGCGGGTCGTCGGGGAGGTCGGGGACGGCGTAACCGGCCGCCTGCAGCTCGGCGATGGCGGCCTTGAGCTGCGGGATGGAGGCCGAGATGTTTGGCAGCTTGACGATGTTGGCCTCGCGCTCGAGCGTGAGCTTGCCTAGCTCGGCGAGGTCGTCGTTCACGCGTTGCGCGTCCGTCAACCGGTCCGGGAACTGGGCGAGGATGCGGCCCGTGAGGGAGATGTCGCGCGTGACGATCGGCACGCCCGCCTTGGCGGCGAACGCCTGCACGATGGGGAGCAGCGAGTACGTGGCGAGGGCGGGCGCCTCGTCGGTGTGCGTGTAGATGATCTTGGGGGTAGTCACTCTGGTGGCTCTCCTCGGTGGCGTCCGCGAGCGCCCACGCGGGGTGCGCGGCAGGTTATCGGCAAGGTCCGGTGGCGGAGCGCGCCGCGGTGGGGTGCGCTCCGAGCGGGGTTGGCACCAAAGTACCATCCGTGGTGTAGGGCCGCCGGAATGACGGGCAGCGCCCGCGCAGCGTGCTACACTTGCTACGGAGGCTGTCCGATGTACAAGACGATCACGCATCGGGAGTTGCGTAACAACAGCAGTGCCGTTCTGCGCGCGGTCGAACTCGGAGAGACCCTTGAGGTGACGAACCGGGGCGAGGTCGTTGCGCTCCTCATGCCTGCCGGGGCTGCTGTTCTTCCAAGGGTGATACCTGCGACCGTGACGGGAGGATTCGGGAGTCTCGAGCGGTTCGAGCGCGCCGAGTCGGTCGAGGTGGCCTTGCAAGAACTGCGGGAAGAGTGATCTCGCCGTGCGCTACTACATCGATATTTCGGCTGCGGGCAAGCTGATCGTTACCGAGCGGGAGTCGAGGATCTTGGCCGAGTTCCTCGACGAGGCCACAGTCGGTGGCGCTCGCGTGCTGTCCAGCGTGCTTCTGGAGACGGAGTTGCGCCGGCTCGCGTCGCGGCTCGAGTTGCCGCAGACGAGCGTCTCGGGCCTGCTCGATCGTTTCGACCTACTTCTGCCTGACCTCGCCTGGTTCAGAGAAGCTGGCATGCTTGCCGGACGCCATCTCCGGTCGCTGGATGCCTTGCACCTAGCCGCGGCCCTGAGGGCTGGCGTCGACAGGTTGATCACCTACGATGACCGGCAGGCCGCCGCCGCCGAGACCTTCGGACTAAGAGTGATACGTCCTAGCTAGTCGCACACGTGCCTCACTATCAACTGGGGAAGAGGCTTGTCGGGAGCGGCGCATCGAGATCCTCCGGCACCTGATACAGCCCGGCGTCTTGGCCGAGCGTCCGTTCACCGGTCCGTCGGTAGGGAATTAGGCGCGCGATGGGTTTGCCAGAGCGCGTGATCGTCAGCGTCTCTCCGCCACCGACCCGCTCAATCAACTCGACGAGAGTCGCCTTCGCATCCTGCTCGTCTATCTCAATCATCGGTCAATAGTAGCCCTCCGCGGTGGGCTACTGGGCCGCGCCCAGTGTGGGTTCCGAGGCGGGCCGGCCGCATTGCAGGCTCAACGCTTCGGGGCTTGCCCGCGGATTCCGGCCACCCAACCGACACGATATCTACACTCGCGACTGACCTTGACAGCGCACACTGTAAGCAATACACTCCGGTCGTGCTTCGCGATCCGCTCGCCGCCCACCGGGAAGCCGTGTTCTCCCTCACCGAACTGGTCGAGGCCGCCAACGCCTTGCTGCCCACCTACCTCCCCAAGGACGCCAGCGGTCGCGCGGCCGAGGACGTCAACCCGCGGTTGGTGCGCTTCTACACCACGGAGGGGCTCATGCCCGACGCTCTCCGTGAGGGTCGCGAGGCGCGGTACACGTTCGAGCACCTCGTGAACCTGTTGGTCGTCCGCAAGCTCCTCGCCGAGGGGTTCGGGAGCGGCGCCATCCGTTCGGCCCTCGCCGGCCAGGACGCCGAGCGGGTCGCGGCCCTCCTCGAGGGCGAGGTCCAGGTGCAGCTCGTGCCCAGAGGCACGAGCGGCCCGGGAGACGCCGCCAAGGCGGCCTTCCTGAGGGCGGTGCGGGCGCGCGCTGGGCTCGACGGGGCGGGCCCCGCCGGCAAGGCGGCCGCGGCGTCGACCCCCGCCGCGCCGAGGACCGATGGAGGGCAGGACGCCGATGGCCAACGCCCGGCTTCCATGCGCCGCGCCCACGAGGCGCCCAAACCGTCGCCGGCGGCCGGCACCGACCTCCCCACCAGCTGGACCCGCGTCAACGTCATGGACGGCCTGGAGCTCTTCGTCCGCGACGACTTCGTCATGCCCACCACGCTCTGGGGAGACGACGCGCTCCTCCAGACGGTCAGGATCGTCCTGCTCCAGGTGGAGCAGAGCCGCAAGAGACGCAAATGACGGGAAACCCTCGCAAGGGGTCGCCGAGGACGACCCGTAACGAGCCGACCGGAACCAACCCCACCAGTTCACGACACCTGCCACCCAGGGGGACAGCATGACCAGCAACGCGCCGACCGCCCTACCGATGCCCAGCCTCACCGTCGTTCCCGCCAAGCCAGGTCTACCCGCCGGCGGCGGGGAACTCGACCTACTCGTCACCGTGAGCGTCGAGCACCCGGCGCTCGAGGTGGACCGCAAGCCGCTCAGCCTCGCGCTCGTCATCGACCGCTCCGGCTCCATGAGCGGCCAGCCGCTCGCGGCGGCCAAGGCGGCGGCCCAAGTGGCCGTCCGCATGCTCGTGCCGGGCGACTGGGTATCCGTCGTCACCTTCGAGTCGCGGGTCGAGCTCGTGCAACCCCTCGTCGAGGTGGGCGCCGACCGGGGCGCCATCCTCGCCGCCATCGACCGCATCCGGCCGGGTGGCAGCACCAACCTCTTCGGCGGCTGGGCCGAGGGGCTGTCGCAGGTGATGAGCTGCCCCACCCCGGACGCCGTCAACCGCGTCGTTATCCTCAGCGACGGCATGGCCAACGCCGGCGTGACCGACCGCGGCCGGATCGCGCGGGACGTGACCGAGGCGGTCGCGCACGGCGTCACCACGACCGCCATGGGCCTCGGCCGGGACTACGACGAGCACCTGCTCCGCGCCGTCGCGGACGCCGGGCGCGGCAACTACGCGTTCCTGGCGGACGAGCGCGCCGTGTCGGTCGCCTTCGAGGAAGAGGTCGCCGGCCTGAGCTCCCTGCGCGGCCGCGCTGTCCGGCTCGCCGTGGAACCTCGCGCCGCCGCACGCCTCACCTGGGCAGACCCGGCGGTCGCCGCTGCCCTCGGGTTGGGGGCGGATGCCGACGGGGTCGCCCTCCCCGACCTCGTCGCCGGCCTGCCCGCCGACTACCTGCTCACCCTCTCGGCGGGGGCCGGTGCCGAGGGGCTCGGGTTGACGCTCGGCTGGGAAGACGTCCTCACCGGCCGCCGCGAGGAGGCGCGGTTCGAGCTGGACCTCCCCCTGCTCGACGACGCCGCCTGGCGGACCGCCCCGGAGGACGCGCGCGTCGTGGAGGCGCGGGGCCTCCTCGCCATCACGGCCCTGAAGCGCCGCGTCGCGGTGGCGGCCCAGGCCGGCGACGTAGAGGGCGGCATGGCGCTCCTCCGCGACCTCCACGCCCTGATAGCCCACCTGCCCGTCGGCGAGACGCGCAGGCGCGAGGAGGACGAAGCTACGGCCCTCCTCAACTACTTGAGAGCCAGCGACACCGCCATGGCCCAGAAGATGGCGTGGGCGCAAGCGCGCCGCAACGTCAGGAGCCGCTCCGACGAGAAGCGCGACCTGATGATGCGGCTCGAGCGCGAACGCCGCTTCGAGAAGGAGCGCCTCGCGCGCGCCGCCGGCGTGGCCACCCTCGTCCCCACCGAGGTCCTGTTCGAGACGACCGCCCTCGGCGGCACCCGCGTGCAGGTCGTGAAGGGAGACATCACCGACCAGGCCGTCGACGCCGTGGTCAACTCCACCAGCCGCTCGCTCATCGGGGTCGGCGGGGTCGACGGCGCGCTCGCCCGCGCCGGCGGACCCGAGCACATGGCCGCCATGCGGCAGATCGGCAGCCTCGACTACGGCGCCGCGGCCTTCACGCCCGCCTACGGCATCCCCGCCAAGTACGTCATCCACACGGCCGCGCAGCCGTGGGACGGCGGCAAGCCAGCGGTGGGCATCTTGAAACTGTGCTACCACACCGTCTTCGCCCTCGCCGAACAACTAGGAGTCAAGTCAATAGCGTTCCCCGCCATCGGCACCGGCAACTACGGCTTCCCCGCCTGGATCGCCGCCGAGGTGGCGGCCGACGCCGCGGTGCCGTGGCTGACGCGGGGCACCTTCGACCTCGTCCGGCTCGTGGCGTTCGACGACGCCACGGGCGCCGCCTTCGTGGCCGCTGCGGAGAAGCGGTGACGCGACAGGAGCGCGCGGAAGCGAGCGACCAGGTCGACCCGGCCGCCCGCGGCGCCGGGGGCGGCGCCACCGACCGCGCCACCGACGGCGCCACAGACCGCGCCACAGATCGCGCCCGCGGCGCTCTCGTCGGCCTCGCCGTGGGCGACGCCCTCGGCACAACGGTCGAGTTCCAACGGCCGGGCTCCTTCGAACCGGTGACCGACATGGTCGGTGGCGGGGTCTTCGGCCTCGAGCCCGGCCAGTGGACGGACGACACGAGCATGGCCTTGTGCCTGGCCGAGAGCCTCGTGGCCCGCCGAGGCTTCGACCCCACCGATCAGCTGCAGCGCTACGTGCGTTGGTGGCGCGACGGTCATCTCTCCTCCACGGGTAGCTGCTTCGACATCGGCAACACCACCGCTGCCGCGCTGAGGGCCTACGAGGAGACGGGCGAACCGGACAGCGGCCCCACCGACCCTCACGCGGCCGGGAACGGCAGCCTCATGCGCCTCTCGCCCGTCGCCATCGCGTACCGGCACTCGCCGGCGGAGGCGGTGCGGCTGGCGGGGGAGAGCTCGCGCACCACGCACGGGGCTGCCGAGTGCGTCGACGCCTGCCGCTGGTTCGCCGGGCTCCTCGTGGGCGCCATCCATGGGCGCACCAAAGCAGAACTCCTCGCCCCGGACTACCGGCCCTACGCCGGCGCGGCGGCGCCTGCCACCCCCGCCGTGCGCGCCGTGGCGGCGGGCTCCTACCTTCGCCGCGAACCGCCGGACATCACTGCGAGCGGCTACGTGATCGACACGCTCGAGGCGGCCCTGTGGGCGTTCGCGCGCTCGAACGGCTTCGAGGAGGCCGTGCTGGCGGCCGTCAACCTCGGCCGCGACGCCGACACGGTCGGGGCGGTGTGCGGGCAGCTCGCCGGGGCGCACTACGGCGAGAGCGCCATCCCCACGAGGTGGCGCGAGCGGCTGGCTCTGGGCGGCACGATCGGGGAGCTGGTGGACGGGCTCCTCGCCCTCGCCTGAGGTCGGCGCAGCGGGTCCGGCGCCACGCCGCTCGCAGCGCGTGGCCGGCGGACCGTGCGCCGCGCGACAGCCCTACGCCACGCGGCGCCGGCCGCGACGGCCGGGTGCGCGGCGCCGCGGCGTCGGCCGGTGCGGGTCGAACGCGTCGCGCAGGCCGTCGCCGATGGCGTTGGCCGAGATGACCGTCAGGAAGATCATCAGGCCGGGGAAGACGGCGAGGTGCGGGTAGCGCGTCATGCTCGTCTGGGCGTCTCTCAGCATGTTGCCCCAGGTGGAGGTGGGGGGCTGGATGCCGAAGCCGAGGTAACTCAGGCCAGACTCCGCGATAATGGCCACCGCCACCTGCAGCGTGGCCTGCACGAGGATGGGCCCGATGGCGTTGGGGAGGATGTGCAGGAAGATGCGGCGCGCGTGACCGCCGCCGGCGGCCAGGGCGGCCTCCACGAAGGTGCGTTCGCGGATGGCCAGGAAGCTGGCGCGGACGATGCGCGCCACCACCATCCACGACATTCCGCCGATTATCAGCACGATCATCGGCAGCCCGCCCGCCGCCGTGCCGACGCCCGTGTCGAAGAGCAGCGTGCTGAGGACGATCAGGACGAACAGGGCCGGCACGCTCAAGAACATGTCGGTGAGGCGCATCAGGAGACTATCGAGCCAGCCCCGGTAGTAGCCGGCGAGCGCGCCCACCAGCGTGCCCAGCGCGACCGAGATGACCATGGCGAGAAGCCCCACCAGCAGCGACACGCGGCCGCCGTAGAGGACGCGCGTGAGGGTGTCGCGCCCCAGGTCGTCCGTGCCGAACGGATGCGCCAGCGACGGCCCCAGGAAGCGGGCCCGCAGGTTGGTGCTGGAGGGGTCGTAGGGCGACAATCCGGCGAGGAGCACGGCCAGCACGATGAGGGCGAACACGATCGCCCCCGCGAGCGCCAGCTTGTGGCGCCTGAAGCGCTGCCACGCCTCGCCCCAGCCGTTGCGCTCAGTCATAGGTGATCCTCGGGTCCACCGCCGCGTAGGCCAGGTCGGCGAGCAGGTTGGCCACCACGATCAGGGCAGACGTGAGCATCACGATGGCCATGAGCACCGGGTAGTCGCGGCGCAGGGCGGATTGAAAGAAGAGGCGCCCCATGCCCGGCCAACTGAAGATCGTCTCCGTGAAGAGCGCGCCCGAGAAGACGAGCGGGAGGTCGAGGCCGATGAGCGTGATGAGGGGCATGGCGGCGTTCCGCAGCGCGTGGCGGTAGACGACCACGCGCTCGACCAGGCCCTTGGCGCGCGCGGTGCGCACGTAGTCGAGGCGCAGCACGTCGAGCATGGACGCCCGCAGGAAGCGCGTGTACCACGCCACCCAGGTGCTGGCGAGCATGATCACGGGGAGCACGAGGTGCCAGACGCGGTCGGCGAAGACGCCCTCGCGGCCGAGGCTGTACATCCCCCCGGCGGGGAAGAGCGGCCCGCCCGTGAACGGGTTGCTGAGGCCCACGTAGAAGACGAGGATCAGCAGCAGCCCGAGCCAGAAGACGGGCACCGACTGCCCCATGAAGGTGAGGGTGGTCACGACGTGGTCGAACACCGAGTACTGCCGGACCGCGCTGAGCACGCCGGTGGGGATGGCAACGATGAGCGTGACCACGAACGCCACGCCGACCAGCAGCGCCGTGTTGGGCACGCGCTCCAGCACCTCGGTCATCACGGGGCGCCCCGTCTGAAGGGAGGCGCCGAAGTCGCCGCGCACGGCGCCGCCCAACCAGCGGCTGTACTGCACGAGCCACGGGTCGTTCAGGCCGCGCTCCTCCATGAGGCGCGCGATGTCGGCCTGGGTGATGCTCGGGTCGCGCTCGAGCTGCGCTAGCGGGCTGCCCGGGCTCGCCTGCAGCAACGCGAACACGGTGGCGCTCACCACCAGCAGGAGCGGCAGGCTCTCGACCAGGCGCCTCAAGACGTAGCGCGTCATGACCGAGGACCCGCCGCTCCGCCGGGCCTTACTCCAGGTACCAGTCGGCCACGTCCCAGCTGATGCCGGCCCACGTGTTGGCGTTCACGCCCTTGAGGCGAACCGACAGCGCGCTGCCGTCAGCGAACTGGTAGAGGTAGATCTGCGGCAGCTCCTCGTTGATGGCCTCGGCCACGTTGCAGTAGTCGGCCTTGCGGACCGTGAGGCTCGGGCTGCTGCCGGCCTCGTCGAGCCAGGCGTCCACCTGGGGGTTGGACCAGCGGCTGTAGTTGCCGCCCACGCCGCCGTTCTCCTCCGTGGGTATGCGGCTGGACGCGAGCAGGTCGTACACGTGCGCCTGCGGGTTGATGCCGGCGCCCGTGTCGTACATGAGGATGTCGAAGTCGCCCGTCTTGCGCGCCGCGCCGTCGGCCCACCCGCCGAAGAGCACGCTCTGCTCGACGTTGCGGACGTTCAGCTCCACGCCGACGCTCTTGTACATGTCGGCGATGACCAGCTCGGTCTGCTCGAGGAGGCGGAAGTCCGTGTAGCCCATCACGTCGAGGCTGAGGCGCGTGCCGTCGGCCGCGTACTTGGCGCCCTTGGCCACGCGCACCCCGCCGCTGCCCATGACCCAACCGGCCTCGTCCAGGAGCTGCGCCGCCCTGTCCGGGTCGTAGTCGTAGCCGTCGACCTCGCAGGTGTACCAACCGAGCTCGAAGGGCGAGTTGGCGCGCTGGACGCGGCCCTCCGCCAGGCCGTCGATGATGGAGTCGTAGTCGATGGCGTAGGCGAGCGCCTGGCGCACGCGCAGGTCGCCGAGGATCGGGTGCGGCGCCTGCCCGATCACGGGGTTGCCGCGCTCGCCCAGGTTGAGGAACATGCGGAGGATGTAGATGGACGGCACCAGCACGTAATCGACGTTG
>Ga0226835_1000878_pt1 | contig 22214 bp, 16 predicted proteins | sample LAC_MetaG_1_FD_163627 | JGI IMG/M metagenome (GOLD analysis project Ga0226835, IMG submission 163627) | Anaerobic ammonium oxidizing microbial communities from anammox membrane bioreactor (MBR) in UC Berkley, California, United States -... | ecosystem: Engineered > Bioreactor > Anaerobic >...
CACGTCCGGGCAGCGCGTGTAACCGAAGAACACCAAGGCCACCGACCCCGCCAGGTCCCCCGCCAGGTCCACAGGATCACCCGCCGTGTCGACCAGGTCCAACCCGGTGACCTGCACGGGCGTCTTCAGCTCCGTGCCCGCCAACGCCCGGCGCGGGCTCAAGTACGACCCCAGCAGGAACGCGGCGGCGCCCACGACCACCAGCCCCGCCAGCAACCACGAGTACCTCACGTAACGCGCCACGCCCGCAACTATACGGGCCTAGGCACCCGCGCCTCGTACTCCCACATCTCGAAGAACGCGGCCACAACGTCGGGGTCGAAGTGCGTGCCGCTACCCTCGCGGATGAACTGCAACGCCCTGTCGCTCGGCCACGCATCGCGGTACGGTCGCTCGGACGTGAGGGCGTCGTACACGTCCACCACCGCGAATATCCGCGCCGCCAACGGGATCTGCTCCCCGCGCAGGCCGCGCGGGTAACCGCCGCCGTCCCACCACTCGTGGTGGCAGTAGGGGATGTCGAGGGCCGGCCGCAAGAACTCGATGGGCGACAGCAACTGGTACGCCAGCTCCGGGTGCGTCCGCATGACGGCGAACTCCTCGTCCGTCAACGGGCCCCGCTTCAGCAGGATGCTGTCCGGGATGCCCATCTTGCCGATGTCGTGCAGCAGCGCCCCGCGCTGCAGGTGCACCACCTCGTCGGGCGCCACCCCCAACCGCCGCGCCAACCTGACGGTCATGTCCGTCACGCGCTTGCTGTGACCCGCCGTCTCCTCGTCCTTCAGGTCGAGCGCGCTGGCCCACCCCTCGATGGTGCGATCGTAGGCGCGCTGCAACTCCAGGTTGCTCCGCTCCAACGACCTGAACAGCTGCGAGTTCTCCACCGCGATGGCGCCCTGATCGGCGTACGTCTCCAGGAACTCGAGCCACTCCGGGGTCGGCTCCATCGGCCGCTTCGCGTACAACTCGATCACGCCCTGGAGCTGGCCCTTGGCCACCATCGGTACCGCCATGTACGACGTGTAATCGGCCTGATGCGCCGGCTCGATGCCCGCTCCCCACCCGTCGGCGGCGCGCAGGTCGGGCAGGAACACCGCGCGCTGGTCGAGTCCCGCCTCACCCGCCGGCCCCTCTCCCAGGTCGACGCGCTCCCGCAACCTCAGCTCGGTGGTGAAGCCGAACCCCATGGCGGGTGCCAACGCGCGCAACTGCGAGTCGTACAGCAAGATGGCGATGGCGTCGATGGCCAGGTCCTGAACGAGGTGCCCCATGAAGATGTCGAACACCACCTTCACGTCCACGCTGTTCGTGATGGCCATGTCGATCCGCCGCAACGACTGCAGGTGCGTGAGGCGCCGCCTCAGCTCGTCGTTCAGCGAGCGCACCTTGTCGACCGTCGCCTGCTTGTCGCCCACGCGCCGGTAGGTGAGGACGAACGCCGCGATGTTCGGGTCGTGGAGCATGTTGATCACCGAACCCTCGAGCCAGTGGTACTCGCCCGTGGCGCCCCGCACGCGGAACCTCACCTGCTCGCTTGCGCCCAGGCGCGCCTCCACGAGGTCGAAGGCGTCCGACAGGGCCGCCGCGTCGTCCGGATGGATGAGCTCCAGCTGCCGCGCCCCCAACAGGTCACCGATCTGATGCCCGAGCAGCGGGCGCTCCTCGTCGTTCACGCGGACGAGGCGCCGCCCCCTGTCGAGGAGCACCAGCCCGTCGTTGCCCCGCTCGAAGATGGCGCGGAAGTACGCCTCGCTCGACCGCAGCCGCCGCTCCTCGACGACCTGCTCCGTCCTGTCGCGCGCCTGCACGAGGAGGCCCCGCACGTCAGGCTCGCTCGACAAGTCGGTCGCCAGCACCTCGAACCAGCGCCACGCCCCGTCCACGCGCGCCCTCAGCGTCACCTTCACGTTCGTCAACGGGTGCTTGGTCGCGTCGTAGCGCGGCGCCAACGCCGTCTGCGCCGCCTCGCGGTCGCGCGGGTGGACCAGGCGCCACAAGTCGAGCTCCCGATGCTCCCCCGCCACCAGGCCGAGGAGCGCCGCGCTGGGCGAGGCGTAATCGACGCGCCCGTGCGCGTCCACCACGAAGAACAGGTCGGACGACCGTTCGATGATCGCCTTGAAGCGCCGCTCGCCGCGGTGGCCGCGCGGATCCAAAGGCCGCGTGGGCAGGGCGCGGCACATGAGCACCGTCCGGCCGTCCTCGACGCGGAACGCCTTCACCGCCGCCGGCACCAGCCCACCCTGCGGACGGACGAACTCCACCTCGAGCTCGAGCGGGCCGTTGCGGTCGGGCGCGACGATGAGAGCGAACAGCGGCGCCGATACGGGCAGCAACCGCACGAGGGCCATGCCGAGCAGCGCTCCCGGCCTGACCTGCAGCATCTCCTCCGCCGCGGGGTTCGCCGCCGCCACGTGATCGCTGGCGTCGAGGACCAAGATGGCCTCCTGCACGCGCGAGAACACCTCGGCCAGCAGGAGCGCCCCGAGCGCCGCGTGCGGCTCCCCTACGCCCGCGCTGCCGTCGCCCCCATGGCGCGGCCCGGCCCTGGCAGGGCCGCCCACCTCGGTGGGCGGTCTCGGCATCCCGGAACGGTCGCTGCACACGGTCGGCGTTGTCTCCTAGGCGGCGCGCCCATGCCCACCGGGCGCGACTCGCGACCCCAACAGGATATGCACGAGCAGATCTACCCCGCTGGCGAAGATCGCACTCTGCGGGCCCGTCAGTCGGCGCCGACCCCCGCCGCCCCGCCCGCCGCGTCGGCGCCGCCGTGCGCGTGGTGGTCGAACAGCGCCTGGATGCCGTCCAGGCGGGCCGCCACCAGCTGCGCGATGTCGAGTACCTGCGGGGCGCCCTCGGCCTCAGCGCCGTCGCTCGACGAGAGCATGACCTTGCAGAACGGGCAGCCGGTGGCTATCACCTGGGCACCGGTGGCGACGGCCTCGTCGAAGCGCGCGTTGGAGACGCGTTGGTCACCCTCCTCCTCTTCCTTCCAGAACTGGGCGCCGCCCGCGCCGCAGCAGAACGAGTCGTTGCGGTTGCGCGGCATCTCCACGATCTCGTTGCCGCCGCTCGTGAGAACGTTGCGCGGCGCGTCGTAGACGCCGTTGTGGCGCCCCAGGTAGCACGGGTCGTGGTAGGTGATCGACTCATCGAGGGCGAAGGTGGGTATGCGCCCCTCGGCCATCAGCTGCTCGATGAGCTGCGTGTGGTGGGTCACGCGGTAATCGCCGCCCAGTTGGGGGTAGTCGTTGATGAGCGCGTTGAAGCAGTGCGGGCAGGTGGTCAGCACGAGCTTGCGCTTGTCCTTGTCGAGCCTCTCGTCGACGAGAGCGGCGTTCAGGGTCTCGACGTTCTCCGTGGCGAGTTGATAGTAGAGGTACTCGTTCCCGGCTCGCCGCGCCGGGTCGCCCGTGCACTTCTCGGCCTTGCCGAGCACAGCGTAGTTCACCCGCGCCTGCTCGAGGATGCGCACCATGGCGCGCGTCGTCTTCTGCGCCGCCGGGTCGTAGGCACCGGCGCAACCGACCCAGAAGAGCACCTCGAAATCAGGGTTCTCGGCCACGGTGGGGACCTCGAGGCCATCCGCCCACTCCATGCGCTTGTCCTGCGAGATCCCCCACGGGTTGCCGCTACGCTCCATGCCCCGGAACGCCGTCTGCAGCTCGGGCGGGAACTCGCCCTGCATCATCACGAGGTCACGCCGGATGTCGACGATGTCGATCATCTGCTCGCAGCCCACCGGGCAGACCTCCATGCAGGCGCCGCAGGTGGTGCACGCCCACACGGCCTCCGCGGGGATGGCGAACTCCAGTAGCGGCCGTGGGCTCTCCTCGCCGGCCGCGAACGTCGCCGCGATGGCGTTCAGCTCGTAGCGCTTGTTGATCTCGAGCGCCGCCGGGCTCAGCGCCTTACCGGTCTGGTTGGCCGGGCAGACGTTGGCGCAGCGGTTGCACTGGATGCAGGCGTAGGCGTCGAGGATCTGCGGGAAGCGCAGGTGCTCGAGCTTGGCGGCCCCGAACTGCTCCGCGGTCTCGTCCTCGAGGTCGACGGGCTCGAGGACGCCGAGCGGCACCTTGGCAAGCTCCTCGGTGCGCCTCTCCAGGGCGAAGTCCACGGGCGCCGCGAACAGGTGGATGTGCTTGGAGCGCGGGAAGTAGGGCAGGAACGCCAGGATGATGCCGAGGGCGCCCCACCAGAACACGTGCCAGCCTATTATGCGCCCGTCGCCCGGGCCGATCAGGCCGGCCACGAGGCTCGTGATGGGCTGGAACTGGTCGGGCTGGCCGTGCGACGCGAGCAGGAACCCCTCGGCGAGCAGCCGCGACCCGACGTGCAGGAGGATGAAGCCGCCCACTATCAGGCTGTCGCGCTCCACCCCGCCCGTCGTCACGCCCTCGTGCAGCTTCACGCGCGCGCCGTGGCGGATGGTCTTCGGTTTGACCAGGAAGCGCCTGACGAGGAAGTACACCATCCCGACGAGGATCAGGAACGTCAGAAGGTCGGCGACCAGGCGGTAGGCGTCGCCGAGCGCCCCGAAGTGCAGCCGGGAGGTCAGGCCGACGGGCAGCAGCCCGTTGAGGGCGTCGACCGCGTTCACAGCCAGGTAGAGGATGAAGCCGTAGAAGATGAACGAATGGAAGAAGCTCGCCACGGGGCGCGCCCGGAAGACGGTCCGCTGGCCCAGCGTGCGCAGTACGCCGTCGAGCAGGCGCCGCGGCAGCTGGTTGAGGCGCGGCACGGGCCCCACCTGCCCCCGGGCGATCACGGCTACGACGCGCCTGAAGCCCAGGAACGTGAAGTAGAGCGACGTGGCGGCCAGCAGCACGAAGACGATCTTCTCGGGGAGGCTCAGCATGTGGGGCGTCCTTCTGCGCCGTCAGCGGCAACGCGCCGCCCGGGTGTGATGGGCCAAGTGTATAGGTCGCCGCGACCAGGGGTGCCCGGACGCGCCCGAGCGCGTACAAGCCAACCGCGGGGGCGGCGGCCGCAGGCGCCCGGCTGCACGGCGTCCGGTGTACTCCCTTGTCGCTTGGACGCCACACGCGCCGCGCCTCGGGACTAACATGGCGCTACCACGGAAAGGAGGTGGTCTGATATTCAACGCACAGTGATGACCAGTGGAGGTGCCCGCCTAGGGTAGCCCAGGACCGCCTCCTGGATAGGGCCGGACCCTAGGGGTTCCCTGAATTCCAGGCTGGCACCGACTCGCCCCCGACCGTTCCGGTCGGGGGCGAGTTCATTCCCGATCCGGCAGCAAGCGGCAGGTGCGCGCCGCCGCCAGGGCTAGGCGCCGCGGCCGCCCAGCCGCCACGCCGCCGGGAGCAGCGCCGTGGCCACACCCAACTTGACGAGGTCGCCCACCACGAACGGGACCAGGCCAACCTGCACGGCCTGAAGCCACGTGCCGCCGAGCGCCACGCGCAGCCAGGCGAGGCCGAAGGAGTAGATGAGCAGGCTGGCAGCGAGCATCGCCAGGGCAGTGGAGCCGGCCGAGCGGTCCCAACCGCGCTCCGCGAGGGCGCCCAGCAACCAGGCGGCCACGACGAACCCCACCAGGTAGCCGCCGGTCGGTCCAAGCAGGTAGGCGACGCCTCCCTGCGCCCCCGTGAACAGGGGGAGCCCCGCCGCGCCAAGAAGCAGGTAGGCGCCGGTGGTGGCCACGCCGAGGCGAGCCCCGTAGGCGGCGCCGAGCAGCAGCACGCCCAGCGTCTGCCCGGTGACGGGCACGGGCCCCAACTGCACCCGCAGCTGCGCGAGAAGGGCGAGGAACGCCACCCCGACGACCACGAGCGCGACGGCGCGCAGGCCGGCGCGGCCGGCGGCGTCGGGCGCCGGCAGGAGACTACTCACCAGGGTGGACGTGCGGGGCGCGCTGATCATCTTCGTTCGGGCCTCCTCTGCGACCGGCCGGGACCGGTGGGCAGCAGCATACCAGCGCCTATACTTGCTGCGTGCCAGAGCCAACCGCCAGCTCCAGGTCGTCAGACTGGGTGATCTCCGTCCACACCGCCTTCCCCAACATGGCCAACCCGCTCGGGACCCTCTTCGGGGGGCACGTCATGGAGCTGATGGACATGGGCGCCGCCGTCGCCGCCCAGCGCTTCTGCCGCCAGGTCGTGGTGACCGCCTCCACCGAGCCCATCGACTTCCGGAACCCCATCTACGTGGGCGAGATCATCGAACTCAAGTGCCGCGTCGCCTGGACCGGCCGCACCAGCATGATCATCCGCTGCGAGGTCCACGGCGAGAACCCCATCACCGGCGAACGCCGCCTCTGCACCATCGGGCACCTGAACTTCGTCGCCATCGGCGCGGGGGGCCGCCCCACGCCCGTGCCGCAGCTCCAGGTCGAGTCGGAGATGGAGCGGCGCCACTGGGAGACGGCCAAGCGGGTGCGCGAGGACCTGGAGCGCCGCCGCGCCCGCAAGGCGTACGAGCCGACCGGCGGCGCCTGACAGCGGCAGTCGATCGCCGCGCCGACGACGCTCGCGACCGACCTGGCGTGCCCGGCGCTCGCCCCGAGCGCGGCAAACGGGCATGAGAAGCAAGGGCCACCCTGGTATCCTCGAGGGGCCGCGCGTTGCCGCCGCGCACGACCAGGGCGCGCACGGGCGGCACTTGGAGGGACCGTCATGCCCGACCAGACAGCCGACAAGGCACTCATGCAACGCTCCGTCAACGCCATCCGCGCCCTCACGATAGACGCCACGCAGGCGGCCGGCGACGGTCACCCCGGCATGCCGATGGGTTCGGCCACGATGGGCTACACGCTCTTCGCGCACGCCATGCGCTACGACCCGCGCGACCCGCACTGGCCGAACCGCGACCGCTACGTCCAGTCGGCCGGGCACGGCTCCATGCTCATCTACTCGCTCCTGCACCTCACGGGCTACGACCTACCCATGGACGAGCTGAAGCGCTACCGCCAGTGGGGCTCCCTCACGCCGGGCCACCCCGAGTACGGCCACACGGCGGGCGTGGAGACGACCACGGGGCCGCTGGGGCAGGGCATCAGCACCGCGGTCGGCATGGCGCTCGCCGAAGCGCACCTCGCCGCGCGCTACAACCGGCCCGGCTTCCCCATCCTCGACCACTTCACCTACGTCATCGCCTCCGACGGCGACCTGATGGAGGGCGTCTCCAGCGAGGCGTCCTCGTTCGCGGGGCACCAGGGGCTGGGCAAGCTGATCGTGCTGTACGACGACAACGGCATCTCGATCGACGGCTCCACGAGCATCACCTTCACGGAGGACGTGTCGGCCCGCTACCGGGCGTACGGCTGGCACGTGCAGGAGGTGGCGGACGGCAACGACGTGGCGGCGCTGGAGCAGGCCATCGAGGCGGCCCGCAACGAGCCGGCCCGCCCCAGCCTCATCGCCGTGCGCACCGTGATCGGCTACGGCTCGCCGCACTTGGCGGGCACCTCCAAGGTGCACGGTTCCGTCCTCGGCGACACGGAGAGCGCTGCCACCAAGGCCAACCTCGGCATCGACTGGCCCGCGTTCACCGTGCCGGACGACGTGCTCGCGCACATGCGCGGGGCGGTCGAGCGCGGCGCCCGCGATCACGCCGCCTGGCGGGCCCTGTTCGAGCGCTACCGCGTCGAGCACCCCGACCTCGCCGCCGAGTTCGAGCGCGTGATGCGCGGCGACCTACCTGCCGGCTTCGACGCAGAACTGCCGACCTACCCGGTCGGGAAGAGCGTGGCCACCCGCAAGGCGTCACACGAGGCCCTCAACGCCCTCGCGCGGCGGATGCCCGAGCTGGTCGGCGGTTCTGCCGACCTGGCCGGCTCCAACTACACCGACATCGACGGCGAGAAGGCCATGCGCCCCATCGACCACTCGGGGCGCATCGTCCACTTCGGCATCCGCGAGCACGGCATGGCCGCCATAGGCAACGGCCTCATGCTGCATGGTGGCCTGCGACCGTTCGTGGCCACCTTCCTCATCTTCTCCGACTACCTGCGCCCCGCCCTGCGCCTGTCGGCCCTGATGGGGATCGGGGTCGTGTTCGACTTCACCCACGACAGCATCGGCCTGGGCGGCGACGGGCCCACGCACCAGCCGATCGGCGAGCTCATGTCGCTGCGCGTCATGCCGAAGCTCGACGTCATCAGGCCGGCCGACGGCAACGAGACCGCGCAGGCCTGGGCGCACGCCATCGCCTCCCGCGAACGCCCCACTGCCCTGGCGCTCACCCGCCAGAACGTCCCGAACCTCGCGGTGCCGGCGGGCGCCGTGGCGCGCGGGGCGTACGTGCTGGCGGAGGGCGGCGCCCCGGGCGGCCTGGCGGAGGGCGGCGCCGGCGCCACGGCGGACATGCCAGGCCCCGCCGCGCTGCCCGACCTCATCCTCGTAGGCACCGGCTCCGAGGTGCAGCTCTGCCTCGGCGCCCGCGACGTGCTGGAGGCCGAGGGGATCCGCACGCGCGTCGTGAGCATGCCCAGCTTCGAGTTGTTCGAGCGGCAACCGGAGGCGTACCGCGCGGCCGTGCTCCCCGCCGCCGTCCGGGCCCGGGTGACGGTGGAGGCCGGCGCCACCCTCGGCTGGGAGCGTTACGCCGGTGAGGCGGGTGAGACGATCGGCGTCGACCGCTTCGGCGCGTCTGCGCCCGGCGCCGTCGTGATGCGCGAGTACGGATTCACCGTCGAGAACGTGGTCGCTGCGGCGCGGCGCACGCTCGCCCGCGCGGGCGCCTGACCGCCCGCTCGGCTCGGGTGGCGGCGCGCCGGTCAAGTACGTCCCGCGCAGCCGCGCGGGTCCGCGGGCGCGCCGTGGCCGCTTGACGTTGTTTTCACGTTGGCACCCTAGACTGGTGTCGGCCTGGCGCCCTTGAAGGCGGGCGCCGATCCGGATCCCGGTCAGGTCGGCCACGACTGGGCCCGCCAGGGTCAACGAGTGACCGTGGCCACCGCCCTCGGGCCGCTGGCGCCGCTAGCATGGTGCGCGGTCACCACTCGCAGGAGGACAGATGGAACGCAAGCCCCCAACCCCCCTACGTCGCCCCCACGGGCCCCTCGGTCGCCTGACCCTGGCCCTCGCGCTCGCCGCCGCGCTCGGTCTCGCGGCAGCGCAGTCGCTGGCGCCCCTGCTCCCGTCCGACACCCTCGTGGCGTTCGGGGTGCAAGGTCTGAAGCAGCACGAGGCCAAGCTGCAACCCATCATCGACGAGTGGGAGCGCCTCGACCTCACCAACCTGCTCGAGCGCGCCGGCGGCGAGGACACAGACGACGAGTTGCCCGCCGAGCTCAAGGGGCTGACCCTGTTCGACGTCCTGGGCGACGAGTTCTGGATCGCCGCCTCGGCCTCTAGCTTCAGCCCGCTGCCCGCGGTCGTGCTGGTCGCCCGCGTCTCCGATCGCGCCTCCGCCCTCTTCACCAAGGCCCTCGCCGACGAACAGGCCGACGCCACGGTGGAGAGCCTCACCGAGGGCAACATCTCGTTCGAGGTGTACACCTCGGACGACGACGACCTGACGTTGGCCGTCGCGCGCGACGGCGACTTCGTGGCCCTCACCACGAACCCCGACACGATGCGCGGCGTGCTGCGCCGCTACCAGGGCGCCGCCGAGCCCAACTTCACCGACTCCCCGGCGTACGCCGCCACCCTCGCCGGCCTGACACCCGCCGCGGTGTCGTTCCTCATCGACCTGCCGGCCGCCGCCAAGGTGGCGCAGCCGCTTGCCGGCGGCTTGGGCTTCGACAAGAGCATCGAGCGCGTGGCCGCCATGCTCAAGACGGTGGGCGTCGTCGCCAGCGTCGCGCGGCTCACCGACGCGGGCATCGAGACGCTCTCGATCCAAGCGCTGGGCGACCGCTCCCTCGACCCGGGCCTCTACGACCTCCTCACGGCCAAGGGCGCCTACCCCGCCGGCGTGCTCGGGTTCGTGCCCGACACCGCGCTCGGCGTGCAGGCGGGCAACCTCGACCTGGGCGCCTGGTGGCGTTACCTCAACCAGCTCGTCGCCGGCCTCGAGGAGCTCGGCGTCGGCGACCTGGACACCTTCCTGGCGGAGAACATCGGCCTCGACCTCAACCAGATGCTGTTCAGCTGGATGGGCGCGGGCGCCGGCACCATCACCATGTCGATCCCGTCGGCGGCGGCGCCCGGCATGCCGCAGGGCAACGTCCTCGGCGACGCCGTCTACCTGCTGGCCGTCACCGACGAGGCCGCGGCGCAGGCCGGCCTGGCGCAGTTCCTGACCATGGCGACGAGCATGGCATCGTCGTTCATGGACCCGAGCGGCGGCGCCGGCCTCGTGCAGCCCACCACGCGCACCTCGGCGGGCGTCAACGTCACCTCGTACGACCTCGGTGAGGGCATCACCTTCGAGATCGCCTTCTCTGGCGGCTACCTCCTCCTCGCCACCAGCTCGACCGGCATGGACGCCGCGTTGGCGGCCGGCGCCGACGGCGCCGCCGGGGTGTCGGGCAGCCTGGCCGCCCTGCAGCCGAACGTGCCCGCGGCCGCCGTGAGCATGGCGCTGTCCAACGACCAGGCCAGCCTCAGGGCGCTGGCGGACACGCTGTTGTCGCAGTTCGGCATGGCCGCCGGCCTGGCCGGCAGCGAGGACCTCGACTTCGAGGCGGTGGAGGCGGCGGGTGCCGCCCTCACGCAGTTCGTGAACTTCGTGGCCGACAAGTTCGGCGGCTCGTACTCCTACCAGGTCGTCGACGGCGGCGTCGTGCGCGGCTACGGCCTGTCGCAGGTCAGCTGGTAGGGGACGACGGGGTCGGTCGGCGCCCCTAGGGGGCGCCGGTCGTCGGTGGCGCGCCCGTGGGCGGAGCGGCAAGCAGCTCTCCCCATAGGCGCGCCACCTGTTCTTCCAGGGCGGCGAGGTCGCCAGCGTTGTCGATGACGCGGTCAGCGCGCGCCGCCTTCTCCTCCAGCGGCAGCTGGGCGCGGTCGCGGGCGAGCGCCTCCTCCCGCCCGAGGCCGCTGCGGCGCGCCAGGCGCTCGGCGCGCACGTCGAACGGCGCGTAGACCACCACGACCACGTCCATGGTGGCGTCCAGCCCCACCTCGAACAGGAGCGGGACGTCGTGCACGACGACCGGCGGCATGGGCCGGCGCGCGGCGGCGGCCGCCTCCAGCTCGGCCCGGCGCCGGGCCACCCACGGGTGCACGATGGCGTTCAGGGTCGCTCGCGCGGCCGGGTCGGCGAAGACCTTGGCGGCCGTGGCGGAGCGGTCGAGCGCGCCGTCCTTCACCAGTTCCGGCCCCAGCGCTCGCGCCACCGCCGCCAACACCTCGCCGGCCGCGGTCGCCTCCCGCGCGAGCGCGTCGGCGTCGATTACCACCGCGCCGCGGGCCGCCAGAAGGCGGGCCACGGTGGACTTGCCGGAGCCTATGTTGCCGGTGAGGCCGACACGCAGCGGGCGGGCGCGTCCGTCTAGAGTAGGTGGCGGGGAGGTCTCGCCGATGTCCGTGCCAGAGTCGCTCGACACGAGCCAGTTTACGCCGTGGCCACCGGGAGCCCTGCTGGTCGGCGGCGCCGTCCGCGACGCCCTGCTGGGCCGCGCGGCGCGCGACCTCGACTGGCTGGTGCCGGACCCGGCCGAGAGCGCCCAACGCCACGCCGAGAGGGTGGGTGGCTCGGCCTTCCTGATGGACGAGGAGCGCCGCCACTGGCGCCTGGCGCTGCCCGGCGGCGCCGTCCACGACTTCGCGCCGTTCAGGGGCGCCCCGGGCGACGTGGACGCGGACCTGTGGCGACGAGACCTGACCTGCAACGCCATGGCGCTTACGCGAGGGGGCACGCTGATCGACCCGACCGGCGGCGCCGACGACCTGGCGCGGCGCCGCGTGCGCATGACGTCCGCCGCCAGCCTCGGCGCCGACACGGTGCGGCCGCTGCGGGCCGTCAGGTTCGCGGCGACGCTCGTGTGCGAGCTGGACGACGCCACCAAGGACGTCGTGATCGAGCAGTTCTTCGCCCAGCGCACCGGGGCGGCCACCGCGCCGGCGTGGGAGCGGGTCGGCGCCGAGCTCCAGCTCCTCGTCGAGTCGCGTTACGCGCCGCGCGGCTTCGCCCTCCTGAAGGCGCTGGGCGGGCTCGCCATCTACCTGCCGGAGCTCGAGCTGGGGCGCGGCGTCGACCAGGGGGCCCTCCACCACCTCGACGTGCTCGACCACCAGCTCGAGGCGCTCAACCAGCTGTTGGCGGGCTTCCCCGACTCCGGCGCGGCGCTGCGTTGGGCGACGCTGCTGCACGACGTGGGCAAGCCGGCGAGCCTCGGGCACACGCCGCTAGGCACCCCGACCTTCTACGGGCACGACAAGGTGGGCGCCGAGATGGTGCAGCGCGCGCTGCGCCGCCTCAGGCTGCCGGGTGAGGTCGTCGACCGCGCGGCGGCGCTGGTGCGCTACCACATGCTGCAGATCCCCCGCGAGGAGCGGGCGGTCAGGCGCTTCGTGCATAGGCGCCGGGCGTTGCTTCCCGACCTCCTCAAGCTGATGCTCGCCGATAGGGAGGCCGCGCGCGGCAGGGCCGCCAGCCACTCAGGGCGGGTCAGCTACCGCAGCGCCGTGTCGGGCGTGCTGGCCGCCCTCGAGGCGCAGCCGGCCCCCGCCGGCCTGCTCAACGGCGACGACGTGATGGCCCTCCTCGCCCTGGCGCCGGGCCCGCGCGTGGGCGAGGCCCTCGCCGTCGTGGCCGAGGCGCGCGCCGTTGGCGACGTGCACGACCGCGCGGGAGCGGAGGCGCTGCTCGTTCGCTACGCCGCCGCGCAGGGGTGGACCGTCGAGCGGGGCGCCGCGACGCGCCCCTAGCCTAGGTGGTTCTCAGGCCTTGCTGACCTGGCGGCCGGCGCGCGCCGGCCGCGCCGCCAACTGCTTCATGAGATTCGCCATCTCCACGGCGGTGGCGGCCGCCTCCGCCCCCTTGTTGCCGGCCTTGCCGCCCGCCCGGTCGAGGGCCTGCTCGAGGCTGTCGGTGGTGACAACGCCGAACACGACCGGCACGCCGCTCGCCTCGCCCGCTCGCGCCACCCCGCCGGCGACCATGCTGCACACGTGATCGTAGTGACTCGTCTCGCCGCGCACGACGGCGCCCAGCGTGATGATGGCGTCGAACTCGCCGGAGGCGGCGAGCTTGGCGGCCGGCAGCGGGATCTCGACCGCGCCGGGCACCCACACCACGGTCGTGCCCTGCTCGGTCACGCCCATGCGCCGCAGGGCGTCGAGCGCGCCGTCGAGCAGGCGGCTCGTGACGAGCTCGTTGAAGCGGCTCACGACGACGCCGAAGCGCAGGCCGCTACCCGCCAACGTCCCCTCGCGAACGATCATGCTCACGCTCCGCCGCTACGGACCATCACTGCAGGTCGACGTCGAGGACGATGTCCTCGACGCTGGACGTGATGGCGTAGACGGCCTTGTCGTCGGGGAAGCGCACCGTGAACACGTTCCACCCGGCGGCCAGTTGCAGCTCGCTGCCGCCGCCCGTGAGGGTGGCGGGCTTGTCGACGAACAACAGGGTGAAGAAGCCGACCGGCGCCTCGAGGCTCGCCAGCCCGATGTAGAAGCGGTCGACGACGCGATCGAAGACGCCGTTGCCGTTCTGGTCGACGTACATGTTGAAGCGCGCCACGGCGACGTTGACGTCGCTCTCGTTGACGCGGTACTCGTTCTGCAGGCCGGGCAGCAGGACGCTCCCCGAGCGGAACGGCTTGAGTTGATCGGCGGGCACGGCGCCGGGCGTCACGCGGAACGTGCCGCCCACGGGCGCGACGGACGTGACCTCGAGGCCCCACACGTTGTCGGAATCGACGATGTGGATGGCCACGCGGGTGCCCTCGGCCAGCGGCCCGTCGCTCTTGACGATGCCGCTCATGACCGCCCCCGACTGCGCCCACGCCAGCGTGGCGAGTGCGAGTAGGGTGGTGAGGAGTAGTCGCTTCATCACACGCTCCAAGTGAGTCGAAGAGTAGCACGGCGCCTTCTGGCGGCAGTTCGCCCTTCCGGGACGGCCGTGTGGCGCCCTTCCCCAGCACCCCGGCCTGCGAGGCGTCTTGGTCGCGGGGTCGCTCGCGCCGTGGGTGACGCCGCCCCGGGCCTCGCCGCCGCCACGCTCGTGGCGCCGCTGGTGCCAGGGAACGCACCGCAACAGGTCATATCACATCTTCGGGCCCCGCCCCCACCTCCCGGGTGAGGAGCGGGTGTCGGCGCTTAATGGGGCCCTCATGCGCCGCGCCGCCGCGGCGGCAGGCCCGCTCGGGCCGCCCTCAGCGCCCCTCGTAGCCCTCCGGGTTGGCGCGGTGCCACTGCCAGGCGCTGCCCACGATGGCGCCGAGGTCCTCGTGGCGGGGTTCCCAGCCGAGCTCGGCTCGGGCCTTGCTGCTGTCGGCCACCAGGATGGGCGGGTCGCCGGCGCGCCTGCCGACCTCGACCTCGCGGATGGCGGCTCCCGTGACCCGCCGGCACGCCTCGATCACCTCGCGCACCGACCAGCCTGCGCCGCTACCCAGGTTGTAGGCGTGGGCGCCGCCCCGCTCGAGCGCCTCCAGCGCCAGGACGTGAGCGGCCGCCAGGTCGCTGACGTGCACGTAGTCGCGGATGGCGGTGCCGTCGGGCGTGGGGTAGTCGGTGCCGAACACCTGGATGGCGTCGCGCCTGCCGGCAGCGACCTGCAGGACGAGCGGCACCAGGTGCGTCTCGGGGCGGTGGTCCTCGCCCAGGTCGGCCGTGGCGCCCGCCGCGTTGAAGTAGCGCAACGCGGTGGAGGCGAGGCCGGTGGTCCGCGCCAGCCAGCCGAGGGCCCGCTCGATCATCAGCTTCGACTCGCCGTAGACGCTCTCGGGCCGCAGCTCGGCCGCCTCGGCGATCGGCACCGAGTGGGGCGTGCCGTAGACCGCCGCCGTCGACGACAGCACGAAGCGCTCCACCCCGCGCTTGACGGCCACGTCGAGCAGGGCGAACGTGCCGGCCGTGTTGGCGAGGAAGTACTTGGTGGGTTGCGCCATGCTCTCGCCGACCAGGGAGGCGGCGGCGAAGTGGACCACCGCGGTCACGCCGTGGTGACGCAGGGCGAAGTCGACCATGTCGGCGTCGGCCACGGAGGCGTGGACGAACGGCACGCCGTCGGGCACCGCCGCGCGGTGTCCCGTCGAGAGGTCGTCGAGCACCACGACGTCGTGGCCGGCGCCCACCAGGGCCGCCACTGTGACCGAGCCGATGTAGCCGGCGCCGCCGGTGACGAGTACGTTCATGGCGGTGAGTCTAACCGCCCCCGCGGGGGCCGGGCGCGGCACCGACCCGGCGTGGGCGATACTCTGGTCAGACCGACGGGAGGGCGCTAGGCATGAGCACTCAGAGCGGGGCGGCACGCCCCACGACGCTACTCAACGACGCGGGCCTCATCTGGCTCGACGGGGAGCTGGTGCCCGAGGAGCGGGCGCAGGTGAGCGTGCTCACGCACGCCCTCCACTACGGCACGAGCGTCTTCGAGGGCCTCAGGGCCTACGAGACGCCGCGCGGCGCGGCCGTCTTCCGCCTCCCGGAGCACTCGCGCCGCCTGCTCGAGTCGGCGAAGATCATGGGCATGCGGCTCGACCTGACGCCCGAGGCGGTGTCGGCGGCAGTGCTCGAGACGCTGCGCGCCAACGGGCGCAAGCACGCCTACGTGCGGCCGCTCGTCTGGTACGGCTCGGAGGGGCTCGGGGTGAACCCGGAGCGCAACAGCCTCCACTTCATGGTGGCGACGCTGCCGTGGGGCAGCTACCTGGGCGAGGACGTGATCCGCAAGGGCGCGCGGCTGATGACGAGCTCGTGGCGACGCTCCGCCGGCGACATCCTGCCCACCAAGGCGAAGGCCGGCGGCAACTACGTGAACTCCGTGATCGCCAACTTGGAGGCGCGGGCGAACGGCTTCGACGAGGCGCTGCTCCTCGACAAGCAGGGGTTCGTGGCGGAAGGTTCGGGCGAGAACGTCTTCCTGGTCAACGGCGGCGTGCTGCAGCCGATCGCGCACTCGGTGAACCTGCGCGGCATCACCCGCGACTCCATCGTCCGGATAGCCGGGTCGCTGGGCATGACGGTCGAGCCGGTCATGGCCACCCGCGACGAGCTGTACACGGCCGACGAGGTGTTCCTGGTCGGCACGGCGGCGGAGGTGACGCCCGTCGCCAGCCTCGACCGGCGCCTCATCGGCGCGGGGGCGGCGGGCCCCGTGTCCATGCGGTTGCGGGAGCGCTACCTCCAGGTCGTACACGGCGAGGTGCCCGAGTTCGATAGTTGGTTGACGTACGTCGACGGCTGAGGAGCGCGCGCTAGCGTGACGCCCTTCGCGCTGGCCCTCGTTGGCGGCTCGGCCGTCCTGCACGCGACCTGGAACCTGCTGGCCAAGCGGGCGCGGGGCGGGGCCGAGTTCGTGTGGCTCTTCGCGACGCTCACGACGGTCGTCTACGCGCCGGCCGTGCTGGCCTACGTGCTCGTGACGCGCCCGGTCTTCACGTTGCAGCACGCGGGCCTGGCGCTCGGCTCGGCCGTGCTGCACGTGGCGTACTTCGTCAGCCTGCAGCGCGGCTACCGCCTGGCGGACCTCTCGCTCGTCTACCCCACGGCGCGCGGCAGCGGCCCCGCCCTGGCCACGCTCCTGGCGGTGCTCCTGCTGGGGGAGCGTCCCGGCCCGCAGGCGCTGGCGGGCACGGCGCTGGTAGTGCTCAGCGTGTTCGTGCTGGCGGGCGGCAGGGGCGGGGCGGGCGCGCGGGCCGGCCTGCGCTACGGCCTCATCACCGGCCTGTTCATCGGCAGTTACACCGTCTTCGACGGCTTCGCCGTGGGCCATGTCGGGGCCGCGCCGCTCCTGTTCACCTACGCGGGCGAGGTCGGTCGCAGCCTGCTGCTGCTGCCACTGGTGGCGCGGCGCCGCCCGCAGCTCCGCGCCGCGTGGCGCGACAGCCGGCGCGAGGCGTTCGGCATCGCCGTGTTGAGCCCGCTTGCCTACGTGATGGTGCTCGTTGCCATGACGTTCACGCCCGTGAGCCTGGTGGCGCCGACGCGGGAGGTGAGCATCCTGCTCGGGACGCTCCTCGGCGCCCGCCTGCTGGCCGAGGGCGACGTCAGGCGCCGCATGGTGGGCGCCGCCGGCATGGTCCTGGGCGTGACGCTGCTGGCGCTGACCTGATAGGGCAGGTCGGGAGGGCGCCGATCGCGGCGCCCTCCCGACCCAGGTTCTTCCCTGACGCGATCAGCGAGCGACGCGGCGCCTGCGCCAGGTGCGCGAGTGCGCCCTGACGGAGCTGGGCTGGTTCGCCCAGTGGTTCTGCAGGCGCGGGGCGGGTTCGCCGTCGTGGTAGCCGGCGCGGCGCAGGTCGGCGTCGACGCGGGGGTTGCCGATGCGGGCGATGAAGGTGTTGTCGTACATGTCGTCTTCCCCTCCTTCGGGGTCCCGTGCAGGGGGCTCGTCGTGGCGGCCCGGCACGGCGGCACCCGGCCGGGCCGGATGCCTTCGCTCTTCGGTTCGTTCGGTGGGTTCGCGCGGGGAGCGGCCGCGCCTCCAACTGCCTGCCTGGACGCTTGCTGATCGGGCGTCCCGGCGCCGTCTTCCGCCGGGCGCTCTGCGCCCGGGCCGAAGTGAGAGTATAACACGCCCGGCCTGCCTGCCTCGGTGTCGCGCCCGAACGGGCAACCGAACTAGTTCACACCACGGCCCGCGCCGCGCCGCCTAGCCTGGGCGCGTGGCAGCTCCAACGCACCTCCGCTTCACTCGCTTCCTCCCGGGCCTGCTCGCGGGGCTGTTCCTCCTGGCCGCCTGCGGCACGGCGCCCACACCGGGCACGGCCTGCGCGGGCACGACCTGCTGCGAGCGCGCCGGCGCCATGGCGGAGTACCCGCCCACCGGTCGGCGCTTCGACCGGGCGCTGCTGGCCGCCCCCGACCCCTCCCCCGCCCCGCCCACCCCCACGCGGGCGTGGTCCGACGCGACCGGGTGGCCGGGCGGCGCGCTGCCGCAGGAGGGCGACGCCGTGGTGATCGGGACCGGCGAGGTGGTCCTGCTGGACGTGTCGCCGCCCCGCCTCGACTCGCTCGAGGTGGCCGGCGCGCTCGTGTTCGACCGCCGCGACCTCGAGTTGAGGGCGGACGCCATCCTCCTCTGCGGCGGCTTGTACATCGGGTCACAAGACGAGCCGTTCCGGCAGCGCGCCGTGATCACCCTCTCGGGCGGCAGGCCCGCCGCGCCGGACGACGGACACCTCGGCGCCAATCACCTCGCCCTCCTCGGCGGCACGCTGGAACTCTACGGCGCGCCGGAAGGGACGGCGTGGACGCGCCTGGCAGAGACGGCCGCCGCGGGCGCGACCAGCGTCGTGGTGGACGACGCCACGGGCTGGCGGGTGGGCGACAGGCTCGCCATCGCCTCCACCGACTTCTACGCCGACACCGGACCGAGCGGGGCACGCCGCGACGCTCAGGTCGAGGAGCGCACCGTCACCGCCGTGGCCGGGGCCCGCCTCACGCTCGACCGGCCGCTCGACTTCCTCCACTTCGGGGTGGCGCAGACGTTCGGCGACCCCGGCGGCGCGACCCTCGAGTCGCGGGCCGAGGTCGTGAGGCTGAGCCGGAACGTGACCGTGCAGGGCCCCGCGTCCGCGGCGGACCCCGGCAGCCTCGACTACCAGTTCGGTGGCCAGATCATGGCCATGGGAGCGAGCCGCGTGAGGCTCGACTCCGTCGAGCTTGCCCGGATGGGCCAGGCGGGTCTCCTCCTCCGCTACCCGGTGCACTGGCACATGATGGGCGACGCCGGCGCCGGCAGCTTCGTGCGCAACTCCACGCTCCACGACCTCTACAACCGCTGCATCACGATCCACGGCACGGCCGGGGTGCTGCTCGACGGCAACGCCGCCTACGGCACGCAGGGCCATTGCTACTTCCTCGAGGACGGCTCGGAGACCGGCAACCTGCTGCGCGGGAACCTCGCGCTGCAGGTGCGCAGGCCGAGCGAGGCGAACGCCATCCTCCCCACCGACCGCAGCCACATGGGCCCCGCCGCGTTCTGGGTGACGAACCCCGCCAACTACCTGGTGGGCAACGTCGCGGCGTCGTCGGAGGGCTCCGGCTTCTGGTACGCGCTCCCGGAGCACCCGACCGGGCCCTCGTACGATAGGCTGGCGGGCGCAACCACGTGGCCACGCCGCACCCCGCTCGGCGCCTTCGACGGCAACCTGGCGCACTCCAACCGCCAGGACGGCCTGCACGTCGACCGCGGCCCGGCCAAGGTCACGTTGGCGGCGGAGACGACCTCCTACACGCCGCGCGTCGACCCGGCCGACAGGTCGTCCACGCCGGTCACGGCCTACTTCGACTCCTTCGTGGCCTACAAGCACCGTTCGGCGGGCGCCTGGTTCCGTGGCGACAACACCGTGCTGAGGGGCGCGCTCCTCGTCGACAACGCCATCGGCGTGACCTTCGCCTCGAGCAGTTCCGGCCTCACCGGCTCGGTGGTGGTGGGCGAGAGCGCCAACCTCGGCTCGCCGCGCTCCTGGGAACCCACCGGGCTGGACGGGCGCGCCCTGCCGCGCTACTGGGACAAGCAGTTCGCCGTGCGCGGCTTCGAGTTCTACGACGGCCCCGTCTACGTGACCGACACCTACTTCGAGCGCTTCGAGCCGAACGCGTTGCGCGAGGCCGCCGCCATCAGCGTCCTCGACTACACCTCCTGGTCGATGAGCCCCCTCTCCTACGCCTCAGGGCTCGAGTTCGCGCCCGCCACCAACCGCGTCCGGCTCGAGACGCGCGCCATGGAGGCCTACGACCCACGGGCCGAGGATTCGGGCGAGGACGGCTACCGCAGCGCCGTGTTCCGCGACGAGGACGGCAGCGTGACCGGCACGGCGGGCAGCTACGTGACGGTCGTCAACCCGCTCCTCGCCGCGCCCACCTGCCAGTACCGCGCGGATTGGAACGCCAACGTCTGCGACGGCCACTACGTGAGCCTCACGCTCCGCGACGACGGCGAACCGGCCCAGGGGTTCGCCCCCCTCTCCTTGCGCCGCGCGGGCGACAGCGCCACGCACCCCCTCTACGGTTCGCCGAACGGCGGCCCCAGCGTGCCCAACGTCCACTACCGCAGCATCGTGCGCGCGGGCCACGAGTACGTGTACGAGCACGCGCGCGGCACACCCGAGGACTTCAGCATCGACCTTCGCGAGTTGCTCCCGGGCGACCGGCTCGTGGTCAGCCTCCCCTACGCCGGGGTCGACCTGCCGTTCATCTACCGCGATTACTGGATCGACGACCGTGGCCGCGTGCCGGCCGCCCCCACCCTGGCCATCCTGCGTGGCGGCACGGACGCCGCCTACTACCTGGACGCCGCGGCGGGCCGGCTCTACCTGCTGTTGGTGCAGCAGTCGGACCGCGACTGGGCGCGCCTCACCGTCTGCCAGTCGCGCCTCTGTTGACCTCGGCCTCTTCTTGGCCCAGATCGAGAAGGTCGAGGCCCTCCTCGTCGGTGGGTGCGTGACGGAGGCGGCTCTTGAGGTGGTTGCGGCGCTCCGGGCTGCGCAGGGCCTGCTCGGCGATGGGCTCCATGAAGACGAGCAGGAGCTCGAAGCCGGCGCGGGCGAAGGTGCTGCGCAGGACGTGCAGGTCGAACTCCAGTGCGTCCTCGAGTTCCGTGACCATGGCGAGCACGGCGTCGCGGTCGCCCTTGAGCAGGGCCATGGCGACGTCGGTGGCGCGCCGGCCCTCCCCGAAGCTCACCTTGACGCCGCCGCGCAGGGCGCGCTGCAAGATCACCGCCTGCGCCCTGAGGATGCGGCCCTGAAGGTCGTCGGGCAAGGCCGCCGGCAGTAGCGGCGCGGGAGCCCGCTGCCCCTCCGGCGCGGACTCCGCCGCCGGCTCCCCCGCGGTCGGCGCCGCGTGGCCCCGGGTCGGGCGACCGGCCACCGTCAGTACGCCTTGGCGAATACGACCTTGCGGGCGTAGCCGCTCGGCCGGCCGGTGTGCACGCAGACCGTGCCCTCGGCGCTGGGCCCATCGAGGGGGATGCAACGCACCGTGGCCTTGGTCTCCTCCTGGATGGCCCTCTCGCTCGCCGGGTCCCCGCAGTGCGTGGCGTACACGAACCCCAGCTCCACCTTCTCCTTGAGCTCCTCGTATGTGTCCGCGTGGAAGACGTGCTGCTCGCGGAACTCCACGGCGCGCCGGTAGAGGGCGTCGTGGAAGGCGCCCAGCGCGAACGACACGTGGGCGGCGAGTGCGGGAAGCGGCACGGACTGCTTCTCGCCGGAGAGCCTGTCGGCCACGATCGCCACGCCCTGGTCGATGTCCTTGGGGCCGATCTCCACGCGCAGCGGCACGCCCTTCACCTCCCAGTCGACGAACTTGCGCCCCGGCGACATCCCCTCGCGGTCGTCGACCTTCACCCGGACCCCCGCGGCCACGAGCGCGGCCCGCACCACCTCGGCCTCCGCGAGCACGCGCCCCTTGGCCTCCTCGTCGTTGGCGCGGTAGATGGGGAGGATCACGACCTGGACGGGCGCCAGCTTGGGCGGCATGATGAGGCCCTTGTCGTCGCCGTGGCCCATGATGAGCGCGCCGATGAAGCGCGTGCTGAAGCCCCACGAGGTGGTGTGGGCGTACGCCTGCTCGTTGTTGACGTCGTTGAAGGAGATGTCGAACGCGCGCGCGAAGTTCTCGCCCATGTAGTGGCTGGTGCCCGACTGGAGCGCCTTGCCGTCGCGCATCATCGCCTCGATGGTGAGCGTCTGCAACGCGCCGGCGAAGCGCTCGCCCTCGGTCTTCTCGCCCTTGATGACGGGCAGAGCGCCGTAGGTCTCGGCGAACTCGGCGTACACCTCGAGCATCCGCCGCGTCTCGGCCAGCGCCTCCTCGGCCGTGGCGTGAGCGGTGTGCCCCTCCTGCCACAGGAACTCCGTGGTGCGCAGGAACGGCCTCGTGCGCAGCTCCCAGCGCATGACGTTGCACCACTGGTTGTAGAGCAGCGGCAGGTCGCGGTAGCTCTGCACCCACTTGCTGTAGAGCTCGCCGATGATCGTCTCGGACGTCGGCCGGATGGCCAGCGGCTCCTCGAGCTCCTTGCCGCCCGCGTGCGTCACGACGGCCAGTTCGGGAGCGAACCCCTCCACGTGGTCAGCCTCGCGCTGGAAGAAGCTCATTGGGATGAGCATGGGGAAGTAGAGGTTCTCGTGCCCCGTGGCCTTGAACATGGCGTCCAGGTCGCGTTGGATGTTCTCCCACAGGGCGTAG